>Ga0065721_10006731_pt1 | contig 10968 bp, 7 predicted proteins | sample Mesricmetagenome_FD_59108 | JGI IMG/M metagenome (GOLD analysis project Ga0065721, IMG submission 59108) | Mesophilic microbial community from rice straw/compost enrichment Sample: eDNA_1 v2 (version 2) | ecosystem: Engineered > Solid waste > Grass > Composting > Bioreactor | place: USA: Davis...
ACCTTGGGCGGCACGAAGAGATCGGTCCGCAACGGCGGCAATTTTGCTTCCAGACCGTAGCGCTCCCGCGCCTTTTCGAAGCGCTGTCGCAACAGTGTTGCATATGGGCCTTCACCGGTCATGCGCACGCCCCAGCGGGAGTCATAGTCCTTGCCACCACGGGTGTCGCGCACGAGCGAGAGCACATGCCGCACCCGGTCGGGAAAATGCCGAAGCAGCCATTCGCGGAAAACGTCCCTGACTTCGCCCGGCAGGCGCAGCAGGATCATCGAGGCGCTGACCGCGCCCTGTGCCTTGCCGGCATCGAGAATGCGCTCCAGTTCCATATCGTTGATGGCCGGGATCATGGGCGAAGCGAAGATGGCGGTCGGAATGCCCGCCTCACTCAACAGCCGAATGGCTTCGAGCCGACGAGCCGGAGAGGATGCGCGCGGCTCCATCTTTCGGCTAAGCTTGTGGTCCATGGAGGTCACTGAAATCGCCACCTTGACGAGGCCGAGCTTGGCCAGCTCGGTCAGGATGTCGAGGTCGCGCAGGATCAGCGCCGACTTGGTAGTAATCATCACCGGGTGGCGGGTTTCGAGCATGACTTCGAGAATGCCGCGCGTCAGCTTGTGCTTGCGTTCGGCCGGCTGGTAGGGGTCCGTATTGGTGCCCATGGCAATGGGCTTTGGTCGATAATTCCGGGCAGACAATTCGGCCCTCAGCGCCTCGACCGCATTGGCTTTCACATAAATGTCGCGCTCGAAGTCGATCCCGGCCGAATGCCCCAGATAGGCATGGGTCGGGCGGGCGAAGCAGTAAGAGCAGCCGTGCTCGCACCCGCGATAGGCATTGATCGACCGTTCAAAGCCGATATCAGGGCTGTCATTGGTGGTGATGATGGTCCTGGCGCGCTCGACATGTTCGACCGTCTCGAAAACCGGAATCGGCTCGACCGTGCCCCAGCCATCGTCGAAGCTGTCGCGCTGGTGGGTCTCGAACCGGCCAGAGCGGTTGGTCTGGGCGCCACGGCCACGAATGCGCTCGGGCTGCATAAGTTCGCGCCGCGCCAAATCGGCGTCGCGGCTGCGGCTCAGACGTTCAAGGGCTTCGAAAGAGGGGGCCTGATAGAGGGCCATGGTCCTGTCTCCTGAAAGAGCGCGGGAAGGAATCGCCTTCTTCCAGCGCCTTCGAATGCTATCAGCAGAATGAGAACAGAACAAGAACAGAGCACGGAAAGTTCCCGCCGTTGTGACACAAATGGGCATGACGGCCATGCATTACAAGACTTTACGCCGTGCGCCGCCCGGCGTAGAGAACCGGCCCGTTTTGCCCCGGGGCTGTCCCTGACCCTGCGTCCTTCCAGGGAGCATTGGGCCGGCTGCTGACAGAGCCTGTCGCAGGAATTTCTGAACCAGTGTCGAAAGTCGATGGCTTGCCCCGTCGCTTGAGCGACACGCTTTGATCGAGGGATACCAAAATGACGATGGAAGCCACGATGGATTCCCTGCCCGAAAGTGCACCGCACCATCCTGACAATGCCGCCCGCAACCGGCTGGTCATTGCCGTGCTGCTGGTCTCGACCTTCGTGGTGATGCTCAACGAGACCATCATGAGCGTCGCCATTCCCTATCTGATGAAGGATCTGGGAGTGACCGCGAGCCTCGCTCAGTGGCTGACCACGGCCTTTCTGCTGACCATGGCCATCGTCATCCCCATCACCGGCTTCCTGCTGCAGCGGATCAACACCAGGCCGATCTTTCTTTTGGCCATGTCCATCTTCTCGGTGGGCACGCTGGTCTGCGCGGTGGCACCCGGCATTGAGCTGCTGATCGCGGGGCGTGTGATCCAGGCCAGCGGCACGGCCATCATGATGCCACTGCTGATGACCACGGTGATGACGCTGGTGCCGCCCGAGAACCGCGGCAAGGTCATGGGCAACATCTCCATCGTCATGTCGGTGGCTCCGGCTATCGGGCCGATGATCGGCGGATTCATCTTGACCCACTACGACTGGCGCTTCATGTTCTTTTTCACCCTGCCCATAGCGGTGATCGCGCTGGTTTTGGGGGGCCTGCGCATCCGCAATGTCACCACCCCGAAGGATGTACCGCTCGACGTCCTTTCGGTTGTGCTCTCGGCGCTGGCCTTTGGCGGCATCGTCTATGGCCTGTCGAGCCTGGGCGAGGGTGCGAACCACCCTTCTGCCATCCCGGCATGGCTGCCGCTCTCCATTGGCGTGGCGGGCATGGCGGTGTTCGTCTGGCGCCAGCTCAGCCTTCAGAAGAACGGCGCGCCGCTGCTCGATCTTCGCACGCTGCAGTTCGGCAATTTCACCATTGCCCTGGTGACCATGGCCCTGGCCATGGCGGCGCTNCTGGGCAGCTCGATCCTGATTCCGATCTATACCCAGACCGTGCTTGGCCTCGACCCGTTCTATACCAGCCTCATCCTTCTGCCGGGCGCNCTCTCCATGGGCGTGCTGGGTCCGATTGTTGGCCGGCTCTACGACCGGGTAGGAACGCGGCCCCTGCTCGTGCCGGGCGTGGTTGCGGTGTCGGCCGTCATGTGGGCCCTGACCTTTGCCAGCCAGTACACGCCTATCTGGGCGATCATTGCCGGGCACTTCACCCTCAGCGTCGGTCTCGCCTTTGCCTTTACGCCGCTGTTTACCGCGTCGATGAGCTCGGTCGCGCCGCAGTTCTATTCCCATGCCAGCGCCATCGTTGGCTCGGTCCAGCAGGTGGCAGGCGCAGCGGGCATTGCCCTGTTCGTCGCCGTGCTCAGCCTGCAGACCACGGCCGGTGCCGCAGCGGGGCTGGGTGAACTGGACGCGCTGGCAGCGGGCGTGCGCGCAGGTTTTCTCTGTGGCGCGATCGTCTCGGTGCTGATGGTGATTGCGGCCTGGTTCGTGAAAAAGCCCGAGGGTGGCGGTCCCGCGGGACATGCCGGTCACTGAGCTGGCTGGACCAGGAAAATCCAGGGGCGCCGGAGCAATCCGGCGCCCTTCACATATTCAGCGCTCACTGAGCCGGGGCATCAGCTCGACGAAATTGCACGGCTTGTGCCGATAGTCGAGCTGGTGGGTGAGGATGCCTTCCCAGGCATCCCGGCAGGCCCCGCGCGAGCCAGGCAGGCAGAAAACGAAGGTGGTGCCGATCAACCCCGCCGTTGCGCGCGACTGCAGGGAACTGGTGCCCACCGTGGTAGCCGAATATTGGTGGAAAAGCACCGAAAAGCCCTCCATGCGCTTGTCGAATAGCGGCTCGATGGCCTCCGGCGTCACGTCGCGCCCGGAAAAGCCGGTCCCCCCGGTGGTCAGGATGACGTCGACTTCCGGATTGGCGACCAGCGCCTGCACGGCGGCACGGATGAGCTGGATATCGTCGCGCACCACCTGACGCTCGAAGCAGCGGTGGCCGTCGGCCTCCAGCAACGACTTCAGGAGGGCTCCGCCGGTGTCGGTTTCCAGCGTCCTTGTGTCCGATACCGCAATGACGGCGATGGAAAGAGGCTTGAAGTCGCGATCCTCAAACCGGCTTGTCTTGAACATCGTCCCGGGGCTCCATCGTCTCGATCAACTCGTCCGGCACGTCGGATTCACGCTGCACCGGCACATCGTCGGCATCACTATCAGCGCGTGGATCGAGTGCAACTGTTTCCGGTGTTTCCGGGCCCATCGGCTGGAAGGGCGCGCGGTCGGCTGCGTTCCGGCTCTTGCGGGCCCGCATGCGCAGGAATGCAAACCCGGCCACGCAGGCGTGGAACAGCGCGGTCACCATGAACAGCGCCATTGGGGCTATTGCGTCCATGAGTAGGGATGCGATCGTGGGGCCAATGGCGAGGCCCACGCCATAGATGAGCAGCATCCCGCCTGCCACCTTGGCAAATTCGCCATCGCGGGCGAAGTCGTTGGCATGCGCCACGGCGATCGGATAGAGCGGATTGGCAGCCAGGCCATAGAGCGCGAACAGGGNAAATGTGAACCAGCCCGGCCCGGGATTGAGGATCACGATCACAAGGCCGATAACGGCGGCGAAAGCGCCAAGGCCGATCATGACCTGGCGGCGGTCGATACGGTCNGACAGGCGCCCGAACGGGATCTGCCCCACCGCGCCGGCAATGGCTGCCATGGCAAAGAGCAGCGAAATGCCAGCAGCGTCCATACCCTGGGCAAAGCCGTAGACCGGCGCCAGCGTGCCGAAGGAACCGTTTGTCATGCCACAGCAGAAGGCCGCGACCGCGGCAACCGGCGACGTGCGGACAAGCAGTGGCAGGTCGAGCTTGGCCGAAGTCAACGGCCTCGGCTGTGGGCTTGAGGTCATGGCCGTGGGCAGCACCGCGCAAATGAAGCTGATCGCGCCGACGATGAACGGTACATAGCCGGCCGTGCCGGTGATCGACATGGCCAGCTGTCCCATTGTCGAAGCGGCCATATTGATCGTGGTGTAGATCGAAAAGATGGTGCCGCGGCTCTTGTTGTCGGCAACTTCGTTGAGCCAGCTTTCAACGATCATCGCTGCACCGGCAAAACAGAAGCCGGACAATGCACGCAGCACGATCCAGCCGATGTCGTTGATCACCAGCAGGTTGAGCAGGATGGTGATGGTGCCGATGGCGGCCATGACCGAAAAGGCGCGGATGTGACCGACTTTGCGCACGATCATGGGCACAAACAGCGAGCCGGCGACAAAGCCCACCGACCAGCCGGTGCCTATGAGGCCCAAGGCCAGGAGCGAGAAATTTTCCTCCGCGCCACGGACCGATAGCAGGAGCCCCTGCAGGCCGCCGCCGAACATAAGCAGGGCGGAGCCAAGGAAAAGGGCATAAATTTTTACGACGGAAGCCATGACGCTGGGCCTTCGCTGGTGGTCGGAGGTGGCAAATCACCTAACACGACCATAGCGCCTCAAGTTGCGGTGGAAAGCCCGTATTGGCGATCAGGCCAGTCCCAGGGCGACCATACGCGCCCGCAGGTTGAGCAGATCGCGCCACGCCTGCTGCTTGGCGGGAGGATTGCGCAGCAGATAGGCCGGATGCAGCGTGGCCAAGGCCGGGACGGCATGGCTGCCGATGCTGACATCCTGCCACTTACCGCGCATCTTGATGATGCCATTGGTGGTTTGGAACACTGTCTGCATGGCCGGGCCGCCCAGCGTCATCACCAACTGCGGCGCGACCAGTTCCACCTGGCGGTGCAGGAACGGCAGGCAAAGCTCCAACTCCTCGGGCGTCGGGGTGCGATTGCCCGGCGGCCGCCATGGCACGGTGTTGACGATATAGACTTTGGTGCGGTCTAGGCCGATGGCTGCCAGCATGCGATCGAGCAATTGCCCGGAGCGACCGACGAAGGGCTTGCCCTGCCGATCCTCTTCCGCTCCCGGTGCCTCCCCGATCAGCATGACCTTTGCCTGCGGATTGCCATCGGCAAAAACCAGCTGGGTGGCGCGGAACTTGAGCCCGCAACCATCATAGTTCTCGAGAATTTCACGCAATTGCTCAAGTGATTGCGCCGTGGCGGCCAGCTTGCGCGCCTCGCTCGGATCGCCGCCAAGTGTCAACGCCGACGGCGAGGGACCCGGTGCTGGCGCCGCAGGGGCAACGCCGGGGCGGGGTGGGGGGCCGGGAGGCGCAGGTGGCCGTTGCGCAAAGCGGTCCACCGGCTCATCCTGCACAGCCAGATCCACGCCTGCCGACCTGTACCAGTCGAGCACGGAGAGCAGTTCGGCAGCGTTGAGCGGGCGATCTTCGGACATCGGCCCGTTATCTCACACCACGCCGGACCGGACCAGCGCCATTGCACCCGCGCGCATAGGTTCGCACCGTTGATCGCAACAGTTTGCGAACACAGTGGGACCCGGATGCTGTATGTGAGGGGCGGTGAATCGCCGATCTGGACCGGTCTTGCGGCGCAGTCGCAAAACGGACAATCTTTGCCGCCAGACGCAGCCGGCATCGGCATAGGGAGATTATGCGCACGTGACCCTGCTTTCCAACCGCCAGGCAAAGCGCCTGACCATGGCGCTGGTGCTCGCCCTCATGGCCAGTCCGCTCGCCGCCCAGTCCGGCGCAAGCAATCCCGTGCAGCAGTTGCAGGGCATGCTCGACCTGTTCCGGCCCAGCCTGTCGGGCGCCTACCTGGCGGGTCAGAAGGCGCTGAAGGATCTGCGGACCGACGAGGCCGCGCGATATTTCGCCGACGCCGCCCAGGCCGACTGGGACAACCCCATTTTGGTGGAGCGCGCCTTCATAGCGCTCGCGGCCGACGGTCAGATCGAGCGGGCCGCCAGCACGGCCCAGCGCATGCTCGAGATTGATGCGGGCAACGAACTGGCCGAGCTGGTGGTGGCAGCCGAAGCGCTCAAGCAGCGCCGCTACGGCGCCGCCGCGCGGCAGCTTGCCGAGGTTTCCCTCGACAGCTTCAGCGGCGTCACGGCGGGCATTCTGCGGGCCTGGGCGCTGGTTGGCGACAACAAGGGCGATGAGGCCCAGGCGCTGATGACGGAGCTGGGGTCCAGCGGGCTCGANGATTTCCTGGTCTTTCACCGGGCGCTGATGGCCGAAGCCTCGGGCAATACCGATCTGGCGCTGCAGCTTGCNAGGCGGGCTTTCGAGGCCGAGCCCTATGTTGCGCGCATGGCGGAAGTCTATGCCCGCATGCTGGCCAATCGCGGTGATTTCGAAGCTGCCCTGGACGTGCTCGATGCCTTCGAAGCCGAAGGCGTGACCCATCCGATCACCGACGTCGTTCGCGACGCGGTGGAGGCCGGCCGCCGACCGGGTGTTTTTGCTGCCAGTGTCCAGACTGGCGCTGCGGAAATGTTCCACGGTATCGGGGTGGCGCTCTCGCGTGATGGCAGCACTGATCTGGCGCTGGTCTTCCTGCGGCTGGCCGTCTATCTCGACCCGGGCGCCGATGTCATTTCCATGGCGCTGGGACAGCTTCTGGACCAGGCTGGGCAGCATGAAGCGGCCAATGCGATCTATGAAGCCGTGCCTGCCAAGTCGCCGCTGAAGCCAATGGCGGTGGTTCGGGTGGCGCAGAACCTTGATTCCGTGGGCGATCGCGCGGAGGCCATCCGCCGTCTGCACAATATCGTGGCCACGCGCCCGGACGACCTCGACGCGGTTTCGGTGCTGGGCGATCTGCTGCGCTATGATGAGGATTATCTCGGCGCCGCCGAGGCTTACACCAAGGCACTGGAAATCACCGGGGGCAAATCGCCGGCGGACTGGCGGTTCTACTACGTCCGTGGCATTGCCTATGAGCGCGCCAAGGTATGGCCCAAGGCGGAAGCCGACTTTCTCAAGGCGCTCGAGCTTAACCCCAATCAGCCGCAGGTGCTCAATTACCTGGGCTACAGCTGGATCGATCAGGACATGCATCTCGAGCGCGCGCTCGAGATGATCGAGGCAGCGGTCGCTGCACAACCGCGCGACGGCTATATCATCGATTCACTGGGCTGGGCCTTCTACAAGCTCAACCGGCTGGACGAGGCGGTGGAAACGCTGGAGCGGGCCGTCATGCTGCTGCCCAGCGATCCGGAGATCAACGACCATCTTGGCGATGCCTACTGGAAGGCCGGGCGCAAGCTTGAGGCGAAGTTTCAGTGGCGCGTTGCCAGCGCCGTGGATGAAGTCGGCAATGTGAAGGAGCGGATCGCCAATAAGCTGGCTCAATCTGAACCCGCAGTTGCAGACACCAATATGGACATAGCGCAGGCCGAATTGGACGCCCAGACACCTGCCGCACAACCGTCAGAGGCACCGTCCTCCACCCCGGCAACCGAGCCGACGCAGCCGGAAGCGCCCACACGGCAAGCCGAGGCATCGCCTGTTATCGAGCCGGAGGCACCGGCGCAGCCCGCAGAGCCGCCCCCCGCCACTGAGCCAGCCCAGCCTGAGCCGGCCCAGCCTGAGCCGGCCGATGTACCTCCCATCGAGCCGCCGGCGCCCCCGGCCCCGGTGGGGCCGCCGGAGACCACGGTCGCGGCGACCCGGACGGTCGTGCGCGGCGACAGCCTATGGTCGATCGCGGAGGAACTCTACGGTTCCGGTATTGAGTTCAAGCGCTTGCTGGAACTCAATCGCGAGGCGATCAAGAACCCCGACCTGATCTATCCCGGCATGGTGCTTGTCTTGCCCGGTCGGCAGAATTGATGCCAGCCAGACTGACGGAGACCGCGCCGGCCAAGATCAACCTGGCGCTGCATGTGACGCGCCGGCGCGATGACGGCTATCACGATCTGGAAAGCCTCATCGTCTTCGCCGATATCGGCGACGATCTCGTGGCCGAGGCCTCCGGGGCAGACGAGCTAGTCATTTCAGGTCCTTTCGCGCCGGGCCTGGGCGCCGGTCCGACCAACCTGGTGCTGCGGGCCGTCTCGGCTTTCCGGCAGCGCTGGCCCGAGCTTTCCCCAGCGGGCCTCAAGCTGCATCTGGTCAAGAACCTGCCCGTGGCCTCCGGCATTGGCGGCGGTTCGGCGGACGCGGCGGCGGCATTGCGGATCATGGCAACCCTTGCATCAGAGCCGGTGCCCGTGCCCGAGCTCGTTGACCTGGCTGCCGGCATCGGCGCCGACGTGCCTGCCTGCCTGTTGTCGCGCCCACTTGTGGCCCGCGGCGTAGGCGAAATCCTCGCGCCGCTGCCCCGGTTGCCCCAGCTCTATATCACCCTGGTCAACCCCAAGGTGCCGGTGGCCACAGCCGATGTGTTCCGGCGGCTGCGCGCGCATGACAATTATCCGCTGCCCGCTTTGCCCGAGCCGTTGACCCGGCCGGCGCAACTGGGACTATGGCTAACAGAGACCCGAAATGACCTGCAGCCGCCCGCTGTCAAGCTGGTGCCCGAGATCGGGCTAATCATCGAGGAGATGGCGCAAGCGCCCGGCTGTATGCTGGCGCGCATGTCCGGCTCGGGGGCAACCGTGTTCGCCCTCTTCGGATCAGAGGGGCCTGCGCACGACCTCGCCAGCCAAATGCGCCGCCTGCACCCGGACTATTGGGTGGGAACGGCCCCGCTGCTCGGCGCGGCAGGATAGGCGGGCCCTAACAGTTCCGCTTTCGGATACGATCCGAAACATTCACAAGGCCGCGCGTTGGCGCTTGTTCTCAGGCAAATCCGAGGGCGGCACGGAGCGTATGGGGAAATCGTGTCTGGAGTTGTCTGCCTCAGCTTGCACGGCTGACGCTGTGCAGCACCACATCGGCCAGAATGGTCTTCATCTCGCTATCGGGCAGGGGCGTCAGGGCGGCAATAGCGGCACGAGCGTGCGCTTGGGCCTTCTCCAGCGTCTGCTTGAGCGTTTCGTAGCGGTTGAAAATCGAAACCACCTGATGGACTTCCAGGTCGGTGGCTTCCGCATTGCCGAGCGCCGAAGCGATGATGGCGCGTTCGCTCTCGGTGGCGGCCTTGAGCGCGAGGATGACGGGCAGGGTCATCTTGCCCTCACGCAGGTCGTCTCCCACATTCTTGCCAAGCGTGCCAGACTGCCCGCCGTAGTCGAGAGCGTCATCGACCAGCTGGAAGGCATTACCCAGCTCAAGCCCGTAAAGCGCCATGGCCTTGCGTCCATCCGCATCGGCACCGCCCGACATGGCGCCGACTTCGCAGGCCGCTTCGAACAGCACGGCGGTCTTGGCTCGGATCACTTCGGCATAGTCAGCCTCGGTCGTGCCCAGGTCGCCGGTCTTGGCCAGCTGGAAGACCTCGCCCTCGGCCATGACGGCCGAAGCTGCCGACAGCACGCCGAGCGCGTCGATGTCACGGGTTTCCACCATCATCATGAAGGCCTGTCCCAGGAGAAAGTCCCCGACCAGGATGGAGGCCTTGTTGCCCCAAACCATGCGGGCGGCGGGCTTGCCGCGGCGCATGTCGCTCTCATCCACAACATCGTCGTGCAGGAGCGTTGCATTGTGCATGAACTCGACGGCAGCAGCGAAATTGATGGCACTACCCTGGCCCCGGGCGAATAACCGCGCGGCCGCCACGGTGAGCATGGGCCGCAGGCGCTTGCCACCGCTGTCGATCAGGTAGCGAGCCAGTTCGGGCACCATGTCCACATGGCTGTGGGCGCGTTCGAGGATCAACGCATTGACGCGCGCCATGTCCTCGGCTGTCGCGGCCATCAACCGTTCGACCGGGTTCACCGCTGGCGCTTCCTTGATCTGGGGCAGAACTGACACCGCCATACGTCCTTGTTGCCTTGTCTGGCAAATCGGGTTGAGACCGCGGTGCGCCGCCATATAAGGTCGCACCAGACCAGCCATCGGGGTGCGATGTCCCTAGACCAGCCAGCCAAGTTTGTAAAACACCAAACCGTCACACGCGATGCCTTTTTAGGCGGACGGCTCACTCTGTCGCAGCCCCGCAACGGCTTCCGAGCGGGTCAGGACAGCGTGTTGCTGGGGGCTGCGGTGCCGGCGGGTACGGCCCAACTCCTGGACCTGGGCGCCGGGGTTGGCACGGCCGGACTGGTGGCGCTCGCGTTCGCACGGGCTAGGGGCGTGGACCTGGTCGAGCGCGACCTGCCCACGGCCGAGCTTGCCCGCGAGAACCTCGCCAGCAACGGCTTTCAGGCACAGGGACGGGTTCTGGCGCTCGACCTTACCACCAAGGCGACCGAACGGCGCGCCGCCGGCCTCAAAGACAACACTTATGACGCCGTCATCGCCAATCCGCCCTATTTCGGCGCCGGGCGCGGTACCCTTGCGCCCGAGCAAAGCCGGGCGGATGCCCGGCACATGGACGAGCAGTCGCTCGATCACTGGGTGCGCTGCGCCGCCGCGAGCGCGCGGGCAGGGGGCACGGCCATCTTCATTTACCCTGCAACCGGTCTGGCCACCCTATTGACAGCGTTCGACCAGCGATTCGGTGCCCTCACCATCCTGCCGCTATCGTCTCGCCCCGGCGAAGCTGCCGGCCGCCTCCTGATACGCGGGATCAAGGGCTCCCGCGCGCCCCTGACGCTCATGGCGACACGGGCG
>Ga0065721_10052878_pt1 | contig 10968 bp, 11 predicted proteins | sample Mesricmetagenome_FD_59108 | JGI IMG/M metagenome (GOLD analysis project Ga0065721, IMG submission 59108) | Mesophilic microbial community from rice straw/compost enrichment Sample: eDNA_1 v2 (version 2) | ecosystem: Engineered > Solid waste > Grass > Composting > Bioreactor | place: USA: Davis...
CCGCCGATGTGGCCGGCGCCCGCCTCGTAGACCGCCTGCAGGTCGCGCAGGCGAATCTGGCGAGCGATGCGCTCAAGGTCGTTCGGCTGCATGATTTCCTCTATGTGCATATTTATACAGGCCCTCATTTAATGCCGTCTGGCCGCGCTAAGTCAAGGGGAAATGCACTGCAACATGGCGTTCCGGCCGATCGCATTTCCTGTTGACTCGCAGTACCGCGATCAGCTACGCATTTACAGACGGCAATGCATAAATATGCTGTGCCGGACGAGCAGCCGCGAAATGGTGCCGGGAGGGAATGGTGCAAGGTCTGTCGAACGAGGGCGGCTCGGCCGTCCGCCGCACGCTGTCCGGCGCGCTGCGCGGGGCCACGGGGCCGTTGATCGGGCTGCTTCTGCTGTGCCTGTTCCTGACGCTGTGGACCGACACCTTCTTCTCGGTGCGCAATTTCCTCAACATCCTCGACCAGATCACGGTGCTCGGCATCATCGCGGTCGGGATGACGCTCGTCATCCTGATCGGCGGCATCGACCTCGCCGTCGGCTCGGCGCTGGCGCTGGCGATCATGGTGCTCGGCTATCTCAACATCCAGATGGGCCTGCCGATGGCGGTGGCGATCCCGATCGCGCTCGGCGCGGCGGCGGCCAACGGCCTCGTCGCCGGCCTCTTCATAACCCGCTTCAACGTGCCGCCCTTCATCGCCACGCTGGCGATGATGTCGGTGTCGCGCGGCCTCGCCAACATGATCACCAACGGCCAGCAGCTGACCGGCTTCCCGGACTGGTTCAACCCGCTGGCGATCACCCGCCACGGCGGCTTCCTGACGCTCACCGTGGCGGTGATGCTGGTGGTCTTCGTCGTCGGCCTGCTCTACCTGCGCTACCGCGAGGGCGGGCGCATCCTCTACGCCATCGGCGGCAACCCCGAAGTGGCCCGGCTCGCCGGCATCAACGTCCAGCGCGCCACCGTGCTGGTCTACGTCACCTGCAGTTTCCTCGCCGGCCTCGCCGGGCTGATGCTCGCCGCCAGGCTCGATTCCGTGCAGCCGTCGTCCGGCACCGGCTACGAGCTCGACGCCATCGCCGCGGTGGTGATCGGCGGCACCTCGCTGTCGGGCGGCACCGGCGGCGTCGGCGGCACCATCATCGGCGTGCTGATCATCGGCGTGCTGCGCAACGGTCTCAACCTGCTCAGCGTCTCGCCCTTCCTGCAGCAGGTGATCATCGGCCTCGTCATCCTGATGGCGGTGGTGGCGGAGACCTTCCGCAAGCGCGGCTGAAGAAGACTTCGTCCCGGGCCGTGCGGCCCTGGCGGACAGCGCCGCACGGCAATCAAGCCGGCGGCACGAGGGGCGGGGAGGGAACCCGGCCCCGGGACCCAAGTGGAGGAACGACCATGAAACTCTCGCATCTGCTGCTGGCGGTGTCCGCGACGGCGGTTCTGCTTTCGCCGCTCTCCGCCACCGGCGCCGAGGTCAAGAAGATCGGCCTCGCCGTGCCGAACCTGCAGGCGGACTTCTTCAACCAGATCAAGATCGGCGTCGAGAACTACGGCAAGGAGAAGGGCATCGAGGTCATCGTCGTCGATGCCAAGAACGACACCGCGACCCAGGTCAGCCAGGTCCAGGACCTGATGACCCAGGGCATCGACGCCTTCATCTACATTCCGGCCGGCGCCGCTGCCGCCGCCGTCCCGACCCGCCTCGCCCGCCAGGCCGGCATCCCGGTGATCAACGTCGACCGTTTCCCCGAGGGTGAGCCCGGCGACACCTTCATCGCCGGCGAGAGCGTCGAGAGCGCCTACGCGGTCTGCAAATACGTGATCGAGAAGGCCGGCGGCTCGGGCAAGATGGCGATCATCCACGGCCAGAAGGGCACGACCCCCGAGGTCGACCGCTTCACCGGCTGCAAGCGCGCCATCGACGAGGCTCCGGGCGTCGAGCTGGTCGACCAGCAGTGGTCGAACATGTGGTCGGCCGACGAGGGCTTCAGCATCGCCCAGAACATGCTGCAGGCCCGTCCCGACATCACCATGATCTTCGGCCAGGCCGACGGCCTCGCCATGGGCGCCGCCAAGGCGATGGACGTCGCCGGCCTGTCCGACAAGGTGATCATCGGCGGCTACGACGGCGACATCTCGGCGCTCGAGTATCTGTCGAAGTGCGGCGGCCCGTTCATGGTCACCGCCACCCAGAGCACCCGCACCATGGGCCGCATGGCCGTCGACGCGGCGATCGCCGCCGCCGCCGGCGAGAAGCTGCCGGAGCGCCAGACGCCGAACGCGGTGCTGACGCCCTGCGGCGAGGACGCCGCCAAGTACGTCACCGACCACCCGTAAGCCGGAAAGGGCAGGGACCCGTCATGGCCACGACCGCTCCGCTCCTGTCGCTCCGCGGGATCCAGAAATCCTACGGTCCGATCCGGGTGCTGCACGGGATCGACCTCGACGTCCGCCCGGGCGAGGTCGTGGCGCTGCTCGGCGAGAACGGTGCCGGAAAATCGACGCTCTCGAACGTGATGTCCGGCACCGTCCGTCCCTCCGCCGGAGAGATGACCTGGCTCGGGGCGCCCTACGCCCCGGCCGATCCGCGCGCGGCGATGGACGCCGGCGTCGGGATGATCCACCAGGAGCTGAAGCTGCTGCCGCAGCTTTCCATCGCCGAGAACATCTTCGTCGGCCGCTATCTCACCCGCGGCGGGCGGATCGACCGGCGGGCGATGGAGGAGCGGGCTCGCCATGGCCTGCGCCGGCTCGGCCTCGACATTCCCCCGACCAGCAAGGTCCACGGCCTCTCCACCGCCAACCAGCAACTGATCGAGATCGCCAAGGCGCTGACGCTCAACGCCCGCCTGCTGATCCTCGACGAGCCGACCGCGGCGCTCGGCGGCGAGGAGACCCAGCTGCTGTTCCGCCAGATCGAGCGATTGAAGGCCGACGGCGTCGGCATCGTCTACATCTCGCACCGCCTCGAGGAGATCCGCCAGATCGCCGACCGCATCGTGGTCATGCGCGACGGCGCCAAGGTGCAGGAGTTCGACCGCGGCGACGTGCCGGTCCGCACCATCGTCGAAGCCATGGTCGGCCGGTCGCTGGAGCGGATGTTCCCGGCGGTGCCGACGCCCGCCGAGGAAGTGATGGTCGAGGTGCGCGGGCTAACCGCGCCGGACGGCGCCTTCCGCGACGTCAGCTTTTCCGTGCGCCGCGGCGAGGTCTTCGGCATCGCTGGCCTGATGGGGGCTGGGCGGACCGAACTGGTGCGCGCGCTGACCGGCGCCGATCCGATCGCGAGCGGCGCGGTGCTGCTCGACGGGCGCGACATCACCCCGCGCTCGCCGGGCGAGGCGATCCGCGCCGGCATGGTGCTGGTGCCCGAGGACCGCAAGTTGCAGGGCGTCGTGCTCGATCATTCGATCGCCGCCAACATCGCCTATCCGAACCTTCGTGCCGTCACGCGGAGCGGATGGATCACCTCGCGCAGCCTCGCCGCCTTCGCCGACACCTTCATCCGCCGCTTCGGCGTCAAGGGCCGCGGCGGACAGAACGCCGGCGAACTCTCCGGCGGCAACCAGCAGAAGGTCGTCATCGCCAAATGGCTGGCGCGCAATCCGCGGGTCGTGGTGCTGGACGAGCCGACCCGCGGCATCGACGTCGGCGCGCGCTCGTCGATCTACCAACTGATCATGGACCTCGCCCGCGACGGCGTCGCGGTGATCGTCGTCTCCTCCGACCTCGAGGAGGTGCTCGGGGTCTCCAACCGCATCCTGGTGATGGCCAAGGGACGGCAGGCCGGCATTCTCGACCGCGCAGAGGCCAACGACGTCTCGGTCATGGAACTCGCCACCATCTGAACGCCCGGGCCGAAGGCGCCTGCCGGACGGCCCGACCCTGTGCCCAGACATCCGAGGAAAGTCCGTCATGTCCGCCATCACCCTCGACGCGCCCAAGCTGTTCGACCTCTCGGGCGAGGTCGCCCTCGTCACCGGCGCCGGCAGCGGCATCGGCCAGCGCATCGCCATGGGCCTCGCCCAGTGCGGCGCCGACGTCGCGCTGCTCGACCGGCGCAGCGACGACGGCCTCGCCACCACCGCCGCCTTCATCGCCGCCACCGGCCGTCGCTCGGTCTCGATCGCCGCCGACGTCACCGTGGCCGCCGCCCTCACCGACGCCGTCGCCCGCACCGAGGCCGAGCTCGGCCCGCTCTCGCTCGCCGTCAACGCCGCCGGCATCGCCAATGCCAATCCGGCCGAGGAGATGGAGGAAGCCCAGTTCCAGACGATGATGGACATCAATCTCAAGGGGGTGTTCCTGTCCTGCCAGGCCGAGGCGCGGGCGATGCTGCGGCACGGCCGCGGCTCGATCGTCAACATCGCCTCGATGTCCGGCGTCATCGTCAACCGCGGGCTGTCGCAGTGCCACTACAACGCCTCGAAGGCGGGCGTCATCCACATGACCAAGTCGATGGCGATGGAGTGGGTCGGCCGCGGCATCCGCGTCAACACGATCAGCCCGGGCTACACCGCGACGCCGATGAACACCCGGCCGGAGATGGTCCACCAGACCAAGCTGTTCGAGGAACAGACGCCGATGCAGCGCATGGCCCACGTCGACGAGATGGTCGGCCCGGCGGTGTTCCTGCTCTCGAACGCCGCGAGCTTCGTCACCGGCGTCGACCTGCTGGTGGACGGCGGCTTCTGCTGCTGGTGAGGGGGCGGGAGGCGGATGACAGGCGGCGGCGAGGTCGCTAGCCTGGCGGCATGTCGAGCGGATCATGGACAGACCGGGAGAACGACCTGATCGTCGCGGATCATTTCGCGATGCTCGCGGCCGATCTCGCCGGGCGTCCCTACAGCAAGGCCGCCCACCGACGTGCGCTGCTGGCGCATCTGGACGGACGCACCGAAGCATCGGTCGAATTCAAGCACCGTAATATCAGCGCCGTGCTCCAGGCATTCGGCGAAGACCGAATCGCCGGCTACCGGCCGGCGTTCAATTTCCAGATGGCTCTGGCGGAAGCAGTCGACCGCTGGCTTGCAAACAACCCGGCTTGGCTCGGTCGTTCGATTGCGGCGCCCGACTCCTCTGGTCTGCAAGAGGAGGCTCTGCTTTGGATCGGCCCCCCGCCGACCACTTCCAACCAGCCGCCCCCCGCCGAACTCGAACAGATGCTGCATGTCGCCCGTCGGTTCGACGTGGCCGGACGGGACGAGAGAAACCGCATTCTCGGCCGGGCAGGCGAGGAGCGAGTGCTGGCGCATGAGCGTGCCGCCTTGCGTGCGGCGGGGCGCAGGGATCTGGCAGCGGAAGTGCGGTGGATCTCCGAAGAGGAAGGGGACGGGGCGGGCTACGACATCGCGAGCTTCTTCTCGAACGGGCTTCCGCGTCTCGTCGAGGTCAAGACGACCAACGGCTGGGAACGGACGCCTTTCCAGATCACGCGCAATGAACTCGCCGTCGCTGACGAACGGCGATCGGAATGGTGTCTGGTCCGGTTGTGGAACTTTTCCCGGGAGCCGAAGGCGTTCGAGATCCGTCCGCCGCTCGACGCCCACGTCTCGCTGACAGCCACCGTTTTCCAGGCGCAACTTCATTGACGCCGGGCGTCATGCCGCCGACGCCCTCGCCGCCGCAGTTCGGCGACGACGCGGACGGGGGATGCGCGCCTGCTTTCTCGCCGAATTTGCCCGAATCCGACCGGTCGGACCGCTTCCGCTCGATTCCCCGTCCGGATTGTCCTATCCTTTCTGCTCTTCCCGGTACCCGTGCCGCTTCCGCATAAACGCCGCGTCGCGACGATCGGCGATTCACCGCGACGACGTCGCGTGGCGATCGTGCCGGACGGCGTCGCGACGTCGTCACCACGCCGTGCAGAAGGGGGATGCTACCGGCGAGGAAGCCGTTGCGGGAGGAAGGAGCGATCCGCTCGATGGGCAAGCAGGGCAAGTCGAAGCGGAAAGGGCGCCAGGTCGCCGCGTTGCCCTGGTACCGCGGCGACGACGGCGCTCTGCGCGTGCTGCTGATCTCCTCCCGAGACACCCACCGGCCGGTGATCCCCAAGGGCTGGCCGATGAGAAAGCTGCCCGACCGCGAGGCGGCGGCGATCGAGGCTTTCGAGGAGGCCGGCGTCCGGGGAACGGTCTCGACGCGGCCGATCGGCCGGTTCCGGTACTGGAAGCGGCTCGAGGAGACGTTCCGGCTGATCGACGTCGACGTCTACGGGCTTGAAGTCGCCCAGCAGATGATCGAGTGGCCAGAGCGCGAGCAGCGGGCGATGCGCTGGTTCACCTCGTCCGACGCGGCGCTGCTGATCGACGAGCCGGAACTGGCGACGCTGATCTCGACGCTGGCGCGCCGCCTCGACGGCGGCAAGGACGGGGCGAAGGCGGCGAAGAAGAAGTCCAAGAAGTCGGGCGGGTGAGAGCGCCCGTCACCGCCGCCGTCATCGTGGCCGTCGTCGTGGCGGTGCCGGCGGAGCCGGCAGCACGTCAGATCCCGCCGGCGAGGCCGAGGCCGATGCCCGGCAGGAAGCGCGCGGCGAGGGCGGGCGAGAGCGCGGCGAGGGCGCCGACGAGGTCGTCGTAGTGGTCGATCACCGCGTCGGCGCCGAGTTCGGAGACCGGAACGTCGGTGTAGCCGAAGCTGACGCCGACGACCTTGACGCCGGCGGCGCGGGCCGCGTCGATGTCGGCCGCCGAATCCCCGATCATGACGGCGCTCTCAGACCGGCCGCCGGCGGCACGGATCGTACCGAGGATGTGGCCCGGGTGCGGCTTGCGCACGTCGAGGCTGTCGCCGCCGACCACGGCGGCGAAGCGCGGCAGCAGATCCATCTTCTCCAGCAGCTCGATCGCCAGCACCTCGCGCTTGTTGGTGCAGACCGCGAGGGCGACGCCGCAGCCGGCGAGGCGGTCGAGGGCTGCGACCATGCCCGGGAAGGGCTGGGTCTCGTCGGCGACGTGGCGGATGTAATAGTCGACGAAGCGTTCGGTGAGGGCGTCGAGGCGGGCGTCGTCGACGGTGACGCCGGCATCCGCCAGTCCGGCCGCGACCATGGCGCGCCCGCCCTTGCCGACGGTCGGCCGGTGACGCGCGCCGTCCATCGGCGGCAGGCCCTCGTCGGCGAGGACGCGGTTGACCGCGCCGATCAGGTCGGAGGCGGTGTCGAGCAGGGTGCCGTCGAGGTCGAAGATGACGAGGGGCTTGGCCATGGTCTTCCGATAGCCGGTCGCCGGTGCGACGACAAGTCGGGGACGAGGCGCCGCGCGGCGTTTCCCGACGCCTTGCGCCATGGTAAGGAGCGCCGGACCGCCGGGGCGGGCCCCGGATGGGTGCGCCGGAAGCGGATCGCGATCACGGGGGACGGATCACCGATGGATGCGGATGCGATGAAGCGCGAGGCGGCGCGGGCGGCGCTCGACTTCGTCGAGGGCGGCATGCGGCTCGGCCTCGGCACCGGCTCGACCGCCTCGTGGTTCGTGCGCCTGCTCGCCGAGCGGGTCGCCGGCGGGCTCGACGTCGTCGGGGTGCCGACCTCGGAGGCGACGGCGCGGCTCGCGCGCGAGGTCGGCGTGCCGCTGACCAGCCTCGAGGAGGTCGGTGGCCTCGACCTGACGGTGGACGGCGCCGACGAGTTCGATCCGGCGCTCAACCTCGTCAAGGGCGGCGGCGGCGCGCTGCTGCGCGAGAAGATCGTCGCCGCGGACTCGGCCCGGATGGTGGTGATCACCGACGCCAGCAAGCAGGTCGAGACGCTCGGCGCCTTTCCGCTGCCGATCGAGATCGTGACCTTCGGCACCGGCGCGACGCTGCGGGCGGTGGAACGGGCGGCGGCGGGGCTCGGCCTCTCCGGCCCGCTCGCCTTCCGTACGAAGTCCGACGGCGGACGCTTCGTCACCGATCAGGGCAATTTCATCGTCGATGCATCATTTCGCCAGATTTCGGACCCAAAAGCCCTCGCGACCGCGCTTGCGGGCATTCCCGGTGTCGTGGAACATGGCCTCTTCGTCGGCCTCGCCACCTGCGTCATCCTCGCGGGCCGCGAGGGGGTGACGCGGATCGATCCGCGGTGAGGGGGCGGGCGGGCGCGCCGTCCGCCTTGGCGCTTGCTCTCGGCCGGCGGCACGGCTAATCGGGAACGAAAAGACGGCGCAGCGGCGGCGAGGATCGCCGGCGTGCCGCGATACGGAACAGTCGAAGGACCGACCCTCATGCTGACCAGGAATTCTCGTTTCGGCCTCGCCGGCTTCGGCTTCGCGGTCCTTCTCGCCGCCGCGCCCGCCGGCGCCGCGGAATTCACCCAGTCCCACCTCGACGCCGCGGAAGCCGCGATCGAGGCCGCTCACGCCGCCGAGCAGTTCGACCGGATCCTCCCGGTGGTCGCCGAGCAGGCCAAGGCGCTGTTCCAGCGATCCAACCCCTCGGCGGTGCAGGACATCGAGGAGGTCGTCACCGCCGTCGCCCTCGAACTCGCCAAGCGCCGGCCGGAGCTGCAGAAGGAACTGGAGCGGGTCTGGGCCGCCCGGCTGACCGAGCCGGAGCTGAAGGAAGTCACCGCTTTCTACAGCTCGCCGACCGGCAAGAAGTTCGGCCAGCTGATGCCCGCGATCGTGCAGGACAGCGTCCGCGTCGCCGGCATCTGGCGCGACGGTCTCTCGACCGAGATCGTCACCCGCTCGCGCGAAGAGCTGAAGAAGCGCGGCTACAATTTCTGATCCGCGGCATCGCGTGAAGGGCGGGGCGAGGACATGGCCGACCACGACTACGACCTCTTCGTGATCGGCGCCGGCTCGGGCGGCGTGCGCGCCGCGCGCATCGCCTCCGGCCACGGCGCCCGCGTCGCGATCGCCGAGGAATACAGGATCGGCGGCACCTGCGTCATCCGCGGCTGCGTTCCGAAAAAGTTGCTCGTCTACGCCTCGCGCTTTCCCGACGAGTTCGAGGATGCCGCCGGTTTCGGCTGGACGGTTCCTCCCGCGCGCTTCGAATGGTCGCGGCTGATCGAGGCCAAGGATCGCGAGATCGCCCGGCTGGAGGCGGCTTACGCCGCCAATCTCGAACGCGCCGGCGTCGAGATCGTCGCCGCACGGGCGACGGTGGCCGGTCCGAACACGGTCCAGCTCTCCACGGGGCGCACGCTGACCGCGGGCCGCATCCTCGTCGCCACCGGCGGGCGGCCCTTCATCCCGGACTTCCCCGGCTGCGAGCACGTCGTCACCTCCAACGAGATGTTCCACCTCGACCGGCTGCCGCAGCGGGCCGTCGTGATCGGCGGCGGCTACATCGCCGTCGAATTCGCCGGCATCCTCGCCGGCCTCGGCACGCAGACCGTCCAGCTCTATCGCGGCCGGCAGATCCTGCGCGGCTTCGACGACGAGGTCGCCGGCCTGCTGCAGGAGGAGATGACGAAGCGCGGCGTCGACGTGCGCACCGGCACCGACGTCCGCTCGATCGAGAAGACGGCCGGCGGCCTCGTCGTCCACCTCACAACCGGAGATACGCTCGAGACCGACCTCGTCATGGCCGCGACCGGCCGGGTGCCGAACGTCCAGGGCCTCGGGCTCGAGGCGGCCGGCGTCGAACTGAGGGAGAATGGCGCCGTCAAGGTCGACGCCTATTCGCAGACCTCGGTGCCGAGCATCTACGCCGTCGGCGACGTCACCGACCGGGTCAACCTGACGCCGGTAGCGATCCGCGAGGGCCACGCCTTCGCCGACACGGTGTTCGGCGGCAAGGACGTCGTCATCGACCACGCGCTGATCCCGACCGCGGTGTTCTCGACGCCCGAACTCGGCACCGTCGGCCTGACCCAGGAGCAGGCGGTGGCGCGCTGCGCCAACGTCGACGTCTACCGCGCCCGCTTCCGCCCCATGCGCCACACCCTGAGCGGACGCGACGAACGGGTGTTCTTCAAGCTGCTGGTCGAGGCCGAGACCGACAAGGTGCTGGGCGCCCACATGATCGGGCCGGATTCGGGCGAATTCGCCCAGCTCGTCGGCATCGCCCTCGCCATGGGCGCCACCAAGGCGGATTTCGACCGCACCATGGCGGTCCACCCGACGGCGACCGAGGAACTGGTGACGATGCGCCAGCCGTCCGAGCGCCTGCGCCGCGAGGCCGACTGCACGCCCGCGGCGGTCAATCTCGCCTGAGTAGGGCAAGGCCGATCTCTTGTCGGACCCGGGCCGCCGGCCTGTGGACGATGAGCCCGGCCGATTGACGGGCCGGGACGTCTGCGGCCAAGTGACGTCATGACCATGCATCTCATCAAGCTCTGCGTCGGCGCGGAATCGGTGGAGGACCTGCAGTCCTGGATCGACGAGCGCATGGCGGCGCGCCGGCGCGAGGGGCGGCCGGTCGAGCAGATCCACACCACGCGGATGTTTCCAAAGCGCGTCGACGACGTGCTCGCCGGCGGCTCGCTCTACTGGGTGATCAAGGGCATGGTCGAGGTGCGCCAACGCCTCGTCGACCTTCGCGCCGTCACCGGCGACGACGGTATCTCGCGCTGCGAGCTTGTGCTGGAGCCGGTGCTGGTGCGGGTCGCGCCGCAGCCCAAGCGGCCGTTCCAGGGCTGGCGCTATCTCGACCCGAAGGACGCCCCGCGCGACCTTGCCGCCGTCGCCGGCGCCGGCGAGGTTCCGGCGGAGATGCGCCGCGCCCTCTGCGAACTGGGGTTGCTCTGACATGGATAGCGACGCCGCGACCGCGACCATCGAAGGTGACGACCTCGTCGTCGGCTATCTCGGCTACGGTTCGCTCGTCAATCGGGCGACGCTTCGCACCGATTTCGTCGGGCTGATCCCGTGCCGGATCGCCGGCTACCGCCGCGGCTGGCGCCACCGCATTTCCCGCAGGACCGGCCACACCCAGACGGTGCTGACCGCGATCCCCGACGCCGGGGCCGTGATCGACGGTGTCATCGTCGTCGACCGGCTCGCCAACCTGCCGCTGGTCGACGCCCGCGAGCGCGGC
>Ga0065721_10000039_pt1 | contig 10967 bp, 11 predicted proteins | sample Mesricmetagenome_FD_59108 | JGI IMG/M metagenome (GOLD analysis project Ga0065721, IMG submission 59108) | Mesophilic microbial community from rice straw/compost enrichment Sample: eDNA_1 v2 (version 2) | ecosystem: Engineered > Solid waste > Grass > Composting > Bioreactor | place: USA: Davis...
CAAAATTTTATCCAAACTTACAGGAGAGTATAATTTTACCAATCTCTGTGCAGCGGCAAGTTTAGGACTTCATTTTGGTATTGATGTGGACAAGATCAGAAAAGCGATTGAAAATTATACTCCTACCAATATGCGTTCCCAAATTGTTAAACAGAATGGGAAAACATTAGTTCTGGATACTTATAATGCCAACCCGAGTTCTATGACCGCCTCTCTGAACAATTTTATCAGTTTTGAAGGCAGCAAAACCATTATTATTGGGGATATGCTTGAACTGGGAGAGGAGAGCGCAACGGAACATCAGAACATCCTTCAATTGGCTCAGAACTTAGGATTTGATGAAATTATCACAGTAGGTAAACAATTTAAGAATATTAATTTTTCAACCGTTTCCTTTGAAAATACAAGTGAACTGATAGAATACCTGAAGCTGAATAAGATTAAGTCTGAGAACGTATTATTAAAAGCCTCAAGGGGAATTTCTCTGGAAAAAGCAGCAGAATTTATTTAAATTTTCCTTTAGCCAATAAAAAAGTCATAAAAGTATCTGCTTTTATGACTTTTAATTTTGATGTAAGTTTATTTTTTACTGTTCCAAAACTCTTTAATGATAAGCTTGATATTTTTAAAAGTATTGGGAAAAACTTCGTTTTTTATCTGGGAGTAGTTTTTCCAGGCCACTTCCGTGATTCCTTCTTCTGTTTGAGGTTTGGAAGTATCTTCACCGTCAAAGTTCATTTCAAACCAATGAGTGCATTTCAGGATCTTTTCTCCGTTTCTCTCTACATAGATATGGTAAGTGGTATTGATGAAACGGATCAGTTCTACATCTTTTAATCCGGTTTCTTCCTCAATTTCACGTACCGCAGATTCTTCTCTGGATTCACCTTTTTCCATTTTCCCTTTAGGAAGATCCCATTTTCCGAGCCTTCTGATAAAAAGAATTTCTTGTTCATTATTACTGACGATTCCTCCGGCTGCTTCTATGATCCTGAAAAGTTTCTGAAATTCTTCCCAAATCTCATCGATATTCTCTCCGTAAATATTCAGCTCTCTGGCTGATGTATTTTCTAAAAGATCCAATCCGATTTCTAAAGTTGTGAAGTTTTCATATCCAAGNCTTTTTTCCAGACCTTCAGCTTGCTTAGACAGTAATAATTTTTTTTCGTTCACAAAAACTTTATACATTTGTAAGAATTTAAATACAAAAATAAAAAATGAATTTAGAAGGACGAAAAATTATTGTCAATAAATCATCTAAAGAACTTACAGAACTCCTTAAATCTCCGGAAAACTACAAAGATTTTATGCCGGATGGTCTTCAGAAGTTCGAATCAAGAGAAGACGGATTTAAATTCGGACTTCAGGGAATGCCTGAAATTGCTTTGAAAATAGATGAAGTGAATGACCAGAAAGCAGTATTGAAGTCGGCAAGTTCAAGTTTGGATTTCTCGTTAACCGCTACTTTGAACCCAATTAACGAAAACCAGACAGAAGTTCAGATGCTTTTTGAAGGTAAATTCAATCCTTTTATCAAAATGATGGTGGAAAAGCCTTTACAGAACTTCATCAATACCTTAACGGATAAGATCGAAGCTTATAAATAAAAGAAGAACCTTCAGAAATGAAGGTTTTTTTATGCGATAATTCCGGAAGAATGATCGTCGAAGCTTCCTGTAGCAGATGAAAGGACATTGATCTCATTATTTTGCCTTAAAACACCCATAAAAGCAAAGATCAAAGCTTCTTTATAATCTATAATCTCTTCGTCAGGAATAATGATCTCTGCCTGAGTTTTCTGCCTGATCTTCTCAATTAAAAAGGAATTGTAAGCGCCACCTCCTGTAAACAAAACGTTTTTCAAATTGTTATTATTGATCACATTTGAAATCTGCTGACCGATATGTTCTGTGAAGGTTGCTAATAGATCTAAAGGTTCAATATTGCCTTCCAAAAGAGGAAAAATATGCTGATTACACCATTCTACACCTAAAGATTTAGGATGGGATTGCTTATAAAAATCCAGGAAATTGAGTTGAGTCAATAATTCTTCATTAATCTTTCCGCTTTTTGCTAAATCACCATTCTCATCAAAGTTTTTGTTGAATTTCTGAGCCAATTTGTTTAAAACAATATTCACGGGTGAAATATCGAAAGCGATCCTTTTGCCATTGATTTTTAATGAAATATTAGAAAAACCGCCTAAATTAAGACAGGCATCATACGTTGAGAACAGCAATTCGTCACCGATAGGAACCAATGGAGCACCATTTCCGCCCATCAAAACATCCTGTGATCTGAAATCATATATTACCGGTAGTTTTGTGATTTGTTTGATGGCTCTTCCGTCTCCGATCTGCAAGGTGAATTTTTTTTTGTGGCTGATGAAAAACCGTATGACCGTGCGATGCGATCAGATCTATATTTTCCAGTTGATGTTTACTGATGAACCCCTGCGTTAATTCACCTAAATAAAATCCATATTCAGCATTGAGTTCCAATAATTCTTCTGCGGTTAATTGAATTGAATTTCTGAGTCTGTTTTCCCAAATCTCAGGATAAGCCACCGTTTCCGCTTTCAGGATTTTGAAACACCAGTTATGGTTGGTCTTTTCAAAACGGACAAAACAGATGTCTAATCCGTCCAAACTTGTTCCGGACATTAAACCAATAGCCTGAGAGATCATGNTATCAGATTATTTTTTTGTTTCAGAAAGTTTTTTAGTACTTACATCTCCGGTGTTATTGAAGAAAGTATATTCGGAGAAATCATCTTTTGCAGTCATTCCATCTGCACCGATCAGAGTTGAGCCATCTTCCATCGTTACATATACAGTGTCTTTGGTGTAAACTCTCTTCTTTTTCTGATCCCAGAAGATGCTTTGCATGGCAAATCTTTGTCCTTCGTTCGTGGTGATCCTTACATCACCTTTCGCTTCGTAGAATTTTTTATATTCAAAAATCCGGGCATATTTTGCAGTGATCTTTCCGGGCACTTTCGGTTTTTTCTTGTCAAAGAACTGAATATTGATCCCTTTTTTTGCTACAATGTATGGACTGTCTATCAATTCATACTTTTCAATGATGGGAGCAGTTGCTTTTAAAGTGATAAACCCTGAATCTCTCTGAATAATATGAGCATTATTAATGACCTGCGAAGGGAAGTTCTTATTTTGCTTAGCATTGGCTTTAGTAAGATCTTCTTCACAGGAGGTCAATATAAAAAATATAGCACAACTAAAAAGGCATGCTATATTTTTATATGATATGTCTGATAAGAGCTTCATTCTAGTTATAAAGGATTTTTCTGAACCATTTATCTGCAAAATTAAATCCAATTCTGACATTGATGAAATTCTGATTGATCAGGTTGTCTTTCAGGGTTCCTCTCTTACCAACTTCAACCCCCAACTCAAGACCACTCATTCTAGTGATACTGCTGTTTTTGAACGGAAGAAGAACTCCTGCAGAAACTCCAAATTTATTGATGTTATTGCCTGCAATTTTCAAGTTCCCTTTCTCATAGAAAGCTCCATATCTGTATACTACTCTTGAGAAATAACTTCTGAAGTTGTTATAGTTTGGCAGATACCAACCACCGGCAGAAATTCTGTAAGAATCTTCAAAATCAAAAGTACTTCCGAAATAAGAAATAGTTTCCCCTTTCTTATAATCTCCTTGAAGAGAGATAAACCATTGGTTCTCGCTACCATAACCAAGTCCTACAGAAGCCTGTAGAGGTAAAAGGTTATTGGATCTTGTACTTTTTTGTTCTATGATACTTTCGCTGCCTTCTTGTATTATAGTTCCCGTACCGTCATAAAAATAAGTACTGTTTTTATAATCGGTCGTCATATTACTTGTGTTTCCAAAAGTAGTAGTTGCCCCGATTGTAAATTTACGGTCTGTACTGGTGTTTAAATGCTGATAACTTGCTCCTAACGTAAAGTTGAAGTTTTTAATGCTGTTTTTAGTTTCATAGCCATTCACTAATTCAGCAGTGGAATAGGTTAACTCATTAGTATCATAAAGATTCCCGAAATATAAGTTAGCACGTACCCCCACAGATAACTCCTGATTTATTTTATATGAAAGAGCAGCCTGTGCAGTGTTCAAAGTTCCATTACCTTTAAAACGGTTAGCCTTTACTGTAGTTCCATCCTCAAGAGTCTCTAAATGAACAATATCATAGCTTTTAGAACTATAAGGTTGATAAGAGAATCCCATCTTCATTTTCGCTGACAAAGGAAAAGCAATGGAAATATTGGATAAATACGTAGAATGTTTAGTAGACTTCGTATTATTATAATCGGATTTGAAATAATTGTTTTCGTTGGTTGCTTCCAGTTTGATGCTGGTAAGCTCGAAGTTCGCATTATTTGCAGGGTTGGCAAAATTAAAGCTGCTGGTAAAATCACTTATGAAAGCTGTTGATATACCTCCCATAGAGGTAGTTTCAATCGTATTATCATATTTTACATCTCCAATTCCGTATGTTGCATAAGGAGAGTTACTCAAACTCTGTGCATTCAGGAAATACCCAACCGAAATGAATGATAGTACAAAGATTTTTTTCATTCTATATTTTTAAACAATGCGCAAATATCTTAAATATTAATGAATTGTAAAAATTTAGTGAGGTTAAAGTTTGTTAAGGGGATAAAAGAGAATTGTAAACAATCAATTGTCAATGGTGAATGGCGAATCATACGTATTTGAATTTTAATATTTCAGTTGATGATGTATCATCTTTTACGAAGTTTGTGATCTTTATTTTCCACAATTAACCATTTATTTACGAAGTAAATTCATCATTCACAAATCCACCCTTCCGCAAAATTATTTATCTTTGAAGCATGAATTGGGAGAATATAGCCGGACAGGAAAATCTGAAAAAACTTCTACAAGACAGTATCATTGAAAACAGGGTGAGCCATGCACAGCTTTTTGTGGGAAAAGAGGGGTATGGAACGTTACCTCTGGCTTTGGCTTACGCAAAAGAAATTTTAAGCGGTGAGAATGAACATGCCGCTTCAAAAGTGGAACACCTGAATCATTTGGATCTGCATTTCAGTTTTCCCGTTTATACGGATAATAAGAACTCTTTAAGCAAAAATAAATTTGATGATTTCCGGGAAATGATCCTTGCTTCTCCTTATGCAAGTTATGATGACTGGGCCGCTTTTCTGGACTCCGAAAATAAGCAGCTGTTTATTTCTGCAGACGAAATAGATGATCAGAATCAGAAATTTTCACTTAAAAGTTACGAAGGAGGAACAAAAATCCTGATCGTCTGGAGAGCCGATAAAATGAATATTTCCGCTTCCAATAAATTCCTTAAGTTTTTAGAGGAACCACCTGCAAAAACAATCATTATTTTAACGGCAGAAAGCACCAATGACATTCTTCCGACCATATTGTCCAGAACACAGGTCGTAGAAGTTCCGAGAATTAATGATGAGGATATCGAGAACTATCTGCGTAAGAACTTTACTGTTTCTGAGGATAAGCTAAAGGAAATTGTGCATGAAGCACAGGGAGATCTCAATGATGCGATAAAACTTTTACAGTCCGGAAGTAAGAATGATGAATTTGAAAAACTATTTATTCAGTGGGTGCGTGATGCCTTTCAGGTGAAAAAAAGACCTGAATTTCTTAAAAGTATCATTTTCTGGGCAAGAGAAATAGCAGGGTGGAACAGGGAAAAACAAAAGAACTTTTTGAATTATTGTTCNGAGATTTTCAGGCTGGCTCTGTTACAGAACTACCAATCGGAAAGNTTGGTGTATAAAAAAATAGATGCCAATGGNTTCAACTGGATCAGTTTTTCCAGATTCATCAGTGGAGCCAATATTGAAAGTATTTTGGAAGAGATCAATACGGCTGATCTTCATTTGACCCGAAACGGAAATCCTAAAATTATATGGACAGATCTGGGAATCAAGCTTTCCAGACATATTCATAAAAATGCATAGAAAAGTCCTGAAATCTCAGGACTTTTATTTTATAGTTGTCATTCAAAGAATGAGCAATTGTAGTGATAAAGCAATTTTATTTTTTGCTTTTTTTCTTTGCATCAGCAGTTTTAGCTTTCGTGTCGCACGATTTGTGATTGTCTCCACACGCTTTCTTGTCTTTTACCGAACATTCTTTTTTGTCTTTACCTGCACAACATCCACCTTTTTGTGTTTCCTGTGCAAAACCGAATGTACATAAACCGATAACTGCTAAAACAGAAATAATTTTTTTCATAATGCTTTTAATTTTATTTTCATTTCAAATATAGCAAATTTTTGAAAGCGAAATTAACGCAGATTAAAAATAAATTAAAAATCAATCAATCGTTTGATTTATTTGAGATATTGTGTAAATTTGCGCCTTCAAAAATGAACAGAGTGATGATCACCAAAGAAGAAAACATTTTATTTGCTGCGGAAGCTCTTTTTGCTGAAAAAGGCTTTGAAGGCACTTCCACAAGGGAAATTGCAAAAGCAGCCAATGTAAACATCTCTATGATTTCCTATTATTTTGGTTCAAAAGAAAAGCTGTATGAAAAGCTGGTGGAATACAGGATGAATGAAGGGCGGTTTTTCGCAAAAGATATCTTGGAAAGAACGGATATCAACGAATGGGAGAAGATGGAAAAAATAATTGAGCAATTTGCGGGAAGAGTGAGAAACCAAAGACGTTTTTACAGAATCATGCAAAGAGAACAGCTCCATGCGGAAAATCCACAGATCGTAGAATTCCTAAAGCAGACCAAGCTGGGCTTTATTTCAATGTACTCACAAATTCTGGAGAGTGGGCTGAAGAAAGGAATTTTTACGAAAAATCCTCCGATTTACTTATTGCATTCCACCATCAGCGGAACAATGTTCTATGCTTTCAACGGAAAGGAAATGTACAAGGAGTTTCTTAGCAATACGGAAGATGATAAAGCATTTGATGAAAGATATTATACAGAGCTTAAAAACCATATAAAATATATATTAAAAGACCTTTTAGGTTATGAAGAGAATAAATAACTCAGTGATTGCATTGTCCTTTTTCATAGGATTGATGAATATTAATGCTCAGGAGAAAAAACAGCTTACCCTCGATGAGGCTGTGCAACTGGGAATTCAGAACAGCAAAAATCTTAAAATAGATGCAGCTAAAATAGAAGAAGCCACTGCTGATCTTTTAGAAGCTAAAAACAGACAGCTTCCAGATCTTAAAGTATCAGGAAGTTATATGAGATTAACAAACGCTAAAGTAGATCTGAAGTTTCTGGGAGAATCCGGAGCATCAGGAAACGGAGAAATGGCAGCCCCGAAATCCGTATTCTTAGGCCAGGCGAATTTATCCATGCCGTTATATGCAGGAGGAAGGATCAAGTATGGAATTGAATCTGCAAAATACCTTGTAGAAGCAGCTGAACTGAGTACAGAGAACGATAAAATAGCTATTGCCTACAACGTAGCTCAAGCTTATAATAATCTATTTAAAGCCAGTCAGTCAATAAAAGTTTTAGAAGAAAACCTTGTTGCGTCCGAAAAAAGAGATGAAACATTCCTTAAAATGGAAAATAATGGATTGATTGCCAGAAATGACCGTTTAAAAGCCAATCTTCAGACCTCAAATATCGAATTACAGTTGCTGGAAGCTAAAAACAATTACAATATTGCCAACATCAATATGGATCTCTTATTGGGACTTCCTGAAAGCACAGAGCTTGAAATAGATCCTGATTATATTAAGGAGATTCAGGATACCAAACCGGTAGACTATTATCTTACTGAAGCACAGCAAAACCGAAAAGACTTACAGGCTCTGGAACAGCAGAGAAAAGCAGCCGTACTAGGAACAAAGGCAGCTAAAGCTGAAAATTATCCCACAGTGGCATTGACAGGAGGTTATGTAGCGGCAGACGCACCCAAATTCATTACTATTTACAATGCAGTGAATGTTGGAGTAGGAGTTTCTTACAACCTCGCAAATCTTTGGAAGCAAAATTCATCACTGAAACAATCTCAGGCTAGAGAAAAACAGTTGGAAGCAACCAACGAATTATTAAATGATAACATCAAGCTTGAAGTCAATAGAGAATATCAGAATGCAGATTATTCAAAGCAGAGAATTGCCGTTTTCGAGAAATCTGCGATACAGGCCAATGAAAATTACAGAATCACAAAAAATAAATTCGATAATGGTTTGGCAACCATGACCGAACTTTTAGAAGCCGATGCAGCGCAGATTTCAGCCAATGTTGGGGTCATCAATGCAAAAGCCGACGCAGCATTAGCTTATAGAAAACTATTACAAACAACAGGAACATTAACAATTAAATAAAAGAATTTATACCTCAAATGGAAAATAATAATATACCATCAGCTGAACCTAAAAAGAAAAAGAGTTTAGTTTTCCCGATAATTTTAGCAGCCGTAGTACTGGGTGGAGGAATTTACGGATACAAAACGTATTCTTATGGACAAACCCATGAAGAAACGGATGATGCACAGATCGCTTCCAATATGGCTCCCGTGATTTCAAAAATCTCCGGTTATGTGGCCGAAGTGAGAGTAAAAGACAACCAATTCGTTAAAAAAGGAGATACACTGGTTATTCTGGACAACAGAGATCAGAAAATAGCATTGGAACAGGCGGAAGCGGCTTTAGCTACCGCCAAAAGTAATATTTCAACGGCAAAAGCGACCACTACAGCGACTTCCAAGAATATCAACACTTCAGAAGCTGCCGTAGCAACAGCCAATGCACAGATAGAAGCAGCCAAAGTAAATGTTTGGAAAACGTCTCAGGATCTTAAAAGATATGCAAATCTTGTAAAAGACCATTCGATCACGGAACAGCAGTATGAGCAGGCTTTAGCAGCGAAGCAAACAGCAGACAAGCAGTTACAGGTATTAATAGACCAGAGAAATCAGATCGCTCAACAGACGAATGTTGCCTCATCACAGACTGAAGCAAGTTCTCAGCAGATCAGCGTGGCAAGTTCAGTGGCTAAACAAAGAGAAGTGGATGTTGAAAATGCCAGATTAAATTTATCTTACACCGTAATTGTAGCACCGGAAGAAGGATTTGTAGGAAAAGTTCCTATTCAGGCAGGACAATATTTACAAGCAGGAGCACAATTATTCAGTTTGGTAAAAAATGACCAAAAATGGGTAGTGGCGAATTTCAAAGAAACCCAGCTGAACAAGATGGTCGAAGGACAAAAAGTAAAGATCGAGATCGATGCTTTTCCTGATAAAGAGTTTGACGGCGTAGTGGCTTCATTCTCACCGGCAACAGGAGCTACGTTCTCTATCCTTCCTCCGGATAATGCAAGCGGTAACTTTGTGAAAGTAGTACAAAGACTTCCTGTAAAGATCGATTTTGTAAATCTTGATAAAACGATTGCTCAAAAGCTGAGAACGGGAATGAACGTAAAAGCAGAGGTTTCGCTTAACTAATATTAAAATTTTTGAAAGTCAATTACTTCGTATTAATGTGAATCAGTTACAGTCAATGCAATAACTGTTTAATTCATTATCGCTTGCGAAGCAAATATCACTGTTGACTTTTATACCGAAAAAACTTATGCAAGATTCATTAGTAGAATACGGAGCCAGAAGGGTGATTATTACCATTACAGCCATTCTTTGTGCTCTGCTTGAGATTGTGGATTCCACGATCGTAAACGTAGCCTTGAATGAAATGAAAGGGAATTTGGGAGCTACACTTTCGGAAGTGGGATGGGTGATCACGGCGTATGCGATCGGTAACGTTATTATTGTTCCGATGACAAGCTGGCTTTCACAACAGTTTGGGCGTAGAAATTATTTTGCGGCTTCCATTATTATCTTCACGGTATTCTCATTTCTTTGCGGAAATGCCACGAATATCTGGGAACTGGTATTTTTCAGACTGATGCAGGGAATTGGAGGAGGAGCATTATTGGTAACTTCCCAAACCATCATCACCGAATCTTATCCTGTGGAAAAAAGAAGTATGGCACAGGCTATTTACGGACTGGGAGTAATCATTGGTCCTACCTTAGGTCCGCCATTGGGAGGATATATCGTGGATAATTACAGTTGGCCATATATTTTCTATATCAATATTCCGATCGGGATTGCGGCTACTTTAATGACGTTACAATTTGTGAGAAGTCCGAAATATGCTGAAAAACGTAAAGTTTCAGATGTGGACTGGATCGGAATCGNTTTATTGGCNGTAACGGTAGGNTCATTNCANTTCATTCTGGAAAGAGGACATGAAGAAGACTGGTTTGAAAGCGGAATGATNGTAGCCTTTACAACAGCAGCCGTTTTAGGATTTATACTATTTCTGTGGAGAGAGCTTACCTTCAAATATCCGATTGTAGAACTCAGAGTATTGAAAAACGGAAACCTGAGAATCGGAACTATNATGTCATTTGTTCTGGGATTTGGTTTGTANGGTTCTACCTTCATTGTTCCCTTGTACACGCAGAGTATTTTGGGATGGACGGCACTTCAGTCGGGAGCATTGATGATTCCGGCAGCATTAACGACNGCTTTCATGATGCCAATCATCGGAAAATTGCTTACTAAAGGAGCAAAACAGCAGATCTTAGTCGCATTGGGATTATTTATCTTCTTTATATACAGTTTCTGGGGATATAAAATTTTAACACCGGATACCAGTAAAGATGCGTTTTTCTGGATGCTGATCGTGAGAGGAGCTGGTTTAGGATTGTTGTTTATCCCGATTACGTCTCTTTCTTTAAGTACATTGAAAGGTCAGGAAATTGGTCAGGGAGCAGCTTTTACGGGAATGATGAGACAGTTGGGAGGCTCTTTCGGGATTGCAGCCATTACCACATTTATTGCCAATGAAAGTCAGAAACACAGAGTAAACCTGATCTCCCATTTGGACAGCAACAGCTTTGATGTACAACAAAGACTGAACGGATTAAAAGCCAATTTCATAGCAAAAGGAATGAC
>Ga0065721_10007493_pt1 | contig 10960 bp, 9 predicted proteins | sample Mesricmetagenome_FD_59108 | JGI IMG/M metagenome (GOLD analysis project Ga0065721, IMG submission 59108) | Mesophilic microbial community from rice straw/compost enrichment Sample: eDNA_1 v2 (version 2) | ecosystem: Engineered > Solid waste > Grass > Composting > Bioreactor | place: USA: Davis...
TCGCGAACGCAGACAGCGTCGCGTCGACCTTTGCCGGCCGTCCGCCATTCGACATCGTCGTGAACAACGCCGGCATCAGCGGCGCCGGGAAGGCCATCGACCTTTCCGAGCGCGACTGGGATACGGTCATGGACGTCAACCTCAAGGGCGCGTTCCTGGTGGCGCAGGCGGCGGCGCGCGCCATGCGGGACGCCGGCAAGGGCGGCTCCATCGTCAACATCGCCTCCATCGTCGGTCTGCGGGTGGCGGGCGACCTTTCGGCCTATGCGGCTTCCAAGGCGGGGCTGATCCAGCTCACCAAGGCGCTGGCGCTGGAGTGGGCGCGCTTCGACATCCGGGTCAACGTGCTCTGCCCCGGCTACATCGAGACCGACATCAACCGCGACTTCTTTGCGACGCCGGCCGGGCAGGCGATGATCAAGCGCATCCCGCAGCGCCGTCTCGGCCGCCCCGAGGACCTCGACGGGGCATTGCTGCTGATGGCCTCGGACGCTGGCCGCTACATGACCGGCTCGGTGATCGCGGTCGATGGCGGCCACCTGCTTTCCAGCCTGTGAGGCCCACCCGATGGACTTCCGCATCCCCGCCGCGATCGACGACTACCGCCGCCGCATCGCGGCCTTCGTCGAGGCGGAAATTCTCCCCGTCGAGGCCGATCGCGCGAATTGGGACGCTCACGGCAACATCGCGGCCGCACCTCTGGAGAGGTTGCGGCGCAAGGCCCGTGCCGAGGGCCTGTGGTGCCTTCAGCTGAAGAAGGAGACCGGCGGGCAGGGGCTCGGCAAGGTCGGCATGGCGGTCTGCTACGAGGCGATGAACCGTTCGATCTTCGGTCCCGTCGTGTTCAATTCCGCCGCGCCNGACGACGGCAACATGATGGTCCTGGAAACGATGGCGACAGAGGCGCAGAAGGCNCGCTGGCTGGCGCCCATCGTTGATGGCCGCGTCCGNTCGTCNTTCGCCATGACCGAACCGCATCCCGGTGGCGGTTCCGACCCCTCNATGATCATGACCAGGGCGGAGAAGCGCGGCGATCGCTATGTCATCACCGGCCGCAAATGGTTCATCACCGGCGCGGAGGATGCCGCGCACTTCATCCTGATCGCCCGCACCTCGGATGATCCGCGCAAGGGGCTGACCGCCTTCCTCTTCCACCGCGACCAGCCGGGATGGCGCATCGTGCGCCGCATCGGCATCATGGGGCCGGAAGAGCACGGCGGCCATTGCGAACTCGAGTTTGATGGTCTCGAAGTGTCGGAAGACGACATCCTCGGCGGCGTCGGCGCGGGGCTGAAGGTCACGCAGGTGCGTCTCGGCCCGGCGCGGCTGACCCACTGCATGCGCTGGCTCGGCCTCTCGAAGCGCTGCGTCGAGATCGCCACCGCCTATGCCGCGACCCGCACCGGCTTCGGCAAGCGGCTGGCCGACCGGGAATCCATCCAGATGATGCTGGGCGACCTCGCCATGCGCATCGAGATCGGGCGCCTTCTGGTCATGAAGGCTGCCTGGGCGCTGGACCAGGGCAGCTTCGCGCGCAAGGAGGTATCGATGGCGAAGGTGCACGTCGCCAATCTCCTGCACGCCGCCGCCGACACGGCGATCCAGATCAACGGCGCGCGTGGCTATTCCACCGACACGGTGCTGGAATGGATCTACCGCTACGCCCGCCAGGCCCGCCTGGTGGATGGCGCGGACGAGGTCCACAAGATGGTGCTGAACCGGTTCCTCGAGGAGGAGGGGCCGGGCTTCTGGACGTGGCCGACCATGACGGAGGGATGATGCGCATCGAGCCATATCTCGCGCCGCGCGCCGCCAATTTCCGGCCGTTGAGCCCCGCCGACCTGCTGGTGAGGGCGGTGGAATCGCATGGCGCCCGCACGGCGGTGATATGGCGCGACCGAAAGTGGACATATGCGCAGTTTGGCGCGCTGGCGGCCCGTTTCGTCCGTTGGCTCCAAACGAACGAGGTCGCGGCCGGCGAGGTCGTCTCCGTGATGTCGGTCAACCGGCCGGAGATGCTGGCCGCCCACTACGCGATCCCGGCCGTCGGGGCGGTTCTCAACACCATCAACACCCGCCTCGATCCCGAGACCGTCGCCTACATCCTGGAGCATGCCGAAAGCCGCATCATCCTCGCCGATCCGACCTGCGCCGCGGTTGCAGGCGAGGCGGCGCGGCGCGCCGGGGTGCAACTGGTGGTCTTATCCGCCGATGCGGGGCCCGATGCGCTGGACCTTCTTGCGGAGGACGGGGAGGGCGGCGTCTTCGCGGTCACCGGCGTCGCCGACGAATGGCAGCCGCTTTGCGTCAACTACACCTCGGGCACGACCGGTCGGCCGAAGGGCGTCGTCTACCATCATCGCGGCGGCTACCTGAACGCGCTCGGCAACGTCACTGCGCTCGGCTTCACCCGCCACACGGTCTACTTGTGGACGCTGCCGATGTTCCACTGCAACGGCTGGTGCCACACCTGGGCGGTGACCGCGGCAGGCGGCACCCATGTCTGCCTGGAGCGCATCGATCCGGCCGCGATCTTCGCGGCGATCGAAGCCCACGGCGTCACCCACTTCGCCTGTGCCCCCGTGGTACTCTACATGCTGCTGAACCATCCGGGCCGCCCGCAGGATCTCGGCGGCCGGCGCGTTCTCGTAGGCACCGGTGGCGCGGCGCCCACCGCCACGCTGATCGAACAGCTCGAGGCCATCGGCATCGACATCGTCCATCTCTACGGGCTGACCGAATCCTACGGCCCGGCGACGCTCTGCACCCTGCCGGACGAGATGGCGGATGCCCAGCCAGCGGCGAAGGCGACATGGCTGGCGCGTCAGGGAGTGAGCCACGCTACCGCGAACACGGTCCGGGTGGTCGATCCGTCAGGCAACGATGTGCCGGCTGACGGCAGGGTGATGGGCGAGGTCCTGCTTTCCGGCAGCACGCTGATGGCAGGCTACTGGCGCGATCCGGAGGCCACCGAGAGGGCCTTCGTCGGCGGCTTGTTCCATACCGGCGACCTCGCCGTGCGCCACCCCGACGGCGCCATCGAGCTCAAGGACCGCGCCAAGGACATCATAATCTCCGGCGGCGAGAACATTTCCTCCCTCGAGGTGGAGGGCGTGCTGCATCGCCACCCCTCGGTAATGCTCGCCGCCGTGGTCGCGGCGCCGGACGACAAATGGGGCGAAGTGCCCTGCGCCTTCATCGAGCTGAAGCCGGGTGCGGCGGTGGATGCTGAGGCGCTGCGCCAGTTCTGCCGCGAGCATCTCGCCGGCTTCAAGGTGCCCCGCCGTTTCGTCTTTGCCGAACTGCCGAAGACGGCCACCGGCAAGATCCAGAAATTCGCGCTCCGCCAGGAGGCGGCAAGGCAGCCATGAAAGACTTGGCCTGGCCCGGGCGGCCGCGCCCTCCCTTCTCTCAGTTTCTGTGGGTAGAAGGTGCCTCGAAGAGCCCGATGTGGGGCGGCGCAGACGCTGAACGTTCAGACACTGCGACGCCGGAACCTTCAGCCTCTCGAACTGGCGCGCCCGTTCGATGACGCGCGCCGACTTCGAGTCCGCCGCCCTGGCCAGCTATCTCGCCGCCCGCTTCGGCCCAGGCGAACTGGCCTTGGAGCGCGTCGGCGGCGGGCAGTCCAACCCGACCTATTTCGTTGCCTTCGCCGGCCGGCGCATGGTGCTGCGCAAACAGCCGTCGGGCCCGATCCTGCGTGGCGCACATGCCGTCGACCGGGAATTCCGCGTGCTTTCCGCTCTGGCGGACACCAACGTGCCGGTGCCGCGGCCGATCCTGTTCGAGCCCGACCCGTCGACGCTGGGAACTCCCTTCTATTTGATGGAGCGGGTCGAGGGCCGCGTCTTCCATGACGCCGCCTTGCCCGGCCTGGACCCGGCCGAACGTCGTGCAATCTACCTCGCCATGGCAGAGACGCTGGCTGCCCTGCATTCCCTGCAGCCCGAGGCGATCGGCCTCGGCGACTACGGGCGGCCGGGCAACTATTTCGAGCGCCAGCTCGCCCGCTGGTCGAGGCAGTGGAAGGAGTCGCCGCAGGAGGGCATCCCCGACCTCGATCGCCTCGCCGATTGGCTGGCGTCGAACCTGCCGCCCGACGACGGCAGCGTCGCGATCGCCCATGGCGACTTCCGGCTCGGCAACCTGCTCTATCACCCGACCGAGCCGCGCGTGGTGGCGATCCTTGACTGGGAACTCTCCACGCTGGGCCATCCGCTGGCCGACCTCGGTTTCTGCTGCATGCCCTGGCGCACCACTCCCGATGAATATGGAGGCATCCTCGGCCTCGACTGGGCAGGGCTGGGGATTCCTGACGAGGCCACCTTCGTCCGGCGCTATTTCGGCAGGGCGATGCCGACGGCGCCGTTGCAGCCGTTCCACATCGCCTTCGCCCTGTTCCGCTTCGCCGTCATCTTCGTCGGTATCGCCGATCGAGCTGCGGCCGGCAGTGCCGCCGACGAGAACGCCGCCCGACTCGCCCCGCTGGCGGCCAGGTTCGCCGCCCGCGGCCTGGAGGCAGCCGGCATCGGCGACTGAGCCGAGGGATCGTCCCTGGTCGGTCCGACTGCCCCGGATCCGACGTTGAAAAGTGCGTCGCCGGCCGCATCCAGTGGACCTCGTTAGGCGTTTCCCGCGATCTCTTGTCGATTTGCTGCGGCGCACAACAGCTTTAATTTGACATCCCGTGGCCAACCGTCTTTGTTCCCGCCCGAGCTGGTATAACAGGTATGCCATTGTGCCGGGTGAACTGGTCCGCCGCCAGAAATTGTCAGACGAGGTCGCCCGCCATCTGGAGCGGATGATCAACGATGGCGATTTCGCCGCCGACAACCGTTTGCCCTCCGAACGCGAGCTGATGCGCCATTTCGGCGTGGGTCGCCCATCGGTGCGCGAGGCGCTGCTGCACCTCAGCAAGATGGGCCTGGTCGAGGTGCGTTCGGGCGAACGGGCGCGTGTGACGCGGCCGACCCCGCAATTCGTGATCGACGCGCTTGCCGGCCCGGCGCGCAACATGATTGCCGCGCCCGGCGGCGTGCAGGATTTCCAGAGCGCCCGCATCTTTTTCGAAGTCGGGCTGGCGCGCCATGCCGCCAAGCACGCGACAGAGGAGCAGCTGCAGCGCTTTGCGGAGGCGCTGGAGGTCAACCGCCAGTCGATCGGCGATCTCAAGCGCTTCGAGCGCACCGACGTGGATTTCCACTTCGTGCTGGCGGTGATGATGGGCAATCCGATCTTCACTGCCATCCANGCCGCGCTCGCCGAATGGCTNCTGGAGCAGCGCCGCACCACGCTTGCCGCGGGCGAGGACGTGAGGGCTTACGANGCACACAAGTTGATCTACGAGGCGGTCGCCTCCCGTGATCCTGATCGCGCAGAGCAGGCGATGCGTGACCACCTCGAATACGTTTCCCGCCGCTACAACAACGTCGTGGAGGCGCGCACGTGAGCGGCTTCGTCATCATCGTCGATTTCCATCTCAACCCCGGTGCGCGGGATGCCTTCCGGCCGCTGATGGATGCGAATGCGCGCGCCTCGGTGCGCGAGGAGCCCGGCTGTCGTCGCTTCGACGTGGTTGAGCCGGAAGGCGAGCCGGATCGCATCCTGCTCTACGAGATCTACGAGGATGAAGCCGCATTTGATGCGCACTGCCGCACGCCACACTTTCTCGCCTTCGATGCCGATAGCGCGTCGCTGGTGAAGCACAAAAAGGTCATTCGCGGGGCCCTGGTCTGCGAAGGATAGTAACGACGGGAATGGCCGCGCAGGGATGGAGCTAGGCGGCCAAGGGAGGAATGGAATGGCGGAAAACGCCCTTAGGCAGATGATCGGCAACGGCAAGCCGAAGCTGGGTCATCTCGTCGCCGAGTTCGCGACACCGGGGATCGGACACATCCTCAAGTCGGCGGGCTGCGACTTCGTGTTCTTCGACATGGAGCATTCGGGCTTCAGCACGGAGACGCTGAAGAGTGCCATCCGCTTCTTCGAGGCCGCAGAGCTGCCGGCCATGGTGCGCGTGCCTTCGCATGACACCCATTTCATCGCCCGCGCCATGGATATGGGCGTGGAAGGGCTGATCGTGCCCATGGTCGGCAACGTCGAACAGGTCCGCAAGATCGTCAGCGCCATGAAGTACCACCCGGCCGGGGCGCGCGGTGTGGCGCTGCAGATCGCTCACGACCGTTACCGGCCGGGTACGGTCGCCGAGAAGTTCGCTGCCGCCAACAACCGCACCGCCTTCATCGCGCTGATCGAGACCGCGGAGGGTGTCGAGAACATCGACGCGATCGCTACGACGGAGGGGGTCGACTGCCTCTGGGTCGGGCATTTCGACCTCTCCGTATCGCTGGGTATTCCGGGCGAGTTTGCCAATCCGGTATTCACCGCCGCGATGGACAAGGTCGTCGCCGCCTCAAAAAGGCACGGCAAGTCTCTTGGCCGGCTGGTCGGCAGCGTCCAGCAGGGTATCGACGTCCACGCCGAAGGTTTTGACTTCATCTGCTACCAGGGCGACGTCTGGCTGCTGCACGAGGCGCTTGCCGACGCGGTCGGCAAGATCCGCGCGGGCGTCAAGTGAGGGGCGCGCGATGACCGGGACGAAATTCCGCGTTGCGCTGTCGGGCGACTTCCGCAAGCCGGACGGCTCGCCGACCTATCCTGACTTCGACCTCACTCCGTTGCTGAACACGCCGGGCGTGGAGATGGAATATCTGGAATCCCGCAATCCGCTGACGGCGGACCAGCTGGAGGATTTCGATGCGCTGATCCTTCTGATTCATCGCTTCGACGCAGGCAGCGTGCCCAAGAGCGGCCGCCTTTCCGTGGTCGCCCGCTTCGGCGTCGGCTACGACACGGTCGACGTGAAGGCCTGCACTGATGCCGGCATCGCCCTGGTCATCACGCCCGACGGCGTGCGTCGCCCGGTGGCAGTCTCGGTCATCACGCTGATGCTGGCGCTTACCGGCAGGCTCCTGACCAAGGATCGGCTGACCCGTCAGGGCCCCGAGGGCTTCAACAGACGCTCGGAGCACATGGGAGTGGGGCTCGTGGGCCGCACGCTCGGTTCGCTCGGGATCGGCAATATTGGTGCCGAGGTCTTCCGCATGGCGAAGCCCTTCGACATGAAGTTCATCGCGCACGATCCCTTCGCCGACAAGTCGGTGGCGGCNGAGCTCGGCATCGANCTGGTCGGCCTCGAGGACCTGTTCCGTCGCGCTGACGTNTTGTCGATAAGCTGCCCCCTGACGCCGGACACGCACCACATCGTGAACGCGGAGCGGCTGGCACTGATGAAGCCGACCGCCTGGCTGATCAACACCGCGCGCGGCCCGATCGTCGACCAGAAAGCGCTGACGAAGGTGCTCCAGGAAGGCCGCATCGCCGGCGCCGGGCTCGATGTTCTGGAGCAGGAGCCGCCGGATGCGGACGATCCGATCCTCAAGCTGGACAACGTTATCCTGGCCCCGCACGCGCTGTGCTGGACCGACCAGTGCTTCGCCGGCAACGGCGCGGCCGACGTAAAGGCGGTGCTCGACGTGATGCAGGGCCGCGAGCCCCGCGGCGTGGTCAATCGTGAGGTGCTCAACTCCGAGGCGTGGAAGAAGCGGCTGCATGACTATGCCGCGCGGTTCGGATCGTAAGAGGGGGCGCCTGTCGTCGCCACAGGCGACGGCTAGGGAGGTAGGCTCGACCGCCGCGCCCGCGGACGAGTGACGGCAACGGGTCGAGAGCGGCGGGAGGGCCGCTCCGGCCCATGGGAGGAGTAAGGATATGAACGAACGCGAGAAGAGAGACTTCATGGCCGGCCTGGAGGCCGAAGTCGACGCCGTGCTTCGCGGCGAGCAGACACGCCGCCACTTCATCACGCGCTTTGGCCAGATGACCGGCATGCTGGCGATGTCGGGACCGCTGCTGGCCTCGGTGTCCGACTGGGCCATCGCTCAGCAGGCGGTGGAGTTGGCTGACCCGTCGACACCGCTCGGCAAGGCGCAGGCGGCTGCCCTGGCGGCCTCTACCGAGGGCCCCAAGGACGGCTCGGCTTACCGGGCGGTCGAGGCGGCGAAGCAGTTTTCGGGCGTCACCCTCAACATGACGTCGGAGGCCGGCCTGCAGGCGCTCGACCCACGCAACTTCTCGGGCCCGCTCTGGGATCAGCTCACCGGCATCAAGACCAATGTCGTGGAACTGTCCTGGCCGGATCTCTATTCGAAGGCNGTTGCCGAACACATCGCCGGCTCGGGNGCCTACGACGTCCTCGACATCGCGCCGATGTGGACGCCGTCTCTGGCAGACGGTGGCGTTATCCAGCCGCTNGACGACTACATCGCCAAGTACATGAACCCGGCGGANCTCGAGGACTATCACCCGCTCTACAAGGCCCTGCCGACCTANAAGGGCAAGATCTGGGGCTTCTTCGACGACGGCGACATGTTCGCCCTCTACTATCGCAAGGACATCTTCGAGGATCCGAAGCTGATGGAGGCCTACCAGGCCAAGTTCGGCAAGCCNCTGGCGCCGCCGAAGACCTGGGAGGAGTATGCGCAGGTCGCGCAGTTCATCACCGACCAGCTTGCGCCGAACGTCTATGGCGCCGGCCATTTCCGCAAGGCNGGCAGCCCCGGCAACCAGTTCGACTTCCTGCAGCAGTTCCGTGCCAACGGTGGCGTGCTGTTCGACGAGAACATGAAGTCGCAGATCGCCTCGGAAGCGGGNATCAAGACGCTGCAGAACATGATCGCCGCNAACAACGCNTCGATCCCGGGCAACAACGAGCTCGACGCGGTCTCGCTGTGGGCCGCCTTCCTCACCGGTAAGGTGGCGATGATCTATTCGTGGCCGCCATCGGGCCGCATGAGCGCCGGCTATTCGCAGACGGCCGCGGCGATCAACTTCATCCCGCAGTCGCAGATCGCCGGCAAGGTCGGGTATGCCGTGGTGCCGGGCAATCCNGAACACGCCACCGGCTTCAGCAAGGCGCTGGCGGCCGACTCGCCGAANCCGGATGCGGCCTACCTGCTGATGCAGTGGATGACCTCGCCGCCGGTCTCGCTGGCCCGCGTCATGCTNCCCTACGCNCTGCGTGATCCGTACCGGNTGTCNCACTTCAAGTCGGATCTCTATGCCGAACTCTGGCCCGACGCGAAGGCGTATCTGATCAACCTCAACAACTCGGCCAATGTCGGCCTGCTCGACCCGATCATCCCCGGTGCGCAGGACTACTTCCTGTCGCTCGACCGGATGGCGACCTCGGTGTGGGCCGGCACGGATCCGAAGACGGCGCTCGAGACGGCTGCTGCCGAGATCGACGCCACGACGGAGCGTCTCGGTGTCGACTCGCAGAAGGCCTACTACGCCGAGTTCCTGAAATTGCCTGGCGCGACCGCGGACAACACGGTCGAGAAGCTTGGCATGGCGGTTAAGCTCGACTGACGTTCGAGCTGCCGGCCGGCGCCGTAGGGGGAAGAGGCGTCGGCCGGTTCTGCTTGGGTAAGGACGGGGTTCTGTCCGAATTCCGCCAAGCCGGACATTGGCCCTTTCCCCTCCCCACGACGGGGAGGGGGCCTCTTTTGCCCGAACCCTGCGATTTCCCGCCCGGTCGAGCACGTCGAGCTACCTCCTCGAGGGAGGGGCGTCGCACTCGACCATCGAACAAACGCCCGCGGCCGCGAGGCAGGGCAACACGGAACTGGAACGCGATCGCCGATGCAAAAGGCAGGCACGATCATCCACATGGCAGCCGCGGGCGCACCGCACCGGCTGTCACGCTTTGCCGACTGGGCCGACCGCAATTTCAGATGGCTGCTGGTTGCCCCGGCAGTGCTGCTGATCCTCGCTCTGTCGGTTTACCCGCTGCTCTTCTCGCTGGTCGTCTCGTTCATCAACTACGACTTCCAGGTGCCCGGCCACGCCTTCGTCGGCCTCAAGAACTTCAGCATGGTCGTTTTCGACCCCGTGGCCCGCTGGTCGCTGCTGCTGACGGCCATCCTGTCGGGCGTNAGCGTGGCGATCGAGTTCGTGCTTGGTTTGGCGGTCGCNTTGATAATGGTGCGCAGCTTTCCCGGCCGCGGCCTNATCATGTCGATCCTGATCGTGCCGCTGTTCATCAGCCCGGTCATCGTCGGGCAGGCATGGACCCTGCTCCTGCAGCGACCCTTCGGCCCGACGAACTACATTCTTGGCGCTTTGCTCGGGCGCGAGGTGACCATCGGCTGGCTCACCGAGAGCCCCTGGCTCTACATCTCGCTCATCGTCGCCGACGTCTGGCAGTGGACGCCCTTCATGTTCGTCATCCTGCTGGCGGGGCTGACCTCGATCCCGCCAAACCTCTACGAGGCGGCAGAACTCGACGGCGTCAATGCCTGGCAGGCTTTCTGGGCGATCACGGTCCCCCATCTGGCGCCGATGATGTTGCTTGCGCTCACCTTCCGGCTGCTCGACGCCATTCGCATGTTCGACACCATCTTCATCATGACCGGCGGCGGACCGGGCACGAGCACCTATACGGCGTCGTTCTACCTCTACACCGTCGGCTTCACGCAGTTCCACCTGTCGCAGGCCACGGCCGGAAGCTGGCTGTTCCTTATCTTCACGGCGCTGGTGGTCACACTGCTTGTGCGCCGCCTCCTCAAGCCGGAGACGACCTGATGGCCGCCGTCCGTCCCGCCCGCCGTCCGCGCCGCAGCGCGGTTCCGCTGCTGCGCTTCCTGCTGCTGGGCTTCTTCCTGCTCTTCGTCCTCTGGCCGCTCTACTGGATGTTCAACACATCCGTGAAGCCCAGCGACGACTATCTCGCCATGCCTCCGGTCTGGTTCCCGGACGCGCCGACCCTGGTCCACTACTGGGCGGCGATGTTCACCTATCGGGGGCTGGAAGGCCTGATCAACAGCCTGATCGTCTCGCTCTCCGCTACGGCCCTGTCGGCGCTGCTCGGCACGCTGATGGCCTACAGCCTGGCGCG
>Ga0065721_10052880_pt1 | contig 10960 bp, 7 predicted proteins | sample Mesricmetagenome_FD_59108 | JGI IMG/M metagenome (GOLD analysis project Ga0065721, IMG submission 59108) | Mesophilic microbial community from rice straw/compost enrichment Sample: eDNA_1 v2 (version 2) | ecosystem: Engineered > Solid waste > Grass > Composting > Bioreactor | place: USA: Davis...
ACCCATGACGACGCCGTGCTGGCCGCCATACCGGAACAGTTCAAGGGCAATTTCCTGCTGTCGCGCGCCCAATTGGCACCCTATGCCGAAGGCCGGCAGATGCTGGCCATGGCGGAAACCGAAATCGCCCCCGGCGTCACCGCGATCCCCCTGCCGGGCCATACGCCCGGCCATATGGGCCTGCGCATTGCCAGTGGCGGCGAATCCCTGCTGATCTGGGGCGACGTGATCCACGCACCGGCCTATCAGTTCAGCCGGCCTGACTGGTCGGTGGCTTTCGATGCCGACGTGGATGGCGCCAGGGCCAGCCGCCATCGCATGCTCGACATGGCTGCGACGGACCGACTGGCCGTCGCCGGCATGCATCTCGATTTCCCGGCCATGGGCTATGTCGAACGTCAGGGTGACGCCTACCGCTATGTTGCCGCGCCACCCGACTATCGCGCCTAATAAGAAAAGGGCCGGTCCTGAGACCGGCCCTTCCACTTATGTTTGTCCGCTTACGCCGCGGCGTCGGTTTCCGCCTTGCCGCCGGGCAGCAGCACGATGCCCTCGTCATTGGCATCGACCACGACATTGGAACCATCGCTGACGCGCCCGGCGAGGATTTCCTCGGCCAGCTCGTCCTGCACGGTCCGCTGGATGACGCGCTTGAGCGGGCGGGCGCCATAGGCCGGATCGTAACCCTCATTGGCCAACCATTCGCGGGCCCGCGGCGTCAGCTCGAGACTGATGTCGCGGTCCTTGAGCAGATGCGCCAGCCGGCCGAACTGGATGTCGACAATGGCGCCCATATGCTCGCGGCCCAGCCGGTGGAACAGCAGGATTTCGTCGATCCGGTTGAGGAATTCCGGCCGGAAGGCCGCCTTGACCATATCGAGCACCTTGCCGCGCACCAGCTCCACCGAGTCCCCGTCCTTGAGGTCGACGAGATATTCGGCGCCCAGGTTGGACGTGAGGATGATCACCGTGTTGCGGAAATCGACCGTGCGCCCCTGGCCGTCCGTCAGACGCCCGTCATCGAGCACCTGGAGGAGGATGTTGAAGACGTCGGGATGCGCCTTCTCGATCTCGTCGAACAGCACGACCTGATAGGGCCGGCGCCGCACGGCTTCGGTGAGCACGCCGCCTTCGTCATAGCCGACATAGCCCGGAGGGGCGCCGATGAGGCGCGCCACCGAATGCTTTTCCATGAACTCGCTCATGTCGAGCCGCACCATGGCGGTCTCGTCATCGAACAGGAACTGGGCGAGCGACTTGGTCAGCTCGGTCTTGCCGACGCCGGTAGGGCCCAGGAACATGAACGAGCCGATCGGCCGGTTTGGATCCTGCAGGCCAGCCCGCGAACGGCGCACCGCCTTGGCCACCGCCGCAACGGCTTCGCTCTGCCCGATCACGCGGGCGCCGAGCGAGGTTTCCATATGCAGCAGCTTTTCGCGCTCGCCTTCCAGCATGCGATCGACCGGAATGCCGGTCCAGCGGCTCACCACCTGGGCGATATCGCTCGAATCGACCGTTTCCTTGGCCATGACCGGGTCGGGCTTGCCGTCGCCATCGGCATCGTCGGCCGCCTTGAGCTTCTTTTCGAGCTCGGGGATCACGCCATAGGCCAGCTCACCGGCCTTGGCCAGGTCGCCCTGGCGCTGCGCGATTTCGAGCTGGCTGCGCGCGGCATCCAGGTCTTCCTTGATCTTGGTCGAGCCCTGCAGGCGCTCCTTTTCTGCCAGCCACTTGGCGGAAAGGCTCTGAGCCTGCTCTTCGAGGTCGGCCAATTCGGTTTCGAGCCGCACCAGCCGCGTCTTGGAGCCTTCATCCTCTTCCTTGCGCAGAGCCTCGCGCTCGATCTTGAGCTGCATGATGCGGCGATCGAGCTCGTCCAGGGCTTCCGGCTTGGAATCGACCGCCATGCGCAGGCGCGCCGCCGCCTCGTCCATCAGGTCGATGGCCTTGTCGGGCAGGAAGCGATCCGTGATGTAGCGGTTGGAAAGCGTTGCCGCGCTCACCAGGGCGGAATCCGAAATCCGGATACCGTGATGCAGCTCGTACTTTTCCTTGAGCCCGCGCAGGATCGAGATCGTGTCTTCCACGGTCGGTTCGTCCACGAAGACGGGCTGGAAGCGCCGGGCCAGAGCCGGGTCCTTCTCGACATGCTTGCGGTATTCATCGAGCGTCGTGGCGCCCACGCAGTGGAGTTCGCCGCGCGCCAGAGCGGGCTTGAGCAGGTTGGACGCATCCATGGCGCCATCGGCCTTGCCGGCCCCGACCAGGGTATGCATCTCGTCGATGAAAAGGATGATCTGTCCTTCGGCCGCCGTCACTTCGCTGAGCACGCCCTTGAGCCGCTCCTCGAATTCGCCGCGATATTTGGCGCCGGCAATCAGCGCGCCCATGTCGAGCGCCATCAGGCTCTTGTTCTTGAGCGATTCGGGCACGTCGCCATTGACGATGCGGATGGCCAGGCCCTCCGCAATGGCCGTCTTGCCCACGCCGGGCTCGCCGATGAGAACCGGGTTGTTCTTGGTGCGGCGGCTCAGCACCTGGATGGTGCGGCGGATTTCCTCGTCGCGGCCGATCACCGGGTCGAGCTTGCCCTCGCGCACGTCCTCGGTGAGGTCACGGGCATATTTCTTGAGCGCGTCATAGCTGTTCTCGGCCGACGCGGAGTCGGCCGTACGGCCCTTGCGGATGGCTTCGATGGCCTGGTTGAGGCCCTGCGGCGTCACGCCGGCCGAGCTGAGGATCTTGCCGGCATCGGTGTCCTTCTCGACGGTGAGGGCAAGCAGCAGCCGCTCGACGGTGACATAGGAGTCACCGGCCTTCTGCGCCGCGCTTTCGGCCGTGTCGAACACCCGCGCCAGCTCGCGGCTCAGATAGAGCTGCGAACCGTCGCCGGAAACGGAGGGAATTTTCGCCAGCGCAGCCTCGACGGCCGCCCGCGCCGCCTTGGGGTCGCCCCCGGCGCGCTCGATCAGGCCATTGGCCATGCCCTGATCGTCATCGAGCAGGACCTTGAGAAGGTGGATGGGGGCAAACTGCTGGTGCCCCTTGCCCAGCGCAATGGTCTGCGCGCTCTGGATGAAGCCACGGGCCCGCTCGGTATATTTCTCGATATTCAAAGCAACTCTCCTTGTCTCGCCCGCTGCCCGGCCCATCAAGGCACCAGAACATGCGGCGGAAGCGTCGTCTGATGAAACGCCCGACACGCGGCGCTGCTCCATCACGAGGAATATATGGGGAGGGTTTGGCCCGGGAAAAGGGCGCGGCACAAACGAAAAGGCCGGGCATTGCGGCCCGGCCTTTGAACTTATTCGGCGGCGTTGCTGCCGGCCGTGAGGAAGGCCGGCAATTCGCCGACATCGGGCTGGTCGGCCCCGGCGAGATCGCCACCATCACCCCCCGCCGGACGGCGGCGGCGCGGACGGCGCTCACGCGGCTTGCGGGCCTCGCCCTCGGCAGCTTCGGCCACCGGCTCGCCACTGGCTTCCGCCACTTCGGCGGCCGGTTGAGCCTGCTCGGCGGCAACGGCAGGTTGCTGCTGGACCTCGCCCTCGGGGCGGAAACGGTCGCGGTCCCGGTTACGCTGGCGGTCGCGGCGATCACCGCGATCCCCACGCGGCTGGCGCTCACCATCCTGACGCGGCTGGCCCTGTTCGCCCTCGCCCTGCTCCTCGCCTTCGGCCTGCTGCACATATTGCTGCTGCGGTGGCGGCTGGGGCGATGCGAAGCGCGAATTCATATCGGGCATATCATCGTCGAAATCATCGTCCTGGCCTTCCGGCCGCTGGCCGTTCTGGGCCTGCTGGGCGCTGGAGACGATGCGGAAATAGTGCTCGGCATGCTGGAGATAATTCTCCGCCATCACCGAATCGCCGCTCGACTGGGCGTCACGCGCGAGCTGGAGATACTTCTCGGCGATATGGGCCGCGTTACCGCGCACCTTCACGTCGGGTCCATTGCTCTCGAAATTGCGGGACAACGGATTGACGTGCTTGCGTCCGCCGTTCCGGCCACGCTGCCGGTTCTTGTTCTGGTTATTGGGTCTCATCTGGTCGCTTTATCTAACTCTAGAAAAATAAGCGTCACACTGCTGGCGGACCGGCACAGCGCCTGGTCGGGCCAATCCCGGAAGGAAGCTCGCTATCGCTTCTCGAACCGGCTCTATCTGGCTTCATGAAGACCGAAACCGTCGGACGGCGCTCCGAACCCATCCCGCGTCGCTCCAGCCTCTGCCGGAACCGCGCTGCGCATCGCAGCCAAAAGAATTGTCGGGTGGCTAGTCGCCGTGGCGCTCATGAAGCGCCTGTTGACAGCACAGACAAACTATAACGTTCGCGTCGTCTTTGCCAGCATTAATTGCGGAGCGCCCTGCGCCCTGCCTGGAACTGGGTTAAAGATGGTGCGCGCTTACCACACGATCAAGCCCGTTGAGATCACGATATACGGCCACATCCTCGAACCCGGCCGCGAGGAAGAGAGCACTGACAGCGGCACCCTGGTCATGCCCGATCTCGACCATGAGCCAGCCATTGGGCTTGAGCCAGTCGCCAGCCTGGGCGGCGATAATGCGATAGGGCGCCAGGCCATCCGGCCCGCCATCCAGCGCCAGGCGGGGATCGAAATCGCGGACTTCGGGCGCCAGCGTTTCGAGCACGGCGGAGGTGATATAGGGCGGGTTGGAGACGATGAGATCGAATCTCCTATCGGGGGAGGCGAGGAGGGGCTCGAACCAGCTTCCTTGCCGCAACCCAAGGCGCTCGGCCACACCATGTTGTTCGGCATTCCCTCGTGCCGCCTCCAGCGCCCGCGCACTCAGATCGACCGCCACCGCACGCGCATCAGGCTGGTTGGCCAGGATGGCGATGGCGATGCAGCCAGTGCCGGTACCCAGGTCAAGCAGGCGCCCGCCGGCGGGCAGCGCGCCCAAAGCCATGCCCACCAGCAACTCGGTTTCCGGCCGCGGTTCCAGCGTGGCTTCATTGAGGGTAAAGGCGAGCCCATAGAATTCCCGCTCGCCGATGATCCGCGCCACCGATTCCCCGGTCATCCGCCGCTGCAGCAATTCGGCCACGCGCGCGGCCATTGTGCCATCGACCGGCTCATTCTCGCGCATGGCGAGATCCAGCGCCGTGAGCCCCAGCGCATGGCCGGTGAGCAGCTTGGCATCGAGCGCGGCACTGTCGAAACCGAGCCGGCCCAGCACATCGCGCCAGCCGCGCCAGAGGGCCCCGATGGTGGGCGCCTGGGTCAGTTGCCCGTCTCCATCGCCGCCAGTTGCTCGGCCTGGCTGGTGGTGATGAGTGCCTCGATCAGCTCGTCCAGCGCTTCGCCCGTGATGACCTTGTCGAGCTTGTAGAGCGTCAGGTTGATGCGGTGGTCGGTCACGCGGCCCTGCGGGAAATTGTAGGTGCGGATGCGCTCGGAGCGGTCGCCGGACCCCACCTGGCCCTTGCGCTCGGCCGAACGGGCGCTGTCGCGCTCCTCGCGCTGCATTTCATAGAGCCGCGAACGCAGCACGATCATGGCCTGGGCCCGGTTCTGGTGCTGCGATTTCATCGCCGAGGTGACCACCAGCCCGGTCGGCAGGTGGGTGATGCGCACCGCCGAGTCGGTGGTGTTCACATGCTGCCCGCCGGCACCGGAGGCGCGCATCGTATCGATGCGGATATCCTCGGGCTTGATGTCGATATCGATGTCTTCGACTTCCGGCAGCACGGCCACGGTGGCCGCAGATGTGTGGATGCGCCCCTGCGCCTCGGTGGCCGGCACGCGCTGCACGCGATGCACGCCCGATTCGAACTTCATGCGGGCATAGACGCCCTTGCCCGACACATTGGCGATGATTTCCTTGAAGCCCCCCATTTCGCCGGGGCTTTCTTCCATGACCGTCACCTTCCAACCATGAGCGGCAGCGTAGCGCTCATACATGCGGAACAGGTCGCCCGCGAAGAGCGCCGCTTCGTCACCACCCGTGCCGCCGCGGATTTCGAGGATAATCGACTTGTCGTCGGCTTCATCCTTGGGCAGCAGCAGGATGCGGATGGCCTGGAACAGGGTCTCGATCTTCTCGTCGAGCTCGGCGATCTCGGCCTCGGCCATTTCGGCCATGTCCTTGTCGCCGCTCCTGAGCAATTCCTCGGCTTCCGCCCGGTCGCTCAGCGCCTTCTTGTAGGCGCGGATTTCCCCCACGATCGGCGAAAGCTCGGCATGTTCCTTGGAGAATTTGACGAATTCGTCCGGCCCCGCCCCGCCCGAAAGCGCCGCCTCGACATACTGGAACCGCGTCTCGAGCGCGTCGAGCTTGTCCTGGGGAAGAGATGGCATCTTTGTTCTTTCGCACCGCGCTGGTCACAACCACTGTGTCATCCCGGCCTTGAGCCGGGATCCATCTCGAGATTGGTAGACTGCCGCAAGGTCGCTGTGCAGAGCACCATTCCGACATCTCAGGATGGGCCCCGGCTCAAGGCCGGGGTGACACCGTGCGTGTAATGGCCATGACGCAGAACATCAAGCACAGTCAATGGAAGGCCCCTCACCCCGGGCCAGCGGCAAGGGAGAGGCAAGAAAGGCTAGACGGGCAGGTTCTGCTTTTCGATCCATTCCTGCAGCAGGGCGCGGATGGTGACGCCATCGGCGCCATCGCTCAGCGCTGCGCCGACCGATTCCCGGATCGGCTTCAGATCGAGATTGAGCACAAGTTCCTTGATCGGCCCGATCGAGGCCGGACCCATGGAGAGCCGCGTCATGCCCACCGCCATGAGAGCAAGGGCCTCAAGGGGTTTCCCGGCCAGCTCGCCGCACATGGTGATGGGAATATTGTAGCGCCGCGCCGCATCCACCACCATGCGGATGGCCCGCAGGCGGGGCATGCCGATGGGATCGTAATTCTTGGCGACGCGCGGATTGGCCCGGTCCGATGCGGTGAGGAACTGCACCAGGTCATTGGAGCCGATGGAAACGAAATCGGCCTCGGGCAGCAACTGGTCGAGCTCGAAGAGCAGCGAGGGCACTTCCACCATCACGCCCAGTTCCAGCCGGCTCGGCAGCGGCTTGCCCTGCCGGCGCAACCGTTCGACTTCCTTCTGCACCACCAGCTTGGTCTGGGTGAATTCGAAGGTCTCGGTGACCATGGGCACCAGGATCTTGAGCGGTCGCCCATTGGCCGCCAGCAGCAGGGCCCGGATCTGCGTGCGCAGCAGGCCCGGCCGTTCCAGCCCCAGCCGGATCGAGCGGAAGCCCATGGCCGGGTTTTCCTCGGCCATCGAGCGCTGATAGGGCAAAACCTTGTCGCCGCCGATGTCGAGCAGGCGGAACACGACCGGCCGCTCGCCGGCAATCGCCATGGCCTCGGCATAAAGCTCCTGCTGCTCCTGCAGGCGCGGCAGCTTGGACGCAATCATGAACTGCAATTCGGTGCGGAACAGGCCCACGCCCACCGCCCCGGTATCGTCGAGCATGGGCAGATCGGCCACCAGGCCCGAATTGTGCAGCAACGTGATCTCGACGCCGTCCTTGGTGACGCTGGGCCTGTCCTTGAGCGCGGCATAATGCGCCCGGCGCCGCGCCGACACGCGCACCTTGTCGATATAGGCCTGCTCGATATCGGGCGTCGGCCGCAGATGCACCAGCCCACCGGGTCCGTCGAGGATGATGTCGTCGCCCGTTTCGCACATCGAGACGATGGACTGGGCCTGCCCCACGGCGACCATGCCGAGCGAGCGCGCGACGATGGCCACATGGGCGGTGGTGCCGCCCTCCTCCAGCACCACGCCGCGCAGCTTCTTGCGGTCATATTCCAGCAGTTCCGCCGGCCCCATATTGCGGGCGACCAGAATCGCATTGTCGGGCAGTTCCTTGCGGGCCAGCGCCTGCCCATCCCCGGTCAAAACCCGCAGCAGGCGGTTGGCCAAGTCGTCGAGATCATGCAGGCGGTCGCGGATATAGGGGTCGGTCTGGCGCAGCATGCGGGCGCGGGTATCGTTCTGCACCCGCTCCACCGCCGCTTCGGCCGATAAGCCATTGTCGATCGCCTCGGTCAGCCGGTTCACCCAGCCCCGGTCATTGGCGAACATGCGGTAGGTTTCGAGGATTTCCCGGTGGTCGGTGCCGCCCTGCATGTCGCCATGGTCGAGCATGGCGTCGATGGAGACGCGCATCTTTTCCAGCGCGGTTTCCAGCCGGACCTTTTCGGCTTCGGTGTCCTCGGCGATGAAGTTGGAAACCACGACGCGCGGATCGTGCAGCACCACCGTGCCCAAAGCGATGCCGTCGGTGAAGCTCACCCCCGTGAACATGCGGGGGCGCCGCAGGTCGATGTCGGAACCGGGCTTGATGAGGTTGTCGAAATCGCTGGTGGCGATCATTTCGGCCAGGATGGTGGCCGTGGTCAGCATCGCCTCGGTCTCGTCCTCGCCATAGTGACGGCGCTCGGCATTCTGCACCACGAGCACGCCCAGTGTCTGGCCGGCCCGCAGCACGGGCACGCCAAGGAAGGCGTTGTACCGCTCCTCGCCGGTTTCGGGACGATAGACGAAGGCCGGATGGCTGGGCGCATCCTCGAGACTCAGCGGCTCGGCTTCGGCGGCGATCAGGCCCACCAGGCCCTCGCCCAGCCGGAGCGTGGTCATATGCACCGATTCGGCGGCAAGGCCCTTGGACGCAAACAGTTCCAGCGCGCCGTCGTCACGCAGCACGTAGAACGAGCACACATCGGCATGCATGTTGTCGGCAATGAGGGCAACGATCTTGTCGAGCCGTTCCTGCGAAGCCAGGGGCTCCGCCATCGTCTCGCGCAATTGCCGCAGCAGCACTCTCGGGCCGCTTATGGTCGTGACCATTACCCCTTTAGACGGCCGCCACAGCCGCCCCCCTGCTTTGAGGAGCGACCAGGACCCTTCGACCGGTCCTAGGCGTCCTTCTTGTCCAACCCGTAATAAGTATGCAGAGCGCGAACCGCAAGCTCGGCATATTGCTCGTCGATCAACACCGAGGTCTTGATTTCCGAAGTGGTGATGAGCTGGATGTTGATACCCTTGTCGGCCAGGGCCTTGAACATCGAGCTGGCGACGCCCGCATGGCTGCGCATGCCCACGCCCACGACCGAGACCTTGGCCCCGCCCTTGGAGCCGGAAAGCCGGCCATATTCGATCTTGTCGCCGGCATTCTGCAGCGTCTTGATCGCCTTGTCATATTCGCTGTCGGGCACGGTGAAGGTGATGTCCGTGGTCGCGCCATCATCGGCAATGTTCTGCACGATCATGTCCACGATAATGCCCTGGTCGGCCAAAGTGCCGAAAATGGCGGCCGCCACGCCCGGATTGTCCTTGACATCGCGCAGGGTGATCTTGGCCTCGGCCTTGGCGAGCGTCACGCCCGAAACGATCTGCTTTTCCATGATCTCATCCTCATCGCATACAAGCGTGCCAGGAACCCCGGGCGTTCCATCGGGCGCCAGTTGCGGCGCCTCCGGGTCATCGAAACTGGAGCGAACCAGGAGGCGCACCTTGTGCGCCATGGCCATTTCCACCGAGCGGATCATCAGCACCTTGGCGCCGAGCGAGGCCATTTCCAGCATTTCCTCGAAGGAAATCTTGGTCATGCGCTGCGCCTTGGGCACGATGCGCGGATCGGTCGTATAGACGCCGTCCACATCGGTATAGATGTCGCAGCGATCCGCCTGGACCGCCGCCGCCACCGCCACCGCCGACGTGTCCGAGCCGCCCCGGCCCAGCGTGGTGATACGGCCATGGCTGGAAATGCCCTGGAAGCCGGTAATGACCGGCACCCAGCCATCCTTCATGCGCTTGTCGAGCTCGGTGGGGTCGATCTCGGTGATGCGCGCCGCACCATGGGAGTCGTCGGTCCTGATCGGCACCTGCCAGCCGGCGAACGAACGGGACTGGATGCCCATCTCGCTCAGGACGATGGCCATGAGACCCGCCGTCACCTGCTCGCCCGAAGCCACCACGGCATCATATTCGCGCGCGTCATGCAGGGGGCTGGCCTCGTTGACCCAGCCGACCAGTTCATTGGTCTTGCCAGACATGGCCGAAACGACCACGGCCACTTCATTGCCGGCATCGACCTCGCGCTTCACATGGCGCGCGGCCTGGCGGATACGTTCGACATTGGCCACCGAAGTGCCACCGAACTTGACGACGATACGGGCCAATTGCTTCCCCGGAACTCCGCCGAACCCGGCGGTACGCTTTCTTGCTGGCCGGGGACATGCCACAAAGGCGAGGCGCAATCAACATGGAACGCCCCGACGCGCGATGACAACGCCCCGCAGCGAAGTAAAAGCGGCACTGGACCGGCTGAACGGCTTCATGTCGCAGGCAGACCCGGCCATTATCGCCCAGTTCGACCCCGATGCCGACGTGCTACTCGCCGGCTCGGAGATCGGCGAGGTTGTGCGCGGTCACACCGATATCGGCGCCTTCTTCCGCGCCATCTTCGCGCTCCCGCTGCGCATCGGGTGGCATTGGGATACGATCGATGCCGCGGCGGAAGGCGACGTCATATGGTTCTTTGCCGAAGGGCAAGCGGTGGTCACACGGGACGGCGTCACCGATGCCCGCCCCTACAGGCTCAGCGGGGTTCTGGTGCGCCGCGGCATCACGGTGATCTGGCGGCAATTTCACGGCTCCGAGCCCCGGCCTTGACTGCGACGCCTCAACGCCTTGCCTCAGCCATGCCCACAGGCTCATATGCCCCAAACGGAGCCGCGCCATGACCGCCACCACCATCAACGACGCCGAGATCGCCAAATTCACCGCGATGGCCGAGGAATGGTGGGACCCCAAAGGCAAGTTCAAGCCGCTGCACAAGTTCAATCCGGTGCGGCTGGGCTATATCCGCGAATACCTGCTGGCCCATTTCCACCGCGACGGCACCGCCATGCGGCCCTTCGAGGGCCTCAGCATTCTCGATGTCGGCTGCGGCGGGGGCCTGCTTTGCGAGC
>Ga0065721_10052881_pt1 | contig 10960 bp, 9 predicted proteins | sample Mesricmetagenome_FD_59108 | JGI IMG/M metagenome (GOLD analysis project Ga0065721, IMG submission 59108) | Mesophilic microbial community from rice straw/compost enrichment Sample: eDNA_1 v2 (version 2) | ecosystem: Engineered > Solid waste > Grass > Composting > Bioreactor | place: USA: Davis...
TAAGGAATCGAGTAACGGGTGGCGAAAAGGGTGCTGAGGAAGCGAGATGTTCTAAGGAATCGAGTAACGGGTGGCGAAAAGGGTGCTGAGGAAGCGAGATGTTCTAAGGAATCGATTAACGGGCAGCAAGTCCCTCCTCCGGCGAGGTTGTCGTCCCAGAACGAACCTGATAAGATTCGAATAGGCTACACGAATCCATTCGAGCGATAGGAGACAGACGTCCGACATGAAATTTGCCGTGCAATTTTTATCGTTTTTCGTTATTCATAACGAGGGTTCCGACCCGGACGGTCCTAAGAAATATAAGCACTACCAGACGCTGACGCATGAGGAGTACCAGGACAGCGAACTGAGGGCGTTCCTCGACGGGGAGTTCAAGCGCATCGCCAAACGGAAGGCCGAGATCAACGCGGTGTCCGAGAACGTGCCGACTAAGATCGGCAGGTTCATCGTCGAGCCGGGGCACGATCTGACGAGCAACCCGAACTACAACCTTTTCCAACGGCTAAGAACCGCTGTCGACAAAACGGAGTTCCACAATTTCAGCGATGACGTGCTCCGTTTATACATGGATACCAACTCGGTGCGGGGCGGGGCGTTCGTCCTGGCGACGGCGAAGCTGAACGAGCTGTACGACGATCCATTCTTGTTCCTGTTCAAGTGCGACTTCGAGTCGAAAATCGCCCGCGTATCCGACGAGCGCAGCCTGATCACGCAGGTCGAGATGGCGATCAACGCCAAAAACATCAAAGCGATCCAATACCCGCATATGCCTGAAGAAGGCATGATCGAGGAGTGGGAGCTCAAAATCCATCAAGCTTCCCACGCGCGATATTTCGAGGATTTCCTGAAGTACGTCAGCTATGAGAAGTCGAAGCCGGAGATCGTCGCGGACCAGGTGATGGAGATGGTTCACCAGTACATGGAGACGAAGTGGCAGGCGGCGGACATTCCGTACTACGACGCAGGCCCGGAAGAAGAAGAGGCTGCGGCGAGCGTTCCGGTGACGGAAGAAGTGGCGGCCATGAGGCAGGAGAAGCAGCAGTTCGACGTATGGGCGGCGGGCGAGAAACGGGAGCTTCAGGAGAAATGGAGCCACGACCACGTCATGGAAGCGACCAAGCAACTCGTGGAGATGCAGCCGGATTTGGAGCTTAGATTCAAACTGGACGACATCCTGATCAAAGGACATATGGACGACTACGGCAGCAATATCCACATTGCCCGCATGAACGGACGGTATATCGTCCTGATCGAAGGGGATGCGTTCCAGTTCGAGAAGGGCGTATCGCCGATCGAGCTTCTTCATCCGGAGGAAATGCAGGACGTGCTGCAGCGGGTCGGTAACGGGGTGCGGAGACGGGAGAGCGGCGAGGCTCCTTCTTTGGATTAAGCAGCAGTTCGGAGAGACGAGGACGGGAGACTCAACATAAAAAAGGATTCTGGAGAATGCAAAAGGGAACCGGACGCGTCCAGTTCCCTTAGGTGTAGTCCGAGGACGTCCACCGCTATTCTCTATCTAGATTATACAGTTCGCCTTCAAATGATGCAATGAAATTACAATGTGCCCCGTAGTACAGAAGGTGTCTTTAAACTTGCCACTGTGGAGAGAGACGGTCATGTCGATCGTCTTTTTGTGTCGTATCAAGCTTATGCTAGACATTGGCGTTTCAAGTTGCTTCGGAATTAGGTTTATAATAAGGAATAACGTTCTATCGAGGCGATGCTCTCTATGAATCTTGAATATACCGAAACGAACGCGAAAAAAAGAAGAGCAGTAAGAACGAAGCTCAGGCTTGCCCATCTGATCGAGCGTGATCGGGGCGTGTGGAAATATGCGTTAGCTTCGATGTGGGCGCTCGATTGCGCGGCCGTATCCGTCTCGGCGCTTGGCATGCCAACGGGGCTGGGCAGGCCGTTCGATATCGGGGCGGCGCTCGTGCTGAACGCGGCGGGCATGGCGCTGGCGGCCTGGGTTGTCGCGATCCTTCTCGCTCTTGCGGGAGCAGATAAGCTTCCCCGATTCACGGTGGGCGGTGCGATCTACTCGGGCGTGCTTGCGTACTTCGTGCTGTATTTCTCCGAACTGGGTTGGAAGGCGTCCTTGGCGATGGCAACGACGATTACGTTGGCCGCTTGCGTAATCGGACTTCTCGTCGGGTTCATCGTCAGGAAAGGCGCGCGAAGCAGAAGGATCGCGATTGGCACGCTAGCCGTCGTCGCGGGGCTGACCGTCCTGCCGACGGTTCCCTCCTTCCTCTCCGGCGGTTCCGCAACCGATTCGGACGAAGCGGCGGACGCGGGGGATTCCGGGGTGCTTGAAGTGAGAACTCTGGCTTCGCTTCCCTCCGACCCTTCTCAGCCAGGCAGCTACATCTACCGTCAGTTCACGTATGCCAGCGGCAAAGATAAGCATCGTGCCGAGTTCGGCAAGGATACGGAACTGCTGTCCCCATCCGTCGACGCCTCCGCCTATATCGAACATTGGCCATGGCTGCGGGAGCAGTTCTGGGGCTTCGACGAGACGGCGCTGCCGCTGAACGGCAGAGTGTGGCTTCCCGAAGGAGACGGGCCATACCCGATTATGCTGATGGTGCACGGCAATCATTTGATGGAGGATTTTTCCGACGAGGGGTACGGTTATCTGGGCGAGCTGTTGGCGAGCAGAGGCATTGCGGCCGTGTCCGTGGACGAGAATTTCGTCAACTATTCCGTCTGGTCGGGCATTCCCGAACAGGATATGAAGCTGCGCGCGTGGTTGCTGCTGCAGCATGTCCGGCTTCTTCAAGCGTATTCCGAGGAAGAAGACACGCCTTTCTACGGGCGGATTGACTTCAATAGGGTGGCGCTTCTCGGGCATTCTCGGGGAGGCCAAGCGGCGGCGATGGCGGCGGATGCGCAGCGCTGGTTCGCGGAAGATCCGTCCGTGCCTGACGCGGCTTCCTACGAGATCCAAGCCGTTATCGCGCTTGCGCCTACGGACACCGAGGTCGACGGAGAACGGCCACGTTTGGAGGACGTTTCTTACTTGACGCTGCAAGGGGCCAAGGACGCCGATCTGGTAAGCTTCTACGGGGACAGGCAGTATGGGCGCGTAGATTTTTCCGGAGACGATTCCGCGTTCAAGGCGTCACTCTATATCGAGGACGCAAACCACAGTCAGTTCAACACAACGTGGGGGCGCTCGGACAACGCAATGCCCGCGGGGTTGTTCATACGGCCGAAGCATCTGCTCCCGGCAGAGGAACAGCGTCGGATAGCTCAGATATACGTGTCCGCCTTTGCGGAAACGGTGTTTCATCGGTCGCTGGAATACGACGCATTGTTCCGCGACTATCGGGCAGGTTCCGCCTATCTCCCGGATACGCGTTACTTTAATCAGTATGAGAACGGGGATTTCCGGAAGTTGATCGATTTTTCCGGAGAGGATCCGAGCAGGCCTTCAAGCGATGTGGCCGCCGAGGCGTCGGGTCTGACCGATTGGCAGCATGCGAACGCGCTCGACCGGCAAGGAGAAGGCAAAGCGGACAAAGGCGTCGAGCTGGGATGGCAGGAAGAAGGCTCATATACGCTCGTTCTCGGCCCGGCTTTGCGGGAGAGTCACGAAGAGGAGGACCTGCTTCTGTTCTCTCTGGCGAATATGAGCCGGGTATTGGAAAAGGAGCTCCTCCAAGAGGAGGACTTGGATGAGCTCGAAGCGCTTGAGGAAGCGTTGGAATCAAGCTTGTCGATCGAGATAGAGTTGGAGGACAGTTCCGGGAATTCGGCAAGACTTCCGCTGGATTTGTTCATGGAGGCAGAGCCGCCGGTGGAGACTGAGTTCACCTGGCTGCCCGCGCTTGAGCCGGTGCTGGCCAAAGGGAAGTTCAAGGATGCGGAAGAGCCGGTCTACCAGACTTACGAGCTGCCGCTTAAAGAATTCGTGGAAGAGAACCCCGACTTCGATCTGTCCGAGTGGGAGCGGATTACGTTCCATTTCAACGAAGGACCCGGCAAGGTGATGCTGGACAGCGTCGGTTTGATGGCGGGGTGAGCATGCAAGGGAGACGCCGCACAGGTACATTCACGAAGCAAGAGAGACCCCAAACCCGGGTCTCTCTTTCTTTTACCCACAACCTTACCGCCACTCCACAACCTCCGAAAGATCGCGTCTCGTCTTGGCGCGGGGTTCGCGGACGCGGTAGCCGAAGGCGACCATGCAGGCGAGGTTGAAGCGGGACCCGTCATTGATCCCTTCCTCCCGCAGGATGCGCTCGATCGGCTCCCGCTCGAAGCCTTCGATCGGACAGGAGTCGATGCCGACGAGGGCCGCGGCCGTCATCATGTTGCCGAGCGCGATATAGGTCTGCTTGCCGGCCCAATCGTCGATAGCGCCTTCGCGGCCGAGCAGGGAGAAGTCGGACTCCAGGAACTTGCGGTACACGCGCTGCTTGTTCGCCGCCGCTTCAGGAGGCAGCTTCTGGACATCCGTCATAATCGATTGAACGTAGTCTGAATCGTCAAGCATCTCCCCGGCGTTCCGGGCGAAAATCAGCACGAAATGGCTGGCCGTCGGAAGCGTCTTCTGAGCACCCCACGTATGCGCCCGCAGCTTCTCGCGAAGTTCGGGATTTTGCAGCACGACGAACTTCCAAGGCTCGAAGCCGTAGGAGCTGGGAGACAGACGGCCCGTCTCGAGTATGAAGGCGAAGTCATCCTCGGGAATCTGGCGAGCCGGATCGAACTCTTTGCAAGCATGGCGGAACCGGTACGCGTTCAGTACGGTTTCTTTATCGACAAACATTCGAAGATTCCTCCTTTACGGATATTATTGTATAACTAAAGGAGAGGAATGAGGAGTACGCACATTCATGTGATATAGTATCCATTTTTATACCGGGAGGCGGAGAAATGAAGCGGCAAGAGGATGAGAAGCTGGACGGATGCAGCCAAGCGGCGAAGTTCTACTGCGACGTGGAGGCGACGTTGTCGGTGATCGGAGGCAAGTGGAAGGGCATCATTTTGTACCATTTGCTGGAGGAAAAGAAACGCTTCAATCAGTTCCGCAAGCTGATGCCGGGCGTTACCCAACGCATGCTGACGCTTCAGCTGCGCGAGCTGGAGAACGACGGCGTCGTAGCGCGCAAAGTCTATACGGAGGTGCCGCCCAAGGTCGAATATTCGTTGACCGAATTCGGACGGACGCTCGAGCCGATCATCATGAGTATGAAAGATTGGGGAGCGGAATATTCCAAAAGGCTGCAAAATGGACTATAATAAAACCTACAAGTAAATTCGATCGCTGTGAGAATGAAGAGAACAGCTGCCAGGCAGGTGCGAACTCCCCGAGTCCGTGTCCGATTCGGCAGCTTTTTTTGCATTTTTCGGCGGTAAGCCGGGAGGGGTGAGAGGCAGATGGGCTTATTGAAAAAGCATTCGGTCATTCCGGCCGTTCGCAATATGAAGGAATTCGAGCAAGCGCTTGCTTCGCCGCAGGAAGTCATCTTTTTGCTGGAGGGAGAGCTGATCCACCTTCAAGGCATCGTCTCGAGCGCCAAGCAGGCGGGGAAGAAGATGTTCCTCCATCTCGACATGGTGAAGGGGATCAAGGACGACGAGGCTTCGATTCATTTTCTGTCCAAGGCGATCAAGATCGACGGCGTCATCAGCACTCGGACTTCGAGTCTCATCCATGCGAAGAAATACGGACTGATGGCGATCCAGCGCGGCTTCCTGATCGATTCCCACTCGGTCAAGACGATTATCAATTCGGCGGCGCACGTCAAGCCGGATTACATCGAAATTCTGCCGAGCTACTCTCACCCGAAGATCGGGATCATTCAGCGCGAGACCGGCATCGATATTATTCTTGGCGGATTTATCGACGGGCCCGAGGATTTGCCTCCGCTGTTCGGAGCCGGGGCGATCGCGGTGTCGACAAGCCATGCGAGCATGTGGAAATAAGTCCGGCTAACCGGGCATTGGGAGGAATATAGCGTTGGAAAAGTACATTCTGTCATTGGATCAAGGCACGACCAGCTCGCGGGCGATTTTGTTCGATCATGAGGGGCGGATCGTGCGCGTGGCGCAGCAGGAGTTCAAGCAATATTTTCCGAAGCCGGGCTGGGTGGAGCATAATGCGAACGAAATCTGGGGCTCCGTCCTCGCGGTCACCGCGACGGTGCTGTCGGAATCGGACGTCAAGCCCGAGCAGATCGCCGGCATCGGCATTACGAATCAGCGCGAGACGGCGGTCGTGTGGGACAAGGAGACCGGAGTTCCGATCTACAACGCGATCGTCTGGCAGTCGCGGCAGACGGCCGACATTTGCGAAGAGCTGAAGGGTGCGGGCTTGAGTGAGACGTTCAGAAATAAGACGGGCCTGCTGATCGACGCTTATTTCTCGGGGACGAAGGTTAAGTGGATTCTCGATCATGTGGAGGGAGCCCGCGAGAAAGCGGAACAGGGCAAGCTGCTGTTCGGCACGATCGATACGTGGCTGGTCTGGCGCTTGTCCGGACGGCGCGTGCACGTGACCGATTATTCGAACGCGTCCCGCACGCTGATGTACAACATTCACGAGCTGCGCTGGGATCCCGAGCTGCTGAAAATATTGACGGTGCCCGAGTCGATGCTGCCCGAGGTGAAGCCTTCGTCCGAGGTGTACGGGCTGACGGATACGCATCACTTCTTCGGGTGCGAGGTTCCGATTGCGGGCATTGCGGGGGACCAGCAAGCGGCGCTGTTCGGTCAGGCATGTTATGAGAAAGGGATGGCCAAAAACACGTACGGAACCGGCTGCTTCATGCTCATGAACACAGGCGACAAAGCGGTTGCGTCCGATCACGGGCTGCTGACCACGATCGCTTGGGGAATCGGCGGCAAGGTGACTTACGCGCTGGAGGGCAGCATTTTCGTCGCCGGTTCGGCCATTCAGTGGCTGCGCGACGGTCTGCGCATGTTCGCCGACGCCAAGGACAGCGAGCGCTACGCGGCCAGAGTCGAGTCGACGGAAGGCGTCTACGTCGTGCCGGCGTTCGTCGGGCTCGGAACGCCGTACTGGGACAGCGACGTTCGCGGCGCCGTATTCGGGCTGACACGCGGCACGACGAAAGAGCATTTCATCCGGGCGACGCTGGAATCGCTCGCGTATCAGACCAAGGACGTGCTGGCGGCGATGGAGGCGGATTCGGGGATCAGTCTGAAAACGCTGCGCGTAGACGGAGGAGCGGTAAAAAATGACTTCCTGATGCAGTTCCAGAGCGATGTGCTGGGAGCGGCGGTAGAGCGTCCGGTCGTGGGCGAGACGACGGCGCTCGGGGCAGCCTACTTGGCGGGATTGGCGGTCGGTTTCTGGGAAAGCACGGACGAGATCGCGCGGCAATGGAGTATCGACCGTTCGTTCGAGCCCGAGATGGACGCCGAAGAGTCGGCGCGCCGGTACGCAGGCTGGGGCAAAGCGGTGAAAGCGGCAATGGTTTTCAAATGACCGCGGACGTGGTAAAGTAGAGATAAGTAAATACATCGGGTCAGAGATAAGGAGAGACCGCTTCACGTTATGCGTAATTGAGCATAATGTGTTTGCGGTCTCTTTTTCTATACCTGGCGAAAAGAGGGATACGTCATGAAGGAACGCGCATTCGCAGGAAACGGCCGCACATCGGTCTTCGAGAGCATGCAGAAGGAAGAGTACGACTTGCTGGTGATCGGGGGAGGCATTACGGGAGCGGGAATCGCGCTGGACGCGGCAAGCCGCGGCTTGCGCACGGCGGTTGTCGAGATGCAGGATTTCGCGGCAGGTACGTCCAGCCGTTCGACGAAGCTCGTGCACGGCGGGCTGCGCTATTTGAAGCAGTTCGAGGTGAAGATGGTCGCGGAGGTCGGCAAGGAGCGCGCCATCGTATACGAGAACGGACCGCACGTGACGACTCCGGAATGGATGCTGCTGCCAATCTACAAAGGCGGCACGTTCGGATCGTTTTCCACGTCGATCGGACTTCGGGTGTACGATTATTTGGCAGGGGTCAAGCGGAGCGAGCGGCGGAAAATGCTGAAGGTCGGAGCGACGCTGCAGAAGGAGCCGCTGTTGAAAAAGAACGGCCTGCTCGGCGGCGGATACTACGTGGAGTATCGGACGGACGACGCCCGGCTGACGATCGAGGTCATGAAGCGCGCGGTGGAGTTCGGGGCGACGGCCTTGAATTACGCAAAGGTGGAGAAGCTCGTCTATGATGGAAACGGACGAGTATGCGGGGCAAGCGTGACGGATCTGCTCACGGGGGAGACCGGCGAGGTGCGAGCCAAGGCGGTCGTGAACGCGACGGGGCCGTGGGTCGACACGCTGCGGGAGATGGATCGCTCCAACCACGGCAAGAAGCTGCGGCTGTCCAAGGGCATTCATTTGGTCATCGATCAAAGTCGCTTTCCTTTGCAACAAGCCGTATACTTCGATACCGACGACAAGCGGATGGTGTTCGCCATTCCGCGCGACGGCAAGACGTACGTGGGCACGACGGATACGTTTTACGACGGGGACAAGGCGAACCCGACGATGACGGAGGCCGACCGCAAGTACGTTCTCGATGCGATCAATTTCATGTTCCCGGAGACGCGCCTTACGGAGAAGGACGTCGAGTCGAGCTGGGCGGGCATTCGGCCTCTGATCTATGAGGAAGGAAAAAATCCGTCGGAAATTTCCCGCAAGGACGAAATCTGGCAATCCGCGTCAGGCTTGATCACGATTGCCGGAGGCAAGCTGACCGGTTATCGCAAGATGGCCGAGGATACGGTCGACTTGGTCGCCCGCAGACTTCAGGGGCGCGTGCAGGCGGGAGCTTGCCGGACGAAGGGAATGGCGATCTCCGGGGGCGAAGTGGGCGGCTCTGCCAGGCTGGAAACTTACGCTTCGCGGGTTGCAGGCGAAGGAAAGGCGGCGGGCCTGTCCGCCGAGGCGAGCCTGCGGATCGCGCGCTTCTACGGCTCCAATGCGGAGCGGGTGTACCGGTATGGGGATGTCGCGGAAGCGGAACGGCTCGGTTTGCCTTTGGATCTCTACATGCGGGTGAGATATGCCGTAGAGGAAGAGATGGCCGCCAAGCCGGTCGACTTCTTCATTCGCCGCACGGGAGCTCTGTTCTTCGACATCGAGACGGTACGTCGATACAAAGCCGGCGTCATCGCGTTGATGCAGGAACTGCTCGGCTGGAGCGACGAATCGGCTGCGCGCTATGCGGCGGAGCTGGACGACGCGGTTCGGGACGCGGTTGTTCCTCAGGATTTGCAGGGGGTAGGGGCGCGGTGAGATAGCAGGCTGGATTGATCGCGGAGTTTGCGGTCGGTCCGGCCTGTTTTTAAATAGAAACGGATTCTTACAATTCATATTGCCCTGTTTGATGTCGATAAATATAGGGGGTTAAAGAAATAAGTGGAAGTATAACGATGGGGATGAGGTAGAAATGATGCTAAGTAACATTCCCAAGACCGAAAAGGCATTCTATCTTATTTATATGGTTTGGATAGTCATCCTTCTGCTGCAGTATGTTAGCGAAGGAGTTTTGATGATCATCTTTTTTCCACTTTTTATTTTCTACCAAGCGTTTATTCCGCTTTCCTTTATATTTTCAATTAAATTATTCTTGAAAGGTAAAAAATGGCGCTCCAGAGAGAGGGTGGGGGCGCTGCTTTTTTTGATTCCGAGTGTTGTCATAGTTGTGTATCCCCTTGTCGTCCATCAATTCCAAATATATACGTCTCCTCCAACCCCTGAGCTTATTAAATCCTATATTCAGACGGAACAGCTTGGCGGGCCTTCCGACATTGATGTGTCATTACCCTTTACGAGGTATGATAAAGAAGCAAAAGTGCTTGAAATAGAGATAAGAATCGACCCTGAAAAATATTTGGAGTACTATCGTCGCGGTTCTTTTGTCTTGGATGCTAGTGCGTCTAAGCCATTTACAAGCCACCTATCTTATAATTATCTGAGCATCCCACGCGGGATAAGCACAGTAACAAAAGTACCTAAAAAGATTATCGTTAAGGGATACTGGGGGGAGGAGCTGATTCTGACTGGGTATTTTACACGCGGGCTAAAGGGGTACAAATTGATTGATCCTTATCCACAGGTCTCTTTGATAGGATCTCAGGGGATTTGGTATTTGGAGTACGAATCAAATAGCAGCAGAAAAAGAGTGATGATCGAACGGGTTGAGGGAGAGGACTTTAAGATCGATTTAAATGTTTCCAGGTGAAAGGGGGAGGAGATCTTGGAACGCGCTAAATTGAAGATGGGTTCGAAAGTGGAAGTTCATCTGATTTCCGATCAAGGCGTTCTATTAAAATCGGTTGAGAAGAATAAGCGTAAATCTAACCGAGAATTGCGTAAGTTGTATTTGTCTAGACGCGGAAAAAACACGCCGCAAATGTCTCAAGGCGAACTGATTGACGATTCCGTAGGGGATGAGTTTTGATAATAACAAAACAGACCAGACTTTTCGCAAGAGGTGAGCGGTGGGTCTGGCCTGTTTCTAGACGTCTTCGGCTCAATTGTGTACGGTGGCACTCTGCATAATGAACTTCCCAATCACCGTTTTACCGTCTACATCGTATAGCGGAATTGTACGATCTCCTTTTTGAAGTTTCTGTTGTGCAATGACTTCTTCTGGATTTTTGGGCTTGTCCCCATCCAGATCGGATTTGAGAACATAGCCAAGGTTTCCATCTACGCCCCATGCTTTAATTAGGTCTGGTTCATTGTCGGGAGAAACGGCAAACGCAGCCGATCCATAGGTCTGGCCGTTTTTATTTTTCGGGAAGACGGTTTGTCCTTTTTCATCTTTAGGCAGCGATTGTTCTAGGGCGTGTATGCAAACTATCGAAATAGCTAAAAAACTGGTAAACTTAACCTATGAAAAGACGATACGAGATACGAGACGACCAATGGGAAATCATTAAATATATCTTGCCACCGGAGCGAAAACCC
>Ga0065721_10052882_pt1 | contig 10959 bp, 9 predicted proteins | sample Mesricmetagenome_FD_59108 | JGI IMG/M metagenome (GOLD analysis project Ga0065721, IMG submission 59108) | Mesophilic microbial community from rice straw/compost enrichment Sample: eDNA_1 v2 (version 2) | ecosystem: Engineered > Solid waste > Grass > Composting > Bioreactor | place: USA: Davis...
TGTTTTTCCTCGACGGTTTTGCGCGCTCGCTGTTTGTGCCTATGGGCCAAGCGGTGGTGTTTGCCATGCTCGCGTCTTATTTAATCTCCCGCACCCTGGTGCCGACGCTGGTGATGTATATGCTGCGCAATCACGACGCGAATAAAAAAGCCAACGCCTTCGACCGCATTCACCAAACCTTTAATCGCGGTTTTGAAAAATTCTGTACGCATTACACTGCGCTTGTGCAACAGCTGCTCGCCCATCGCAAAGCCTTTGCCGGCGGATTTCTCGCGTTTTGCGTGTTGTCATTGGGATTGGTTCCAGGTCTCGGGCAAGATCTTTTCCCCGTAGTGGACAGCGGGCAAATGCGCCTGCACGTGCGCGCTCCCTCCGGCACCCGCTTGGAAGAAATGCCGCCACTGATTGATGAAGTGGAAGCGGTGATCCGCGAACATATTCCCGCCGAACAAATGGGCGAAATTCTCAATATTATCGGCGGTCCCTACAGTCCGATTAATACCCTTAACGGCAACTCCGGCACCAGCGAAGCGGCCGACGCGGAAATTATGATCAGCGTGCAGCGCGGTAAAGTTGGCACGCCGGAAATTATGCGCAATTTGCGGTTGGTCTTGCCCAAGCGTTTTCCTAGCGTCGAATTTTATTTTCAGCCCGCCGATCAAATGGGCCAAACGCTGAATTTCGGCGTGCCCTCGCCCATCGACGTGCAATTTGTCGGTGGTCGCCCAGAACAATTGCTGCCCCTCGCTGGTGAACTCAACAACCGCTTGCGCGAAATTCCCGGCTTGGTGGATGCGCACGTCTATCAACGCTGGAGCAAACCCACCCTCGCGTTAAATATGGACCGCGCACAATTGCAGCAGTTGGGACTCGATGCTCGCGACGTTGCCGAAAATATGATGATCACCCTCAGCGGCTCCATGCAGACCTCGCCAACCAACTGGCTTAACGAGGCCAATGGCAACACCTACAACATTGGCCCGCGCGCAACGGAATTGGATTTGGATAGCATTGATGCATTGCTGCAAACACCGATCGGTCCCGGCGCGGATGGTCGTCAGCATCAATTGGGCAGCGTCGTTACTTATGAGCGCACTGTGCAGTCTTCGGTTATCACTCGCCGCAACAGCCTTAACACCATCAATATTCATGCGAGCGTGCAGGATCGCGATTTAGGCAGTGTGATGCGCGATATCGAATCTGTGCTCGCAGAATTCCGCACCAAATTACCCCGCAGCGTAACCCTGGAATTGCGCGGCCAAAGCGACACTTTAAAAAGTGCATTTAACGGCTTGGGCTACGGCCTGATTGTGGCCGTTGCATTGGTGTATTTATTGGTGGTGGTGAATTTTCAATCCTGGTTGGACCCGCTCATTATTATTGGCGCCCTGCCCGCCGCCCTTGCCGGCATCGCCTGGATGCTATTTCTCTCCGGTACAACCTTGAGCGTGCCTGCGTTGACCGGCACGGTAATGACCATGGGCGTGGCCACTGCCAACAGCATTTTGCTGGTGTCCTTTGCGCGCACCTGTTTAGCGGAAGGTTTAACGCCGAGTGAAGCTGCACTAAAAGCTGCCGCCACGCGTTTGCGCCCGGTCATGATGACCGCATTTGCCATGATTGTCGGCATGACGCCTATGGCTCTCGGCCTGGGTATCGGCGGCGAACAAAATGCGCCTCTCGGCCGCGCTGTAATCGGTGGCTTGATTATGGCCACCCTATCCACTCTGCTATTTGTGCCGATATTTTTTGCCGGCGCGCACCAATGGCTTGTCAATCGCGCCGCGGCCAACTCGGTCCGCCATAACCACACACAAAATCCTGAACCGCGACTTCTATGAATGATTTGACTCACACTTATTTGGATTCTCCGGCGGACACCTCCGCGAATTTTTATACCTTTCCAAAACGCGCCGAGGTCGCGAAAGAAATTGAACAGCGCCGTCGCAGCGCACTGAAACCTGCGTTATTTATTCTTGCATTGGTGCTCGCCGTTGCCGGCGGCACCCGCGCCTGGTGGAACTGGCGCGCCGAGCAAACGCTTTCTTCGTATACGGACGCTTTATTGCAGCGCTCAGTGCTGATCACTCAAGCCAAACCCGGCAACATCGCACAACAAGTGCGCCTGCCCGCAAGTTTGCGCGGCGATACCGAAGCGGCGGTTTATGCACGCAGCACCGGTTATTTATCCGCATGGCATAAAGATATTGGCGATCGGGTAACCAAAGATGAATTGCTCGCAACAGTGGATGCGCCCGAGCAGGAACAAGAATTAGCGCAAGCGAAAGCGCAAAGACAACAAGCGGAAGCGCGGGTCGGTTTAGCTCGTCAAACGCTCACCCGCTGGGAAGAATTAGGCGTGCGCAACGGCGCCGTCACACAGCAAGATCTCGCAGAAAAACGCAGTCAATTACAACAAGCGCAAGCCGACCTCGCCGCCACCGACGCCAACGTGCGCCGCCTGGAACAACAACAGGAGTTTCGCCGTATTACTGCGCCTTTTGCCGGCGTTATCACTCGCCGCAGCATCGAAGTCGGCGATTTAATTCGCAACGCGGGACAACCGTTATTCACTATCGCCGCAGTCGATCCACTGCGCCTCACAGTGTGGATTCCGCAGTCCTACGCCCACCAAGTCAACGTCGGCCAGGAAGTGAATGTGTTATTGAAGGAGCGCCCGAACGCAAATCTTAAAGCCCGCGTCGAACGCCTCGCCGGCGGCCTGGACCCACAAACCCGCTCCCGCCAAGCCGACCTCACCCTCGCCAACCCCGACGGCACCCTCCTCCCCGGCGCCTATGCAGAAATCAGCTTCGAACTCGCCAACCCCACCACCGCCCTCGTCATCCCCCCCGCCGCCCTACTCGTCAACGCCAAAGGCCCCAAAGTCGTCGTCCTCGACCAAAACAACCGCATCGAATTCCGCCCCGTAAAACTCGGGCGCGATTTGGGGCGGGAGGTTGAGGTTCTTTCGGGGATTACTGCCAGCGACAGGCTGGTGGTGAGTCCTTCGGATCAGTTGCGGGCTGGGGAAGTGGTGGAGGTTAGGGTTTGGGGTGGGTGAGGTCGAGCCTCGAATTACTTACCTGAATAGGCTTCCTTCTCCAAATTCTATACAGTTGATTGAAAGTTGTCCTGGCGCAAAGTGGAAATTTGTGCTGCGCTGGCTTAGGCTGAAATGGTCGTTGAAGTGATATAACGATCGGGATCTTTCCGTCTCATAGGCCTAAATTTTTCAGATTGAAATTATGGATTACTGGAATGTGATATCCACATTGGTGGCAGTTATAGCCATTATTATCTCACTAGTCTCATTGCGAAGGACCCGATTATTTAATGATCGACAATTAGGGTTCTTGGCGGAAAACGATAAGTTGATCCGGCTGCAAAGAAGCCAATTGGAGCAAGCAGAAAAAGAAAAAATAGCAAGTGATGTTAGTGTGCGCGTGTATAACGCCGCAAATGGGAAACGACTTGGTATCGTTAATTCCGGAAGAGTTTTAGTTGAAAATGTCACTCTGAAATACCTGGAGCAAGCTGAATATGGCAGTCCATTTATCCCTGAAGAGCTAAGAGAAAAACTACCATTTAAGCACATCCATCCCGGTGAAGAACATAATGTCATTTTGGTTTTGCATGATCAGACGCCAATGTCGTTTGATGTCCAACTTAATTGGGAAGAAAATGATGGCTTGAAATACACAAAAACTACTACTATTACACCATAAAATTAAGGCCCACAGGTTTCCTCCTTTCTGTTGTCATAGGCAGGTTTTGAGTTTCTACGAAAAATACGCGGAAGCGATTCTGCAAATGGGGTCTTCAGGGCGAACAACACTTCTAGATAAGAAGAATCGATGGTCATTGCGTTGATAGCGATTATTAGAAATATTTGCGGACAGCGGGCTGAGGTCCTGTTATAAAAGCTAAAATATTATGAGTATGCAAGATCGAAAAAATAGAAGAGCTGAAGCCCTTAAAAATATTAAGCTGCTTAAAGCAGAAAGTGATAGGGGTTGCGTGATTGTATCTGCAGCATTGTTGGATGATATCCTGGTTCAGCTGTTGAAGCGAAGATTAGCTCCGTCTTTGCAGAAAAAGGACGAACTTTTAGAGGATGGGGTGTCTGGATTCTCAACTTTTTCTGCGCGTATTGATTTGGCTTACCGTTTGGGTTTGCTGCGAAAAAGCTCCCGGGATACATTTCATTTATTAAGGAAGATCAGAAATGATTTTGCTCATATTTCTGATCCGAAGAATTTTGATAGCAACAGTGTTAAAAGTAGAGTCACCGAGATATTCAGGCTAAACGAAGAAATAATGGATTCATTTTCAGAATTAATGAAGGATCATGGCCTAGAAGAATTTGAGGGGAGGGGCTTTGCTGATGTGGTTGGAACCAGAGCGGCATTTGAGTTTTTTATTGCAGGCGTTGCAACGTTTCTGTTAGAAGCGGTCGATGATGTAACGCAGATTGAGCCTCTTGTGTGAAACTTCTGGGTGCGAGGATTCAGTGTGAAAGATAGGATGTCAGGGGGCACTCCTAATTCAGGCAACACCTCAAGAATTTCCGAAACCACCACCAACTTGGCCCCAGCGATACCCTCTTAGGGGGTAGCTACACAGCTAGCAGGTTCTAGTGAACTATTGACAACATGGGGCCATATATTTACTGTGCCACGGCACATCGCGTGCCATACCCTCGAAAGGAGAGATCTAACTCTCTTAGGATGAACTTATACAACGGAGATTTGATATGCCCTGCGAACCGATCCTGTCATTCAAAATTGATAAAGAAAGCCAAGCCGCACTTGAAAGAATCGAAGAAAAGACAAAGCTTGGCAAGCTTCTAGCTACCACAATAACTGCGGGTGTTTTTAATAGCATATTTACCAAAAATAAGGCGCCAGTCGCAGGTTGGAACATAACTACAACTGACTGGGATTTGTACGCGCAGGCTGTTAATGCTATACCCGCGATTACAAAGCGCGCAATTCAACAAGAAATAGATTTTATGATACTTCACTACAGTCAACGAGGAAAATATGATCATAATCATGCCAAATTTTGGCGAGGGATGAAAGATGGATGTAAATAAAATCAAAAAAATTTCAGCCATCTTTTTATTGGTAGTCATTTCGGCGCCCTGCCTAAGCGAAGCCCCATCCCCCATTGAAGGGGATGCCGAAATCCTGAAAGTTTTAAAGGACTCCTTAGCTGGCTCCGTTGTTAATTTGGAAAAGACAATAGAGAGATGCTCAAAAATTGCCAATGATCAGTCGCCCGCAATAATCCAAGGCAAATTCGATGGCGCGAAAAGTAAGGAGGATCTGATTGTTGGCATTAGCCATTTCTATTTTAAAAATATGTTTGAATGTGAAAAGGAAGCTAGATCGGCGCTTGCCTATGACTTGGCTATGCTGATTTCATTTAACGAAAATTTTAAAATTCCCACGGAAGACATAGAGCTGGTTCAATCTAAATTGGTACTTCAACCTTTTGAGCAAATTGGTTATCAAGTCAAATACAACCGGTTAGACTCTGATCTTAAAGATAAACTATCAGAAAAGCTCAGTGGCGAACCGTTTGACCTGCTTAAAGTCCTGGAAGCTAATGGATTGTCCGGCAAATAACCAGGTGGCTATAACTTCAAATGTTATAGCCGCTGCTTCCAATAGATGACCTTACCCACATGCTTGAAGCAATTGTATTTTCTCTAATTTCTGTAACCTATTTCATGCGTACGAAACAGCATGGCGTGGAAAGAATTTGCCTTGCGGCGCTCGCCTTTGCTGCACTATATCTGCTTGTGTATCTGGGTGTACCACCCCACGTACCTATAAAGTCCACTTATTCCGGCCAACTCTTCGGATTATTGCCCTTGGTTGCGCTATTTCTGATTCTATTTCCCGGAGTTAACTACAAAATGCCAGTTTCATTAACCAGGGCTTTGGGGTGGTTTATGTTATTGGGGATTGGGGCCTTTCTTATTGGTTTTAAGGTTTTCATTTGGTAGATGCTCAATAAACTTTGGTTTCTTATCAAAGACCTATAAGATCAACCGACTCCACATCCAACTCAGTCAGTACTGAAAGCACATCCGACACAAGCGCTCCATTAGAAGCTTCGTCAAAATAAAGCACAAAACTCACCTCCTCCACAGGCCTTTTAGCAATTCGGGATGCAAGTGCCGCCTTTAATTTAGAAGGCCCCTTCAGTACAGCGCCATTTACCAAAATCTCGCCCGAATGGGCGACCATAATCGTAACGACGTTGTCTGCCTGTGGATCGATAGCTTTGTGATGAATACCCTTCAATGACAAGGACACGACTTTTTGTTTTGGCAAAAAGAACTGATCAAAGTCCGAGCATGACCAGGTTTTGCGAAGCTCTTGTTCGATACTGGCTTTTATGCCCGCGTGATAAGTCGCAAAATCTGATTTATCGGCGGTCTTTAATATGCTCTGCAATCTTTTATTGCTGATGGTTTTTTGTTGTTCCAGGATATGACCGAATATCTCGTGAAGCTCTGCGCCCTGCCCTAATGATGTGAGAGATTTTGGGCTGTATAAACCACAATATTGGCTCGCCGCTTTTTCGAAGTTGTCGTTGGCGTAGGTGTTCGTCGTCGTAAGCAAAAGAGCGATTAAAAACCAGTTTTTTCTTGGTTGCATAGTTTGAGCCTCCCTTTGGGAGCCTTGCTAAAAGTCCACCCTGAAATTCGCCACTTGATGATCATAAGTCTCAACTTATGGACTGAGCCTCCATACCGGCCGATTTGCGCAAGGGTAGCCATTGGCGATAGGTTCCGCAGCGCCACAGCCACTCCAAGGGGCCATAACGAAAATGGCGCAGCCAGATTCCGCTGATTTTTATCTGCAACAGGATGATCACGAATGCCAGCAGTAGCGTTTGCCAATCGTGCAGTTCCCCGAGCAGACCGAAACCGAAACCAAAAAAGAGTGTTGTGCCGATCAGGCTCTGCAAAATGTAGTTGCTCAGGGCGGTGCGGCCGTAAACAGCCAACGCGTTTTTCCATCTTCCTTTAGCGCGGAGAAAAAGCAGTGCAAAGCCACTGCCGAGCGCCAGTGTCATGGCGATATTGAAGTAGTTATAGAAAGAGAAAGCCAGCACATGGCGCCACTGAGTGAATTGCGTCATATCCGGAATCTTGATGAATGCAAACATCATCAAGACGAAAAAAATCACGGTCGACGCCGAGGATATCCACAACACACGTTTCAGTTGCGGCCGGTAGGCGGCAAGGTTGTGCACAATGCGATGGCGCACCAGCCACATGCCGAGAAGAAAATACGCGAGCGTCATATAAGCTCGGCCAAAGATGGCAAAAAGAAAGTCGAATTTGTGAGCCAATCCGGTGCTTAAATTTTCTTTCACCACATCGATGAAGGTGCCGTGCTTCAAAACATCTACATAGCGCGCCACTTCCGGGGATGTCGGTGTGGATTCCCAAGGTAGAAAACTGGCCTTGCCCGCTAGTCCATACACCAACATCTGGCCGCATCCTAGCATCAATAAGATGATCAAGGTCCATAACCAGCGATCCGCCACTCTATAGAGTGCCGGCAGTACCAGCCCAATCAGGACATAGGCGGTAAGAATATCGCCACGATAAAGGGCCGCGTGAAAAATGCCGATGAGCAACAGCAGGCTTAAGCGCCAGAGAAAACGTTTGGAAAAATCCTTACCGACGGCGGCGGCGCGCTCCATCATGATGCCGAAACTGACACCAAACAGCAGCGCAAACAGCGAGTAGAACTTACCGTACACCAGCATCCAGACAAAACCGCCAGTGATCTGGTCGCCAAGGTCTGGCGTAACCCCCCAGCCGCCTGCGGGACGCGGCGCCGCGATAAACTGCTCATACATATGCGCCACGACAATTCCGGCAAGCGCAAATCCCCTGAGCGCGTCGACTACCTGCATGCGTTCCATTTTATTGGGCTCGGTCATTTAGAACTCCTTTTTAGCACAGGGAGGCAATTACCTGCTCCAGTTCCGCAATTGCCACCGGTTTTGTTAAATGAAAATCGAAACCCGCTTTCTCCGCTTGCCGGCGATCTTCCGTGGTTCCGTAGCCGGTGAGTGCAATGAGTTTTACCTGGGGGGAAATAGCGCGGAAGCGGCGAGCCAATTCGTATCCGGTCATATCCGGCAGACCGATATCGAGCAACGCCAATTGGGGCTTGAAGGTTTCCTGTTGTTGCAGGCCATCATTTGCGGAATGCACGGCAAGTGTTTCGTGGCCCAAACAGGTTAGTAGTCGCGCGAGGGAATCGGCGGCGTCGACATTGTCGTCGATAATTAAAAGTCTGCAGCTCGCGGATTTTGGGTTTTGCAATTGCGGTGCGTCGATATTGGGCGGATCTGTCAATGGAAATCGCAGTGTGAACTGAGCACCGCGACCGACACCTGCGCTGGCTGCACTAAAGGTTCCCGAGTGCATTTGCACCAAGCGTTTAACGATGGAAAGACCAATGCCAAGCCCGCCGTGGGAGCGGTCGATAGTGAGGTTGGCCTGGGTGAAAAGATCAAAAATGGTGGGCAGCATTTCCGGCGCTATGCCGAGGCCGTTGTCGGAAATTTCAATCGCTACTTCCTGCGCGGTTCGCTCAACGCGAATTTTTATCTGGCCTCGCGGAGGCGTGTATTTAATGGCGTTGACCAGAATATTGCTGAGGCATTGCACCAAGCGCTGAATATCACCCCACACATATAAATCTTCGTTAACGGGAATATATTCCAGCGTGTGTTCTTTTTCGGCGATTTGCGGCTGTGCAGATTCAAGAGCAATGGCGATGGCGTGATCGATATTCACCAGTGCATTTTTCAGCTCGATAATGCCCCGCGTAATACGCGAAACGTCGAGCAAATCGTTTACCAGATGCGTCAGCTGGTTGCATTGACGCTGCAATATTTCGCCGGCTTTTTGAATCTCTTGCGGGCTATTGGCTCTGCGCATCAATAGCTCTGCGACACTGGTGATGGGTGCCAAGGGATTGCGCAGTTCATGGGCCAGCATTGCGAGAAATTCGTCTTTGCGGCGATCCTGCTCCTGTAACAGCTCGTTCGCACGCACGCTGTCTGTCACATCGTAGCCAATAACAAAAATGCCTGTGACTTGGTTGTCTTCATTCGTTAAAGGTTGATAGGTGAAGTCGACATAGCGCCGGGTGATGTCATGACTTTCGGAGATCAGATCCACCGATACCGCGTGTCCTTGATAAGGTTTTCCGGAGTGAAAAACTTGATTCAGTAAATCGAGAAATCCCTGCCCCACCACTTCGGGTAGCGCTTCCTGTACCGATTTGCCAACCAACGGACGCATGCCAACGAGCTTTAAATAATCAGGATTGGCATATTCAAAAATATGTTCTGGACCTTTCAGCGTGCACATAAAAACGGGAGCCAGATCAAACAGCGCACGCCATTTGGCTTCGGCGGCTTTGGCGCGCTGTTGGTTCAGCACCTGTTCGGTCGTCTCGGTGCACACCACCAGCACGCCGCCAATGCCATTTTCCGAATTTGGGTCGTCAATGGGGCTGTAACTGTAGGTCCAATAAACGTCTTGCCGAGCGCCGTAGCGGGTGATGGGAACGAGGTGGTTTTCGTGCCAGGTGTATCCCCTGCCCTCCATCACTTGTTCAATTTGATGACCAATCAGCGGCCATATTTCCTGCCAGCATCCCCTGCCCTCCTGCCCCAGAGCACTGGGGTGCCGCTCCGGCCCGATGGAGCGACTATAGGCGTCGTTATAAAACTGGATGAGTTGCGGCCCCCACCAGATGAACATGGGGTGCCCCGAGGACAGCATCAAACGGATTGCCACTTTTAGTGCTTGCGACCAATGCGCCGGCGGCCCCAACAGACTCTTGTCCCAGTCATAGGCGCGGATGCGCGCACCCATTTCCCCACCGCCCGCCAGGAAGCCATCGTCATGCAAGGGTTGAATCATAGTCGTGGGACCTGAGAGGAAGACAAGTGCTCCATTGTCGGCTTCGTCACTTGAATCGTCCAGCGTCAGGCGTAGAGTGTGTGACACGCCGCGATTTCATCCTCGCCAACCCCGACGCCCTCTGCTCTCCGGTGTCTAAGGGCAGCTTCGCCTCGCCGGCCTAAATTTTCGCGCACGCCGTCAGAAGGCTTATCACTCCCAGCGTAACGGCTGCTTTGAGCAGCATCTTTATTTGGGTTGTCTTGAGCATTCCAATGAGCCCCACGATGATCACAATGGAAATCATTTCGGCTTGCGTAACAGAGATATTCCAGAAATGATATTCAAGGCGAACGCTCCCTTCTCTCGCCGCCCCCTCCTCACGTCACCGTAAACAGATAGTCACCAAAAATCCTTATTAGAAATTGCCCGACTAGGGCATAGCTTGCACAAAGTCATGCCATTTTTTTTGACACGAAATGGCCCAGCTGGGTGTAGAAGGACCTTCGCCCGCTGGTTTTAAATGGGGATGGCGCAACTGAATATTCTGCAAAAGAGAGCGTTCTTTGGTTTCTACATCGACAAATAAAATATGTTTCCCGTCCCGTAACGCCGATTCGAAATTGCGCAAATCATGATGAGTCTTATGGATGCCGAATAATCCGCCTTCCCAAGTACAAAAAATCAGTACCAATATGGCCGGAATAATAAAAGGAGCCCAGCCGAAGTCCGCACCTATGCCGGAAAGGTTAACGGCAATCATCACCAACGATGCAATGGCCAAGCCGACTACTGCGCCCCACAATCCGGAATGCAGAACGTCACGCTTCATAAACTCCTGAACCGTGTGCAGTTCGTGCTGCTCAACCCCCGCATCGTCCCGGCTGAATACATGAATTTGAGGTTTAGTGATGCCTGCAATTTCGAGTTCATGTTCAACCTCCGAGAGGCCATCCAGGCTGTCACTGGTGTAATAAAAGCGCTTCATAGCATTCCTCCAGTGG
>Ga0065721_10052883_pt1 | contig 10959 bp, 13 predicted proteins | sample Mesricmetagenome_FD_59108 | JGI IMG/M metagenome (GOLD analysis project Ga0065721, IMG submission 59108) | Mesophilic microbial community from rice straw/compost enrichment Sample: eDNA_1 v2 (version 2) | ecosystem: Engineered > Solid waste > Grass > Composting > Bioreactor | place: USA: Davis...
CTTCCTCCTTCTCCGCCAGGGCGGCTTCGAGCTCCTCCAGTTGCCTCGCGGTGCGTTTCTCCAGCGCGGCCTTCTCGTTGCCGAGCCGGTTGGCTTCAGCCTGGACAGTCGCAAGTTTTTTCGTCGCAACTTCCAACTCCTTCTCCCTTTGCTGGAGAGTAGCAAGAGCTTCGTTTAAGTCCGACTCCAATGTCGTAATCCTGAGGTTCGAAAGTGACGAAGAGCGGGGACGATTGCCCTGCTTCTGTCTCGACGAGGGTGGAGGTGGCGATTGCTGCAGAAGGGTTTGCATCTCCCGAACCCTCTCTTCCAGTTTCGCCTTCTCCTTCTCCAATGAATTGCACCGTTCAAGGCGGCTGTTGGACTCGTGTGATATTGATTCTAGTGTGGCTTCCAGTTCGCGCGTGTTCATGTCAGTGCTCCTCATGGCCTGCTGGGTGCTTGCGATCGTCGACTGCAAATTCTGGGTGCTAATTTTCTCCCGGCTAAGGTCTTCCTTCGTTTGGCGAAGGTCCCTTTCGAGGCTGAGAGCCCTTTCGGACTCGACTCGAAGCTGCAGAGAGGGCGATGAGTTCCTGCGCGTCGTGTGGGTCGACTAGCCCACCTTGTTCACCAGTTCGTCATATAAACTCTTCAACTCATCATGTTCCTCGTTCTTACGCATCAATTTCGTCTCGAACGCGGCGATTGTACTCTCTGTCCTGCCCATCAGTGTGATAGTAGCGGGTACTTGAACTCGCAGACGCACCTCTCGAAGCGAGTTTCTCCCTTAGCTCGAGGACTTCATGTGAGGGGTCATTCTTGCCAATGCCCCATGTCGACATCGTCTGGGACAGCGGGGGGGGCAGCCTAAGAGAACGGCAAGGACGGTGAGTGAACAAGGTGTAACGTCCACCTCGCGTTCGCTCAACAGTCTCGCTGACATAAGCACCATGTGACCGCGTCGCGTCCAATGTGCTGAACGCGTGAATGATTTGGTTGGCAACTACTTCGCGTCATGGTCCTGTCATGGTCCTTGCATTCCCCCTTTTGTCTGCTCCACCTCTATTTCTACAAGATGTATTCTCAGACACTATCGGCTGGCCTGAAGTCCGTCTCATACGCAATCGAGTGTATAAACCTGCAGAGAACTGAGACAAAGGAATCGTCACAACCTCCTGCCTCTCGCATCAATGAACGGAAAGTTGAACGGCAACGGTAGCCCACAGATAAATGGGAATGGAGACAGTAGGCTTGCACCGCCGTCACTGTCACGGGCACCGACCAAGGTCACCCTTTCACTTGGGCATCTTCCTGAGAAAGGGACTATTTCCCCGTCTTACCCTCGGTCTCCGGGACGGGTGAGTGGTATCCAACATCCGTAGGCGGTGCTGACCTCGATTAGGTGAATCCGAACCACCCACCCTGGCCCGCATACCGCGGCTACCATGAGTATTCCTTCGCTCATGCGACGATGCACTCACGTCTTCCGACCATCCTTGGAAAGGCCATCGAGGACGCTGTCAAAACCCTCAACGGGGAGTCAGAGGAGGAACGCGTCGTTGACCTCTCGCAGTGCATCGTCAGGATGGGTGATCTCATGAAAGACCTTAGCGGCAATGCTGCTCTTCGACCCATAGTTGACGACGGCGAGGCCGACGTTGTCACCTGGAACAAAGAGATCACCAAGTTCTTCAGAGGTCGGTACGACTCGTTCCTTTCTTGACAGTTGATTTTGAAAATTGCCCTGCAGGTAAAAATTTCATGAATGCCCCATGGCTCTTCGCCGAGGCATATAAGTATCGTCGCCTCCATGAATGCTTCAGCAAGAGCAAGTTTTGGAGAGACTATGATGTCTTTTACCGACAAAAGGTACGTTACTGCCCGAAGTCCATCCCAGCAATGCCTCATCTCATCAACCCCAGAACGACACCTTCTCTCGCTCCTCTGACGCCGTCTTTGAGTTGGCCCTGCGATTTGCCAACCCTCGAATTTCCAGCACCAAAAATGTCGAAGAGCACCGTCTCCTCTTCCTCGAGCTCACCCAAGTCTGTCTCTGGGGAAACTCAACCGACCTCTCCCTCCTTATTAACATGACCGAAGACCAGATCAAATCTCTCCAATCCACTGGGGGTGATCATCTCGCCGCCACTGAGCAGAACATATTAGGCAACGATCTCAGTCGCCTGTGGGAGACCGTCAAGGAGATCGCCATGAAGCCTGGGGAAAAGCGCAGGATAGACTTTGTCTTGGATAATGCTGGGTTTGAGTTGTACTGCGATTTCGTCTATGGCGCGTATTTCCTCTATCATCACCCTTGACGAAATTCTTATCGCCTGCTCCACAGCCGATTTCTTGTTGCAGAGCGGCCTCGCCACTGAGATAAGATTCCATGGAAAGCGCTATCCCTGGTTTGTCTCCGACGTGACGAAGAAAGACTGGAACTGGCTCCTCAATAACATGATGTATGGAAACTTGTTTCCCCATGCGACAGATGTAGAAATGGATGCGCTCCGCATGCTTGCCAAGCGCTGGAAGGTCAGTCCAACCTTCTGCCTTACCCGGTGCACGGCTTGAAGCTCGTCAAACAGACATACGAGAAGGAGGGCAAATGGATCTACGAGCAGCACCCCTTCTGGTGCACCGGTTACACCTACTGGGACCTCCACAATGAGGCCCCCGACCTCTTCCTTCACCTCTCCTACTCCGACCTTGTCGTATTCAAGGGCGATCTCAACCACCGCAAGCTCACCTACGACTGCGCTGCCCCCGCCTCCACTCCGTTCGAGGAGGCAATCGGTCCCATGGCGACCGCGAAGGGGGCACCCAAAGTAGTCAGCATGAGGACAATCAAGAGTGATGTTGTTGTAGGCCTTGGACCCAAGGGGGACGAGCTCGCGAGGGCTTTGGATGAGCGGGAGCCTGGCTGGAAGATCAGTGGGAAATATGTGAGTTGGCCTACATATGTTTTGAAGTGGACTGAGCTGAATGGTTCCCCAACTCAGGCTGTCGTATCGCTCTCTCAAGGTAATCCTGGTGAACCCTCCTTCGTTTGAGCCCAGTTCGATGACCCCATACCCTGTCATTTGGGTCGAGGTTGCAGGCAGTACTAGGGGCTAGATGGTCTTATTGGATACACAATCCACACAATACAAGAGATCTGTTCCATGCATACTACTTCAAGTTGGACGCGGGCGCTGACATTGATTAAGAAAGAGGACAGTGCTACTATTATCACGACTGGCAATGTCTTAATCAAGGTCATCTGCCCATCCACCAGGGAGGTGGTTCGGATCGTCACTGCGACCGGGACCTGGCGCACTATTCCTCCTCGTCGGACCAGAATTCGACCTCTGCTGGCCAGGTTGCTGCACCCATGAAGATGGACCCTGTCGAGGAGGCGAGCTGTTGGTGCTGTGATTCTGCTGATCACTCCTCGATCCGCCGCGGTCATGGTGGTGACCAGTAAACGCGCCGAACAGACTGTGAATGAATCTGCTTCCATGTGGATGTGAATTGTGATCAGGGTGGTCACGGTCAGAGTCGCGTCGAGGTGGTGATGAGGGTGGAGACGGTGACCGAGGAGTTGGGGCTGTTGTAGAGCTGGATGATGCCGAGGGTGCGGGATTGGTCGTGGGCGGTGATCCATGAGGTGTGGGCTGTGGGACTAGAGCGAATCTACGGAGCCGTTAAAACGCGCAAGCATCGTCGAACCCACTAGAACATACCGGCAAACAGGACATGTCCCACTGGATTTCAGCCAGGGGATGATACAGGGCTCATGGAAAGGATGCTTGCAAGGTAAAGTGACGACGACGAGCTCGTCAGGATCCTCTGCCTCAAGCTTGAATGTCTCTTTACAGACGGCGCAATCGCGTTCGAGGGTGGCGGCTAGAATGTCATGAATAGAGCGTCGGAGAAGAGCTGCGCAGATGCTTACACCCAACCATCAAGACCTCTCTGGGTAATTTCGCCATGATGTCGTCAGTTGCAGGATTCGGTCGATGAGCATTGGAGTTTTCCATTATCTGAGTGATGATTTGGTCCAGCGCTACATGATTGTTCAGCGAGGAGGTATGAATCGAGTCACATCCAACAAACCATCTTGATTGAACACGTAGTCCCCCATCCTTCCACTCTCTGGACCGCCAGGACCTCCAAGTCCCGCCGCCAACATTTGTGACAGAGGATCACGATTACCCAACAAGGCGAGTAGATACTGTGCCATCATGGGGCCGGTGATCCTCGAGCCATCTCTTCCTGGGGGACCATCAAGAAACCTGAACCTGAATAAGAATGGGAATTCAAAAAGATTGAGGCTTTGACTCACTCGGTTGCCGTCGGTACTCTTTCTCCTTCTCCTGGTCTTGTGGGTGGTGACCCAAGGATGCTGGGCCCACCCAGGGTCATTGTCCTTGTTCCGCCCCCAGATGAGAATTGGAAGGTCATCCTCGGAGGCTATGAGCAGCATGTAAAAGCGGTTCGAAAACTCTAATAGAAGCGCTGCTCACCGGTGGTGACCCAGAGGGCTGGGGCCCTCGAATCGCGCCTGAACGACCAGCCATGCCACCCTCCATAAGCGCCTGAAGCGTCACTAGCCCGGGTTAAGCGATGAGTGACATTGGAGAGGAAGCGTTGCTCACAAAGGAACGTGTCCAACCCTGGACTCGGGATGTCTTCAGTGAAATGATCGTCTTCCCCGTGTGCAAACTCCCGAGGGTCGTCCTGAGGGTTCTCCATCTATGCGGCCGGGCGCCTATGAGCGATCCAGCGGCGGCACAGGGGTCGATAAGCACACCTTTTCGACAAAGTCTGAATGGCATGAGGCACAAATGGGGTCTGGGGCCTAGCGGGCGCTTGGTAGACTATTCATGACGCTGGAGACAGTGAAGCATACCATTAGAGGCCGCATCTCTGCATGACACTATTCGCGTGATAAGTGGACAGTGAGAGGTGGTGCAGCGACTTATACACACTTCGTGACAGTACCAAAGGGGCTCTGAGGGAGGCATAGTTGGGGATGGTGGTGGTTGTGGTGATAGAGGTCTGCGGTGTATTGACAGGGGAGATGACCTACACGATCGGATTTGGACATGGGTCTTGTGACGTCGTTCCGAGTCCTTGTTCTGTTTTCTTCTTTTACTTTCCTTTCACTACCATCTCCACCCTTTCTTCCAGCCTTCTCGTATCCTGACCTAGTCCACATTTTGTAGAGTATACTGAGCAATCGCTGCCCATTCATTGTCAGCCTGCCAGATCGCCCCGATCCCTGTGTTTGTCCCAATCAAACACCCGTAGCTTTGCAGATGGCCTCAAGGTAAATGCACTCCTTTCACTCTCATTCAACGATGAATTGTATAAATGTTCCCTATTACTTGATTATCTGAAGCATGAAATCAACTCGGTTTATACGCTGATTTTCCTTTCCCTGTCCTCTCTCGCTCACCAGGTGCTGACATTCTCTAACCTCCAGGTACTGCTGCTACAGGCGCCAGTGGACGGTTTAATGTGTTTATATTCATAAATAGTATAGACTTTGTAACGCAGACCACGCAATGCATACGGTAGCTTCCCCTGGCCTCCAACACGCGCTATACTTCCCTGATGTGCTGCGTGAGAACGTGGAGACCACAGGCCTCTGCGGCTGCCCTGGCTCTTGAGTGTTGACCGTGAATGTCCCGCCCACCTATGGTGTGCTCCCTTTCTTTGTGCTCATTTCTCTTCTGCTGACCGACGACAATGCAGGCCGATACTGGCCAAGCGCCCGTGGTGATGTTCTACGTCAGCGCCATCCCTCCCGCACTGGTCGTCCTTCACCTATGCTTTGTGCTCCTCGGTCCCGTCCGCCGCCTCCCATTTGTCCAGACAGCCTGGAGAACGTTCTCGGCCCCGTTTCGAAACTTCATGCGCCTCGAAGATCTTCTGGAACCCGCGGACCTCAAGCCTCCGAAAGTTCTGCTTCAACAACGGCTTCTTCTCGCTGTGGCATGCCTCGAGGTCATCGCATGGGTTGGACGGGCGACTTTCCAGGTGTATACGGCTGGCTACCCTGGGGCTCTTCTACATGGGTCTTATGCCCTATCCTGGGTATGTGAAAGAAGTCAGCTGCATGTGATGTCCATGCTTATTCTAATTCATTTTGATTGATAGCTTCACATCGCTGTGTGCGCTCTGGTTCGGCCACCATTGACGCCTCCCTTCCTCTTTCTGCTCTTCGCCGCTTGTCTCGCCTCTCTTCAGCTTCTGGAAACCGCGAACTCCTTCTCGACCGAAACCTCGGGTTCGTTATTCACCGGACTGCTCCTATTGGCCCTCCACGGATCCTACATAACTGTGGCCGGTCTACTCCCTCTGAAACCGTACAAACCCGGGCTTAATGTTGCTGGACCTGACGACGTAGGTGTAGTTAGCATGTACGTCAAACCACAGGAATTAATACCAGTTCTCCAGATCCCTTCTGCGACAAAGACTTGCCCCGAGGATAACGTCAATCTATGGGAGTGGAATACCTTCACGTTTGTTGAGCCCATCATTCGCCTGGCTTCAAAGAGGAGGTTAGGGGAACTCGATGTCTGGAGCCTTTCTCCTTTCTTCAGCCATAAGAACATTTTTACAAAGTGCCTGGAATGGCGAAGAAGGTTGGTGGTCTTTCACCTTGCTCGTAACGGGCTAAACAGGACTCTCCAGAAACCCTACACACTCTCTTTTGAGGTTTCTCTTCGCGTCAAATTCTCTTGACCTCATTCTGGATGTGACATTGAACCTCTATACGGTCGTCGTTGGTAAGCTCTCCTCAGCGCAATACATGGCGAACCTTGATACCTAACGCCCTGCTGCAGCCTTCGTACCTCCGTTTGCCCTACAGGAGATCCTCTCAGCCCTTTCAACTAACTCGGCAGAAGCGCGCCAAACTGCATACTGGTGGGCGATCGTCGGCTTCCTTGCCAACCTCTCTGTGGCTCAGGTGGACCTTTATCGATCATGGCACATTCGGAGGACGTACGAACGCACACGGGGCCAGATGTTCTGCATGATCAACTACAAGTCTCTCAAGCGGGAGGACGTCAGCGGGAGTGTGCAAAAGGCGGAAGGAGAGGGCGAAAACAGTGCCGACCTCGGCAAAATCATCAACATAATGCAGAGCGACACGATGGCGGTGGCCCAGAGGTTCTGGGATTTCTCAGGCATTGTGACGGCACCCATTCGTATTGCTATCGCCTTCATGTTCCTCTACAGTGTCCTTGGCCGGAGCGCATTTGGGGCTGTCTTCGTTGTCTGTGTTGCATGGTTGCTCAGCTACCCTTTAGGGCCCTACAGTGTGAAGGTAAGTCTCCTCTTCTTGCTATTTTGTTGAATATGACTCACGATTTTGAAGATTGCGAGGAGGATGGCGAAGGCCAGAGACACCCGATCAAGCTTGGTGAATGAACTCCTCCAGAATATACGTTTCCTGAAGTTCTACGGATGGGGTGAGAAAACTTTGCGCACGCCCTGACATTAACCCTGATGTGCTCCCATCGTAGAGTTCGACTGGTCACGCAAGGCGGAAATCGCCCGCGACGAAGAGCTCGGCCTGCTCTGGAGATACGACCTCATTGAAATCCTCGTCGCATTCATCTGGTACGCCACTGTCCGTTTCCACAAAGTTCCCAGCTTACCTAGCCTGGAAGGTTATGGTTACCGTCGGCTACTGCCCTCGTTTGCTTCCTGAGCTACACCGTTATCGAGGGTAAGCCGCTTACCGTTGCAAAGGCGTTCACCTCGATCGCACTGTTTTCCGCGCTCCAAGGGGAGATGAGCTCCCTCCCGGGTCAAGTCATGGCGATGTTGAATGGTACACCATTCCCTTCCTCTCGGCCCAGAAACCTTGATCACGCCCTCGCCTAGCTTACGTATCGATGCAACGTATCGAAGCTTTCCTCAAGGAAAATGAAGTGCCAATCTGGGCCTGCTCTCTGGGCAGGGAGGTTCCAGCCCCTTCGACCAGCACAACCTCAAGTTCTGCTTCTAGTACGCGAGAAGAATGTCCCGTCGGGTTTGAAAATGCGACATTCGAGTGGCAAAGCTCAAAGTCGAAGGAAGAAGGCACCTCGAGGTTTCAATTGGGCCCACTGGATCTGACCCTCCCTCAGGGGAAGCTGACGATCATCAGTGGGGCCACAGGGTCTGGAAAGAGCGCCCTTTTGCACGCTCTGCTTGGTGGTGCGTCTTGTCTAGTGAATTTTCAGTCTCGATCCAGGTTCACCCGTTGTTTCCAGAAATGCATTGTATTTCCGGAAACGTCCTCATGGACAAGTCAAATCACCGTGTCGCCTACTGCGCTCAAACCCCTTGTATGATCGTGTTTCCTTGAGCTATGAACCACCAGCTAAGCTAAGCTCTCACTCAATAGGGCTTGAACATGCGACCATCAAAGATAACATCATCTTCCACTCGAATGCACCATTTGACGAGCAACGATACAACAATGTTGTATATTCATGTGCATTGGAGCAAGACCTGTCCATCCTGGATGCTGGAGACCTTACTGGTGAGCATCCAGTAGCCATTCCTTTGTGTCATTCTAAAGGTGGGTAGAAATCGGGGAGAAGGGTATCACGTTATCTGGAGGCCAGAGGGCACGGATAGCGCTGGCGAGGGCTCTCTATTCCAGAGCAAAGGTGATTCTACTCGACGATCCGTGCGTCATTTCACTCAAAGGCCCAGTGCAAGGCAGCTCAACGTTTCCCGTCAGGTTAGCTGCAGTGGACATGCACACGGCTCAGCACATCGTGAACAATTGCTTCTCGGGACCCCTTGCAACAGACCGCACATTCGTTCTCGTTACGCACCATGTCTCCCTATGCGCGCCTCGCGCAGACTATTTTGTCGAGCTCAAAGGAGGGCAAGCGCTTCACCACGGAACCAAGGAAGAGTTACGGTCACAGGGCGTCCTGGAGGCGATTCTCAAGAAGACAGACGTGACTTTCGCCGATTACACGGAGACACCCATCTCACCCATCATGGACGAGCCAAAGAGCTTCACAATCCCCAAGCCCCTCACTGCTGTCGCCAAGTTGATTGAAGTGGAGCACCAAGAAGAGGGTCGGGTATCGCTGGGGACGTACCTCACGTATATCAAAGCCGCTGGATACGTCATATGGCTTGGTATATTCTCTCTCGTCGTGTTCGGGAAGATTGCCAGCATCGGGAGTCAAGTATGTTCATCGGACTTGCCTCGCCTGCCTGTACTAAGCTCTCTCGTAGGTTTTCCTTGCCAAGTGGGGTGAAGCTTATGAGAAGACAGACAAGGGCTACCCTCTCCTTCTCACACCATTTCACATTGCCGGCCCTCATGTTGAATTGCCCGCGTTCCATTATCCATGGGATGGCCTTCCTTCTCCCAACAAGAACGTCGTGCCCTGGTTCAAGGTTTACCTCTACATCTCGACTGCCAACGCCTTCAGCAGTTTCCTCTATATTGTTCTTGGTTTCGTCGCCAGCATTCGCGCCTCCCGTACCATCTTCATCCTACTCCTCCGTAGGCTCACAGGCGCTCCTCTCCGATTTTTTGACACGACTCCCATTGGAAGGATCCTCAACCGATTCACACAGGACATGGGGAAGATTGACGGGACCCTCTCCAACTCTGCAAGAAATTTCATCTCGGGTGTGCTCAACTTCTTGGCGTCTTTCACTGTGATGCTGGTCGTCGTTCCAGCCTTCGCTCCGTGGGCGCTTATCATCGCATGGCTTTACATTCGATTAGCGCCAGGCTATATCAAAGCTGCGAGGGATCTGAGGAGGTTGGAACTGGTCAGCCTATCACCCGTGATGACGCAGTTTGATGAAGCGTTGCACGGCATCGTTCACATCCGCGCGTTTGGGATGGAGAACCGATATCAGGACGTGTTCTACAAGAAAGTCGACAAGGCGCAGAGTTTCGACCATGCATATGTGAGTGGTTTGGATTGGTTTACAGAGGCGATTTTCTGAATGTTGGTTAGTGGCTGGTGCACACATGGCTGAGTTGGAGATATGAATGTCAGTAATTCCTGGAGTTACCGGTGTGTCTAATCCGACTAACACCATCTACTTCAGGCCTTGCTTCCCTGGTCATCTTCGCCGCCACCTTTTTTGCCCTCCACTTAGGGGTCACCAACGGGGCTGCAGCCATCGTCATCCTCCAGGCTGGCATATTTGCCGAGTCCAGTCGCCAACTCGTCCGCGTCGCCGCCCAGCTCGAACTCGACTTCAACAGTGTTGAACGTGTCACTGAGTATCTCGATGTCCCCCAGGAAGCCCCTGCAATCAACCCTACCTTCAGACCCCCAGCATACTGGCCCTCAAATTCGGGTAGTCTGGAGGTGGACAAGTTGGAGGTGAGATATGCACCGCATTTGCCATCAGTTTTGAAGGGAGTCTCTTTCACGGTGAAACCCGGGGAGAAGGTGGGTGTGGTGGGGAGGACCGGGTCAGGAAAGTCGACACTAGCCCTGTCCATGTTGAGGATGATTGAGGCGACATCGGGAACCATCATGTAGGTCTCTGGCTTGTGCCTGTACTCTACGGGAAGCTGATGCGTTGTCTGCTAGTATCGACGGGATTGACATATCTAAGATTGGCCTTGAAGATCTCCGCACACGAATAGTAGGCGCCTCTCCTGTTTCTTCCCATGGTATGCTCACGCTTCACCACTAGACAATCATCTCACAAGACGTCTCCCTCTTCTCGGGCACTCTGCGGACAAATCTCGATCCTCTTGAGAAGTACACAGATGAGGAGCGTCTGGCGGCGCTCGAGCGCTGCCATCTCACCACCCGCCTTGCCTTCCGCCCTTCGGACGCAGAGCCCACGCTGTTGGATATGCGTGTAAGTCAGGGGTCGCTTAGTGCAGGAGAAAAGCAACTTCTCGCCCTTGCGCGAGCAATCCTGAGAGGGACAAATGTCATCATCATGGATGAGGCGACCTCACAGATCGACACAGAGCTGGACGACAAG
>Ga0065721_10052884_pt1 | contig 10958 bp, 10 predicted proteins | sample Mesricmetagenome_FD_59108 | JGI IMG/M metagenome (GOLD analysis project Ga0065721, IMG submission 59108) | Mesophilic microbial community from rice straw/compost enrichment Sample: eDNA_1 v2 (version 2) | ecosystem: Engineered > Solid waste > Grass > Composting > Bioreactor | place: USA: Davis...
CCGCCTTGATGATGCTGACCGCGTAGCCCTGCTTGCGGTTGCGGATGTCGAGGTAGGGCAGGAAGAAGGTATCGATCAGGCGGCCGACGGTCTCGTGATCCTCGGCGGCGATGGCGCGATAGAAATCCATCGCGGTCTTCGGGATGAAGTTGAACACCGCCGACGAGTAGACCGGCACGCCCAGCGCGCGATAGGCCGCGGCGTAGACCTCGGCCGTCGGCAGCCCGCCCAGGTAGGCGAAGCGCTCGCCCAGCCGGCGGCGGATCGACACCATCAGCTCGATGTCGCCCAGGCCGTCCTTGTAGCCGATCAGGTTCGGGCAGCGCTCGGCCAGCCGTTCCAGCTGCACCGCGTTCAGGCGGCACACCGCGCGGTTGTAGACGATCACGCCGCAGGACACCGAGCGGCAGACCGCCTCGACGTGGTTGGCGATGCCTTCCGGGCTGGCTTCGGTCAGGTAGTGGGGCAGCAGCAGCACGCCGTGGGCGCCCAGGCGCTCGGCCTCCTGCGCATAGGCGATCGCGACGCGGGTCGGGCCGCCGGCGCCGGCGATGATCGGCACCTTGCCGCGGCAGGTATCGACCGCGGTGCGGATGATGTCGCTGTACTCGTTCGGGGCCAGCGAGAAGAACTCGCCGGTGCCGCCGGCGGCGAACAGCGCGCTGGCGCCGTACGGGGCGAGCCATTCGAGACGCTTGGCGTAGGACGCCGCGGCGAAGTCGCCGTTGGCGTCGAAATCGGTCACCGGGAACGACAGCAGGCCGGCGCTGATGATCTGTTTGAGGTCTTGGGGGTTCAGGGACATGGTGGTTTCCGATGAAAAGGCCGGGCGGCGTGCCCGAATGCGCTACGTTGGACGGTGATGGCGCCGCGGTAGGGAAGCGCCATTCGATGGTCGCCATCATAAGACATCGTACAACTATGGCGCAAGGGGCTGGCGCCGGGGGTTAACCCTCGGCGCCGCGTAACGGGATCAGGCTGGGGTGTTGGCGGCCGCGGCCGAGGCCTTGCGCAGGCGTTCGCGGCTGGCGGTCAGATGCATGCGCATCGCCGCCTTGGCGCCATCGGGGTCGCGGCGCTCGATCGCGTCGTAGATGCTGTCGTGCTCGAAGTTGACCCGTTCCAGATATTGCTCGCGGTCGCCGGGCGTGACGTGCAGCCGGCCGCGCGGGATCACCGAGGCGCCAAGATGGCCCAGCATCTCGCTGAAGTAGCGGTTGCCGGTGGCGCGCGCGACGGCCAGGTGGAAGGCGAAGTCGGAGGCGACCGAATCGCCGCCGGAAGCGGCGGTGCGCTTCAGCTCGTCCAGCGCGCGCCGCATCTCGGCCAGATCGGCGTCACTGCGCCGCACGGCCGCCAGCCCGGCGGCTTCGGCTTCGATGCTGACGCGGAATTCCAGCATCGCCAGCACGTCCATCGCCGTGACCATGGCCGACGGATCGATGCGGAAGGGAGAGCCCGATTCGGCCGGGGGCGGGGTCAGCACGAAGGTACCGATGCCGTGGCGGGTCTCGACCAGGCCGCTCGCCTGCAGGCGGGACAGCGCCTCGCGCACCACGGTGCGGCTGACGCCGAGCGTGGCCATGATCTCCGATTCGGTGGGCAGCTTGTCGCCGGGGCGCAGCGTGCCCTGGCGAATGCTGTCGGTCAGGCTGGCGACCGCTTCTTCGGCCAGCGTGCGGCCGCGGCGGCGAAGCGGCGTGGGGGGCAAGGTCGAGGCTTTCATAGGGTAAGTACGGTGCTTGACCGGTTCTGGAACGGCTCATTATACTGCGTCGTAAGTTATACGACGACTGATAACCGACTTTACCTCGTCCCGCTCCGTTCCACCATCGGGTGTGCCCCGGGGCCGGGCGACAAAAAGCCATCCGAGACAGCATTCCGAGACGCTTCATGACAGACCAACCGATCTCCGCGCCGGGCGCCACGCCCGTCGTCACCGAACTGACCGTGATCCCGGTCGCCGGCCACGACAGCATGCTGATGAACCTGTCGGGCGCCCACGGTCCCTTCTTCACGCGCAACGTGGTGCTGCTCAAGGACAGCGCCGGCCGTACCGGCGTCGGCGAGGTGCCGGGCGGCGAGGGTATCCGGCAGACGCTGGAGGACGCCCGCCCGCTGGTGGTCGGCCAGCCGATCGGCGCCTACCAGGCGGTGCTCAATCGCGTGCGGCAGGCCTTCGCCAGCCGCGATGCGGGCGGGCGCGGCCTGCAGACCTTCGATCTGCGCATCACGATCCATGCGGTCACCGCGCTGGAAGCGGCGCTGCTCGACCTGCTGGGCAAGCACCTGGACGTGCCGGTCGCCGCGCTGCTCGGCGAAGGGCAGCAGCGCGACGCCGTCGAGATGCTGGGCTATCTGTTCTATATCGGCGACCGCAAGCGCACCACGCTGCCGTATCGCCAGGAAGCCGATGCCGACGATGCCTGGTTCCGGCTGCGCAACGAGGAGGCGATGACGCCCGAGGCGGTGGTGCGCCTGGCCGAGGCCGCCTACCAGCGCTACGGTTTCAACGACTTCAAGCTCAAGGGCGGCGTGCTGCGCGGCGACGAGGAAATGGAAGCGATCGTCGCGCTGGCCGAGCGCTTTCCCAAGGCCCGCATCACGCTCGATCCGAACGGCGCCTGGTCGCTGGCCGAGGCGGTCCGGCTGTGCCGCGACAAGCATGGCGTGCTCGCCTACGCCGAGGACCCATGCGGCGCCGAGGACGGCTATTCGGGCCGCGAGATCATGGCCGAATTCCGCACCGCCACCGGGCTGCCGACCGCGACCAACATGATCGCCACCGACTGGCGGCAGATGGGCCATGCCGTGCGGCTGCAGTCGGTCGACATTCCGCTGGCCGATCCGCACTTCTGGACCATGCAGGGCTCGGTGCGCGTCGCGCAGATGTGCGCGGAGTGGGGGCTCACATGGGGCTCGCATTCGAACAACCACTTCGATATCTCGCTGGCGATGTTCACCCATGTGGCCGCGGCCGCGCCGGGGCGTGTCACCGCGATCGACACGCACTGGATCTGGCAGGACGGCCAGCGCCTGACCAAGGAGCCGCTGAAGATCGAAGGCGGCATGGTGCAGGTGCCCAAGCGCCCCGGCCTCGGCGTCGAGATCGACATGGCCGAGCTGGAGAAGGCCCATCAGACCTATCGCAACATGGGACTGGGGGCGCGAGACGACGCGGTGGCGATGCAGTTCCTGATCCCGGGCTGGAAATTCGACAACAAGGCGCCGTGCATGGTGCGATAGCGGGATTCGGCGGCATCGCCGCCGGTATCCGAAACACCGTCGTCGAAGCGACGACATCGAAACGACATCATCTAACGACCGCAGCTCGACCACGAGCAGAGATTCAGGAGACAACATGAGCAAGACCCACTTCCTGCGCGGCGCCGCCGCGACCGCGCAAACCTGTGTGCGCCGCCTGCCGCGGCTGATGCTGACGGCGGGCGTGCTGGCCGGCGCGTTCGCCGCCGGCCTGCTGGCCACCGGCACCGCCGCCGCGCAGGACTGGCCGCAGAAACCGGTGACCGTGGTGGTGCCGTTCCCGCCGGGCGGTTCGACGGACACCATCGCGCGCATGCTGGCGCAGCCGCTGAACGAAAAGCTGGGCCAGCCCTTCGTGGTCGAGAACCGTCCGGGCGCGACCGGCGCGATCGGCGCGGCGATGGTCAAGCGCGCGCCGCCCGACGGCTACACGATCATGATCGCGTCGATCGGCGTCTACGCGGTCAACCCCTTCCTGCAGAAGAACCTGCCGTACGATCCGGCCAAGGACTTCGACCTGCTGACGGTCGCGGTGCGCGCCCCCAACGTGCTGGTCGCCAATCCGTCGGTCGCGGCGCGCAGCGTGCAGGACCTGGTGGCCCATATGAAGAAGAACCCGGGCAAGGTCAGCTTCGCCTCGTCGGGCGCCGGTTCGTCCGACCACCTGACCGCGGCGCTGTTCTGGCAGAAGACCGGCACCACCGGCCTGCACGTGCCGTACAAGGGCGGCGGCCCGGCGATCCAGGATCTGCTGGCCGGCCAGGTCGAGGTCTCGTTCCAGAACATCAACGCGGTGATCCAGCACATCAAGGCCGGCAAGCTGAAGGCGCTGGCGATTACCTCGGAGAAGCGCTCGCCGCTGCTGCCGGACGTGCCGACGCTGGCCGAAGCGGGCGTCAAGGATGTCGAGGTCTACTCGTGGCAGGCGGTTGCCGCCCCGCGCGGACTGCCGGCCAACGTCAAGTCGCGCCTGCACGGTGCGCTGGTCAGCTCGCTGACCGATCCGAAGATGCGCGCCAAGCTGGCCGAGACGGGCTTCGAGGTCGTCGCCAATACGCCGGAGCAGTTCGCGCAGTTCGAGAACCAGGAACTGCAGCGCTGGAAGAACGTGATCGAGACCGGCAAGATCACCATCGACTGAGATTGACGATCGGCGATCGGCGATTCTCTCCACGACATGTCGTTGCTCCGCCCTGTGCGGGGCTTTTTTATGGTCGCGCGGATATGGCCGTAGTCACGTGGCCTTGGGATGTGTGGGGGATGAAGGGCCGGGAATAAGGACCCGGATACGTGCCCGGGAACAAGGGCCGCAATAAGGTCGGGCAATAAGGGCGGAGAAGGCGGTGAGGGCGGAGAGAAGGCCGCGATGAAGGCCGCGATGGGGCCGGGACCTTGTGCCTCGGATGGCGGAGACGGTGAGATTCGAACTCACGGATGGGTCACCCCATCGGCAGTTTTCAAGACTGCTGCCTTAAACCACTCGGCCACGTCTCCAGTCCCCTTGATGGCCGGCCTTGCGACCGGCCGCGCATTATAGCAAGGCGGGTTGGGCCCGGGAAACGGGGCGGCAAACGGGCCGCGGAAAGGCCGCGGAAAGGCCGCGGAAACGGGCAGGGAAACGCCTCGTTACACATCTTGCACCGCGGGAAGACAAGAAACGCGGGCTGTCGGCGTCCGTCCGACATCGCGGAACCTTGTCTGGATGTATATCTCCTAGGGCAGGAGGGAGCGGCGCCGCGCCGCATCCCGTCTCTTCTCGTCCCAGTCAGGAGAACATTAAATGAATGGCAAGACTTTGTTGGGCACCGCTGCGCTGGCCGCGGCAATCGGCACCGCCGGCTGCGCGGCGCCCGGTGGCGGTTATGGCTACGGTGCCCCCAATGCCGGCTACCAGACCGGCCAGGGGGCCTACCAGGCGCCCGCGGGCTCGGTGTTCTACGGCCGCGTCGAAGCGATCGAGCCGATCCAGCAACCGCGCGGCGCCAGCTCGGGTCTGCTCGGCACGGTGATCGGCGGCCTCGCCGGCGGCCTGCTCGGCCACCAGATCGGTGGCGGCCGCGGCCAGACCATCGCGACCATCGGCGGTGCGGTGGCGGGCGGCGTGGCCGGCAACCAGATCGAACAGCGCGCCACCGGCGGCATGGAAACCGTCTATCGCGTGCACGTGCGCCTGGACGATGGCCGCATGGCCACCGTCACGCAGCGCCAGGCCAACAATCTGCAGGTCGGCCAGCGCGTGCAGGTCGCCAACGACATGGCGTCGCCGATCTGACGCTGACGCGATGTCCGCCGCTGCGATGGCAGCGTGAGATGGAAAAAGGCCGCAAGTCTGAATTGCGGCCTTTTTTCTTTGGTGCGGCGGGTTCGGTCGCTGCGCCTCACGACTTCAGGAAGATCTCCTGCAGGTCGTTCAGGAAGCGCCGGCCCAGCTCGGTCGGGCGGATCACGGTCGGATCCGGGTCCAGCAGGCCCTTGTCCGTCGCCAGCGCCAGCTCGCGCCGGATCGCATGCAGCGGCAGGCCGGTGTGGTCGTGGAACAGGCTCGCCGGCACGCCGTCGGTCAGCCGCAGCGCGTTCAGCATGAACTCGAACGGCAGCTCGGTCGCATCGACGTCGCGCGCCTCCTGTACCGCGCTGCCGGCCATCGCCTGCGCCATATAGGTGGCCGGATGCTTGTAGCGCATCTGGCGCAGCACGCGATGCGGGAACGACAGCTTGCCGTGCGCGCCCGCGCCGATGCCGAGGTAGTCGCCGAAGCGCCAGTAGTTCAGGTTGTGGCGCGCCTCGCGATGCGGCTGCGCATAGGCCGAGGTCTCGTAATGGCGATACCCGGCCTCGGCGGTGCGCGCCTCGATCCAGTCCTGCATCTCGTAGGCGGTGTCGTCGTCGGGCAGCGCCGGCGGAAAGCGCGCGAACAGCGTGTTCGGCTCCAGCGTCAGGTGGTACAGCGACAGGTGCGAGGTGCGGTACGACAGCGCCGTCTCGACGTCGTGCCGGCACTGCGCCAGCGTCTGTTGGGGCAGCGCATACATCAGGTCCAGATTGACGTTGTCGAAGTGGCGCAGCGCGATGTCGATCGCGGCCCGGGCCTCGGCGCCGCCGTGGATGCGGCCCAGCGCCTGCAGGTGTTCGTCGTCGAAGCTCTGGATGCCGATCGACAGCCGGTTGATGCCGCTGGCGCGATAGCTGGCGAAGCGTTCGGCCTCGAAGGTGCCGGGGTTGGCCTCCATCGTGATCTCGGCATCGGCGTCCAGCGGCAGCAGCGCGCGGATGTCGGACAGCAGACGGTCCATGCCGGCGGCCGACAGCAGGCTCGGCGTGCCGCCGCCGATGAAGACCGTATGCACGGGGCGTCCCCAAACCAGCGGCAGCGACTGCTCGAGGTCCGCGCGCAGCGCGTCCAGGTATGCGGCCTCGGGAATCTCGCTGCCGTCGGGCGCCGCGTGCGAATTGAAGTCGCAGTACGGGCATTTGCGCACGCACCAGGGCACATGCACATACAGCGACAGCGGCGGCGAGGCCGGCAGCGAGATCTGCCCCGGCTTGAGCCACAGGCCGACGCTGTCGCCGCCCGATGCAGCAGGGGCGGGCGCGGCGGCGCCGGAAGCCGGGACGGGAACGATCGGAATCATGGCTGGCCGTGGGCGGCGGTTGGGGCGGTTGGGGCGGTTGAGGCGATTGGGGCGATTGGGGCGGTGGCGGCGGTGGCGGCGGTGGGGGCGGCCGCATCCCGGCGCAGCCGCTCGCACAGCGCCTGCAATGCCAGCGCACGATGGCTGACGCGGTTCTTCTCTTCGGCCGACAGCTCGGCGGCGGTCTTGCCCAGCGCCGGCAGCAGGAAGTACGGGTCGTAGCCGAAGCCGCCGTCGCCGCGCGGGGTGTCGACGACCTCGCCGTCCCAGCGGCCCTCCGCGATGATCGGGCACGGATCGTCGGCATGGCGCACCAGCACCAGCACGCAGTAGTAGTGGGCGCGGCGGTTGGTCTGGCCCGCCAGTTCGGCGATCAGATGCGCGTTGTTGGCGGCGTCGCTCTTCTCCTTGCCGGCCAGCTGCGCGTAGCGCGCCGAATAGACGCCGGGCGCGCCGCCCAGCGCATCGACGCTGATGCCGGAGTCGTCGGCCAGCGCCGGCAGGCCCGACAGGCGGCTGGCATGGCGCGCCTTGGCCAGCGCGTTCTCGACGAAGGTCACGTGCGGTTCCTCGGCCTCGGGGATGCCCAGCTCTCGCTGCGGCACCACGTCGAAGCCCAGCGGTGCCAGCAGCGCGCCGAACTCGCGCAGCTTGCCCGCGTTGTTCGAGGCCAGCACCAGGCGTTGCGGCGCGCGCATCGCGATGCCCGTCGTCATGCCCGCGTTCATGTCCGCCGTCATGCCAGATCCAGCGCCTGGCGCTGCATCGCGACCAGCTGGGCAATGCCGCGCTCGGCCAGCTGCGTCATCGCGTCGAGCTGCGCGCGCGAGAACGGCACGCCCTCGGCGGTGCCCTGGACCTCGACGAAGCCGCCGCTGCCCGTCATCACCACGTTCATGTCGGTGTCGCAGGCGCTGTCCTCGGCGTAGTCGAGGTCGAGCACCGGCACGCCGTCGACCATGCCGACCGATACCGCGGCGACGAAGTCGCGGATCGGGCTTGCGGTAATCAGGCCGTCGCGCAGCATCACCGAGACGGCGTCGTGCGCGGCGACGAAGGCGCCGGTGATCGCGGCGGTGCGGGTGCCGCCATCGGCCTGCAGCACGTCGCAGTCGAGCTGCAGCGTGTATTCGCCGAGCTTGGACAGATCGAACACCGAGCGCAGCGCGCGGCCGATCAGACGCTGGATCTCCTGCGTGCGCCCCGACTGCTTGCCGCGCGCGGCCTCGCGGTCCGAGCGGGTATGGGTGGCGCGCGGCAGCATGCCGTATTCGGCCGTCACCCAGCCTTCGCCGCTGCCCTTCTTGTGGGGCGGCACCTTGGCCAGCACGCTGGCGGTGCACAGCACCTTGGTGTCGCCGAAGGCGGTCAGCACCGCACCTTCGGCGTGCCGGGTGTAATGGCGGGTCAGGGTGATCGGGCGCAGCGCATCGGCCGCGCGTCCACTGGGTCGCATGGAGGCTCTCTTGGAAGGGAAATCGGGGAACAGGCGCGATTTTAACGCCGGGCGGCGCGGGACGCTGGCGGGGAGGGCGGCGCGCGGGCGGTCGGACGCCAGGTTGGGGTCCGGCGATGGAGCCAGCCACGGAGCCCGCGATGGGCGGGTATGGGCCTGGCATGGGTCCGCGTGGCTGCGCCATGGGTCCGCATGGGCCGGACCGCGTCCCCGCGGGGCCCGCGGGGCCCGCGGGGCAAAGTTCTTTACAATACAGTGTTCATTACAGTGTTGGTCAGCCCACCTGCCGGGCCGGCCGCGATCGCCGCGCCGTGCGGTCCTCGCCGCCAGCCCCTTCAAGAGACGAATCCATGATCCATAGCATGACCGGATATGGCCTGGCGACGCGCCAGGCACCGCTGACCGACGCGCATGGCGCGCCCAGCGGCAGGACCGCCGCCGTGTCGGTCGAATTCCGCACCGTCAATTCGCGCTTCCTCGATCTGCTGTTCCGCGCGCCGGAAGAATGCCGCGCCTTCGAGCCGGCCCTGCGCGAGATGCTGATGGCCAAGTTGTCGCGCGGCAAGCTCGAGTGCCGCATCAACCTGCAGCGCACCGACGCGGGCGGCGCGGCGCTGGCGCTCAATACCGGCCTGCTGGCGCAGCTGCGCGAGCTCGAGGCCACCGTCGCGCAGACCTTCGACCAGGCCGGCACGCTGCGCATGGGCGAGATCCTGCGCTGGCCCGGCGTGCTGATCGAGCCCGAGCTGTCGCAGGACGCGCTGCGCGAAGCGGTGCTCGGCGCCGCCAAGGACGCGCTGGCGCAGCTGCTCGAAGCGCGCCGCCGCGAGGGCGATGCGCTCAAGGCCACGCTGGTGGACCGCATCGACGCGATGCTGGCGATCGTGCAGCGCCTGGCGCCCGCGGTGCCGGACCTGATCGCGCAGCATCAGGAAAAACTGACCGAGCGCCTGCAGGAGGCCTTCAACCTGGTCGCGCCGAACGGCATGCCGTCGATGTCGCGCGACGAGATCGGCGAGCGCATCCGCCAGGAGGCGACCGTCTACGGCATCCGCATCGATATCGCCGAGGAGCTGTCCCGGCTCGAGGCGCATCTGAACGAGACCCGGCATATCCTCGACAAGGGCGGCCAGGTCGGCAAGCGGCTCGACTTCATGATGCAGGAGCTGAACCGCGAGGCCAACACGCTGGGCTCGAAGGCCGCGGCCAAGGAGCTCGCCGATGCCTCGATGGAGCTCAAGCTGCTGATCGAGCAGATGCGCGAACAGATTCAAAATCTCGAATGACCAACATGAGCGACCCGACTCAGTCCCATCCTTCGTCCCAGTCTTCGCCCAACGCGCAGTCCAGCGCGCCGGCGCAATCGTCCGCGCAGGCGTCCGCGCAACCGGTGGCGCAAGCGCATACCGCGATCGACACCGTCTACCCCGGCAACCTCTTCATGGTGGTGGCCCCGTCGGGGGCGGGCAAGTCCACGCTGGTCAACGCGCTGCTGGCGCAGGACCCGTCGATCCGCCTGTCGATCTCGCACACCACGCGGCCGCCGCGTCCGGGCGAGCAGGATGGACGCGAGTACCACTTCACCACGATCGAGGCCTTCCGCGAGGCGCGCGATCGCGGCGAGTTCCTCGAATGGGCCGAGGTCCACGGCAACTACTACGCGACCTCGCGCGTCTGGATCGAGCAGCAGATGGCGCATGGCCACGACGTGCTGCTGGAGATCGACTGGCAGGGCGCGCAGCAGGTGCACAAGCGCTTCTCCAACGCGGTCGAGGTCTTCATCCTGCCGCCGTCGCTGACCGCGCTCGAGGAGCGCCTGCGCAAGCGCGGGCAGGACGAGCCCAACGTGATCGTGCGGCGCCTGCTGGCGGCCGGCAGCGAGATGGCGCATGCCTCCGAAGCCGACTACGTGATCATCAACGACGTGTTCGAGGAAGCGCTGGAAAAGCTGCGCTGCGTGGTGCGTGCCACGCGCCTGCGTTTCTCGTCGCAGAAGGCCCGGCACGCCGATCTGTTCATCGAACTCGGCATCCACTGAAACGCGAGGCCGCGGGGCCGCGGGCCACCTGCGGTAAAATGGCGGCCATCGCATAGGTTCTGTCTCAAGGTAGATTTGATATGGCGCGTATTACCGTCGAAGATTGTCTGAAACACATCCCGAACCGCTTCGAGCTCGCGCTCGCGGCGACCTACCGCGCGCGCCAGCTGGTGCAGGGGCACACGCCGAAGGTCGAGGCCAAGGACAAGCCGACCGTGGTGGCACTGCGCGAGATCGCGTCGGGCCAGGTCGGCATCGAAATGCTGAAGAAGGTGCCGACCTGATTTACGGCTGGCGGCCCGGTCTTTCAACGGCATTGCGAACTCCTCTGGAATCCCGCCCGATCGTCGCTCTGGTCGACCGGATTGCCCTGATCGCACTCGTTGCCCACGTCTGAACCACAGGCCGCCATCATGCCCTCGTCGCCGCGCTCTTCCTCGCGATCGTCGCCCAAACCGGGCAGCACGGGGGAGACGCGCGCCGCGGCGCGCACCGGCGCGCCCAACATGCCCGATCCCCTGGGCGACGACGTGGTGGGCGAGCGTGCCGTAGCGCCGGCGATGGCACC
>Ga0065721_10052887_pt1 | contig 10956 bp, 9 predicted proteins | sample Mesricmetagenome_FD_59108 | JGI IMG/M metagenome (GOLD analysis project Ga0065721, IMG submission 59108) | Mesophilic microbial community from rice straw/compost enrichment Sample: eDNA_1 v2 (version 2) | ecosystem: Engineered > Solid waste > Grass > Composting > Bioreactor | place: USA: Davis...
AATCGTTTGTTTGAGGCCTTCCTCAACCGGCACGTAATTCGTTTTGCCGAACTCGACCCGGTTTTTTGTCATATCCAGCCATACTTCGTCAGGCGCGCCTTTCACCACTTCAGTGACGGAGGGGAATTTCACCGGTACATGCATGAGACGGCCAATCGTTTGCGCGATTTCGGCGATTGACATTCTGGAAATGCCTCCGACGTTATAAACCGACTCCGTACCGCGCAACAGGATATTCCACATCATTTCAACGGCATCGGACACATAACAATAAGCGCGAACCGCTTTGCCATGGTCTAACAGCGATAATTCACCGTTAAACGCTTTTTGGATGAACGAGCTTATCGCTCTTTTATCATCCGATCTTGTTCCCGGGCCGTAAGCAAGACCTAATCTGCCGGACTTTGCGTCAATGCCTTTTGCGCGATAGGCGTTTACTACGGCCTCGCCGCAACGCTTGGCTTCAATATAAGAAGATCTGGGATGATTGGTATTCGTGGTACCGATGTCCGTTTCTTTAAAAGGCGGCATTGTGAGCCCCATATATAATTCGCTGGTACTTACGAATAAGAACTTTCCCCCGGGCAACAATTTTTCGAATAGCGCCAACGTAGCCGTCGAATTCAGCTTCAGCGTCTGGATCGGATTTTCCATAAGCCGAATGGGTTGACCATAACTGGCGGCATGAATGATGTAATCCGCTTGAGGCAGGCTTTTGCAAAAATCGAAGTCAGCCAAATCCCCTTGTACGATACGGGTCCCTTCGTAATCGAGAAGTTCCCGGACATACCGGGGCGGTTCTCTGTTCACCACGGCAATGACTTTGATCGGTTTTGTCATGGCGAATGATGCATATTTAAGACATGCCAGGAAGTGAACGCCCAACAATCCCGATGCCCCCGTGATCAAGGCGGCTTTGTCTTCCATTTCGCGCAAATCGACGTTGTTCATGATACTTGAGGAGTTGTTCATAATGATTTCGGCCAGTTTACCCATGTAGTCACCCCTCTGTTTATTAATACACAAGCTTGATATTGGATTCCGGCCAGTCTTTCAGCCGCAACACCGTATTGGACAAGCTCGAATAGCCGTTTCCGATGAAAAAATCACACTGCAACGCGAGATAAGTGTCTTTGATCGTGTCAAGCGTATCCTGTATCAGTTCAACACCCTTGTGTCTTTTGTTCGGGTAGTTGGTATTGCATTGCCGGATCGGACCATGAAAAAGCCGCTTCCTGCTGTTGCTTACGATTAGAACATCGTTGAACGTATACAGCTTCTTGTATTCTCTCTCGATATGCTTCGAATCCGTAATTAAAAACAGATGCCTTGCACCAGAATTCGTTAATAATCGCCAAATATTCGGATGATAAAAATCATTTGCGCTGTATAGCTGATTGGCTTCGTGCACGAGTGCTTTTCCTCGGACATGCGCTGCGATGATCGGTTTTTCATCCCTGAAATAGGGGTGAGTGCGAATAAAGTGCTGCACCTTCTTGTCCACTTCCGGTTTTGTGGCCAAATAAGTTCCGTAAAGATACCGGTAGATCTGATGAGGACTTTTTCCGAACATCGGATGCGTCTGCGGAATCCAGGGGATGATCGAGGTGATCGGATTATGCACGTCACTGACGACCACATCCGCATCGCTTGTGATCATACTTGCGGGATCACGGTACTTCCATCTCAATTTGTCAGGATCTTCCGTCAATACATTGCCGTAGTTCCATATCGGGGGATAGTAGCTGAAATTCGGATTGACCACTTCGCGAATGGAAACAGATGAAACCGGTTTGAAAAACAATTCATAAGCGTTGGTGCCGATCGATTCGCTGTACATGCTGTCCATTCCCCAGTAAACGACCGGTATTCTGCCTGTTATCTCAGCTGCCAGCAGCTGGCACATGACATGCTCGACGTCCGCCCATAAACTGTATCCCCAAGACTTGATCAACAAAAATCGCGTGCCTGACATCGGTTCTTCACACCTCTCCATACAGTTCCGGGTAATTCAAGCTGTGCTCTTGCAAGGTGAGGCGCCTTCTCATCAACTCTACCTTCGTCCGTTTGATCGCAAACTTGGTATCCTGGCGCAAAGTATTGTAAAACAGCGTAATATGGGATTCCGGCCAATCTTTCAGGCGATTAACGGCAAAGGAAACGTTCGAATAGCCGTTGCCAATAAAGTAATCGCATCTGGCGGCAAGGTAGGTGTCGATTAAAACTTCAATCCCCTTGCGTCTTCTATTCTTATAGTTATCGAGCTGGACCGCGGTATCTTTGTCGACGCCTCTGTTGCTGTCGGTAGAAACGAGCATATCTCCGTATAAACGCCCATACTTGTCCAAAATGGTCTTGGTATCTGTCATAAAAAATATTTTTTTCACTTCATACAAATCCAGATACCTCTTTATTTCCTTGCCGTATCTCTTATTCAGGCTGGCTAAATTGGCAACCTCCTGTACCTTGTCGGTTCCTCGTATATGCACGGCCAATACGGGCGCAGAATCCTTCAGGAATGTGTTATAGAACGCATCGATTTCCATCAAGATATCCGGTTTAAGCTTGAAGTACTTGTTGAGGAGACAGCGGAATATTTGCAGCGGGGTCATACCGTAAGCCCAATGGTCCTTTTTCATGAACTCCATGATCGGTCGCGCGAAAAAATGGACATCGCTAACGACGACATTCGCATCACTGTTCATCATGTCTCCCAAATTCCGATACATATAGGTCGTTTTGTCAAGATCCTCTATCATGATGTTTGTAGCGTTCCAGATCGGCGGGTAAAAGGTATAATCCGGTCTTAGCAGATGGTTGATGCTGAAAGCGGAGACCGGCTCATAGTATAATTCAAAGGCATTGGTGCCAATCGTATCGCTGTACAAGCTGTTAGTTCCCCAATATACAATCGGAATCCTGTCCGAGAGCTCTGCCGCCAGCAGCTGCCCTAACAGGTGGTCCATATCCGCCCAGAACCCCCAACCAAACGCTTTAATGAGAAGAAATCGATCATTCGACATGGCATTCACCTCGCTATTGAAAAGCTCTTTTGACTCTGTGCAGCAAGTTTGCAGCTCGTTTCATGAACAGCCGATATTTACCGTCAAATTCTTCAGGTGCGTAGCGCCCGGTTTTTATCATTTCATAGGAAAAGTTATAATATTTGGGGAGCATCCAATACATGAGCTTTAGATTGGTTTCAGGCCAATCCTTCAAACGGGATACCGCTAGGGATAAGTGCGAACCGCCGTAGCCGACAAAAAAGTCGCATCTGGCAGCAAGATACGCGTCTTTAACGGCATCCAATCCTTTTCTTCTTGCATTAAGGTGAGTTTCAGAAGGCTCACCATTTCGGGCATCGTTTTTAGGAATCCGTTCATAGCCGTTGTATACCAGCATGGGGCCGTATAATTGCGCGAATTGCTCAACAATTTCCTCGCGATCGGTACTCAGGAATATTTTGCTTATCGCATTTTTCCCCAACATATGGCGTATTTCCGGATGGAAAAGGCGATAAGGATCTCCAATTTGATTGGCCGGAAGAAGACGAACAATTTCATGCAAATGTGTTGTTTCATCCACCAAAAACCTGTCCGTGCGCCTTATTTTGCCGTATCGTCTAGGCAGATTCGGCATCTTCATCGTTGCCAGATTATTTAGCTTGTGAAATTGTAAGATCTGCGGATATATATCAACGGCAAGATCTCCGGGCAAATGTACGGCCATCACAGGTTCTGCGTTATTCAGTCTGGAAGCGTAAAGTTCCTGTATTTCCCTCCCTATATCCGGCTTTAAATGGAGGTACTTCCGAAATAGATAACGGTATATCTGATCAGGACTCATTCCATATTCCGCATGATCTGTCGTAATCCAGGGAAGGAAGTGCTTCACGGGTATACTTATATCGCTTACGACGACATTGGCAACACTGTCCATGATTTGTCCGGCATTACGATACGATCGCGAGAATCTTCCCGCATCATCTATCGTCAAATTGTCATATCTCCATGTAGGTGGGTCATAGGTATAATCCGGTCGGCTTACGTCATCCATAGAGTAGGCAGAAATAGGTTCGAAATACATATCGAATGCACTGTTATAAACAACGCCGTTATGCTGACATTCCGTACCCCAATGAACGACTGGAATACGTCCGGTAAGCTCCGCGGCCAACAGCATTTCCGCTGTCTGATGTGCATTTGCCCAAAAGTTATGACTCAGGCCCTTGATTAACAAAAATCTATGATTCGGCATATGGATGAAGTCACCCCGAACTGGTAGTTTTCCGATATTCCATAAATTATGCAATTGAGAGGCTGCTGTTGTTGGCATTACGTGTACTTCTCATACCCATTTTTCTTCATCATTTCTACTAGATTTTTAACGTCCTGCGCGCGTTCTTTCGGACATACGATAATCGAATCGCCTGTATCGATGATGATCATTTGATCGATCCCGATGGTCGTCACCATACTATCCGCGGTGTAAATGACGGAATTGGACGTATCGATGCCGAAATGCTTTCCTTGCAGCGCATTGTTGTTTGCATCCTTGTCAAGCGCTGCCGAGAGGGCATCTAAACTTCCGATATCGTTCCAATCGAATTCCCCGCTTACTGCCAACAGGTGGTTTGTTTTTTCAAGAACGCCGTTGTCGAACGATATATCTTCAAGTTTGCGGTAGGCTGATTCGATGACAGAATCATAGTCTGTCTCGTTTTGATGATTTAATGCTTGGGTCATCTCATGGACATGTCGTGGAATATATTTCTGCATTTCATGGAGCAAAACACTCGTTTGACCCGCCACCATGCCGCTGTTCCATAAATAGTTGTTCGATTGTATATATTGCATCGCTGTGGAGAGCGCCGGTTTTTCCTTGAATTGCACGACTTTCATAACCTGATGAGGCATCGCATCCGCTTCTTCCCTATTGACTTGGATATATCCGTACCCCGTAGCCGGATAGGTAGGCTTTACACCGATAACGACCAGCTCGGTGCCGCCCTCCGCGGCTTGAAAAGCCTGCCGGATGGCTGCAAGGTATTTTTCTTTATCCCGGATATAACTGTCAGCAGGAATAAAACAAAGTAAAGGATTGTCCGTCTTTTTTTGAAGCAGCAGCGTGGAGTAGCAAATACAAGCGGCTGTATTTTTTCGCGAAGGTTCCACGATAATATTTGAAACGGGGATGAAGTTTTTCAATGTTTCCTTGGTAAGCTCAAGATAGCGCTGATTCGTAACCACGTAGCATTTTTCAGCAGGTACGATCTCGCTTATTCTCTCTAACGTTTGGAGCAACATGGACGTATTTCCGTCCAGCGTAATAAACTGCTTCGGTTTGCTCTCTCTTGAAAGTGGCCACAATCTCAGACCTGCTCCGCCTGCTAAAATAACCGCGTATTTTTCCATAGGTTTTTCTCACTCCATCCTCTGTCTGTTTGAGAAAATGCCCGTTCCATTCAAGCTTTAAGCTCGGAGATCGCTGTCGACCATCATCTTCACCAATTGCTGGAAAGAGACTTTCGGACGCCATCCGAGCTTGGACATGGCCTTGGCAGGATCCCCCAACAAAAAATCAACCTCGCTTGGACGGAAATAGTCCCTGCTGACGGTGACCAGCTCCTTGCCGGTTTGTTTGTCGATTCCTTTCTCCTCGAGTCCTTCTCCTTCCCAAACCAGGGTAATGCCCACATGCTGAAAGGCTGCCTCGCAAAACTCCCTAACCGTATGGGTCTCCCCGGTCGCGATGACATAGTCGTCCGGTTCATTTTGCTGAAGCATTAACCACATCGCTTCCACGTAATCGCCGGCAAAGCCCCAATCCCTTCGTGCATCCAGATTGCCTAACACCAACTTTTGTTGTTTTCCTTTCAAAATATTGGCCAGTCCCGTTGTGATTTTCCGCGTGACGAAGGTTTTACCCCGGCACGGGGATTCATGATTGAACAAAATCCCGTTGCATGCGTAGATACCGTATGCCTCCCGGTAATTGACCGTAATCCAATAGCCGTATAATTTGGCTACCGCATAAGGGCTTCTTGGATAAAAAGGCGTTGTTTCCCGCTGCGGCACTTCTTGTACCAAACCGAACAGCTCGCTTGATGAAGCTTGATAAACTCTGATGCCTGGATTGACCTCCCTGACGGTTTCCATCACCCTAAGGGTCCCCAGCGCATTGACGTCCGACGTGAACTCCGGGATGTCAAAGGACACCTTAACATGGCTTTGAGCGCCCAGATTATAAACCTCATCAGGCTCAATCTTGTCGACTAGCCTCATTAAATTGGTTGCATCGCTCAAATCCCCATAGTGCAAACGGAATTTATCATTCTCTCTCAAGTGATCGACTCGATCCGTATTGTACGAACTGTGCCGTCGCATAATACCGTGAACTTCATAGCCTTTCTTAAGTAACAGCTCAGATAAATAAGACCCGTCCTGGCCTGTCACTCCCGTAATCAAAGCCTTTTTCATATGGCAACTCCTTTGCAATGGACATGTCCTCATCATATTGACTTGAATAAATATTGCTTATCCATTTGCCTATCAATATCAAAAACAGGCAAATTTATCGTAGATTATCATTTATGAGATCTAGCATTTTACCCAATGGAATCCGCACAAATCCATATAAAATGAATGACCGCGCTCGGCGGTCCGAGCGCGGTTTATCATCTATTCCCCCAAGTGCCTGCGGATATTTAAGGCCTATCCACGAATCAACTACACACAGCTGTCCCTAACAGCATTTATTGGAGAAGGACTGGTTTCGATTGCGGAGGGGGAAATCATCATTCACGACCGTCCGCAGAAAGAATAAACGAACTTCAGAGGTGATAGTATGGAACGGGCATTCGGGTCATCTTCGATCGTTCGTCCGATCGTCGGCGTATACTTGGGCAGCGGTTCCATGTCGGCAAGTGAAATCAGACAGTATTTCCGTCTGAGGAAGCTGGTGGAAGCGAACAAGAAGGCGAATACGACGCTTGCTTTTTTCACGGCGGAGGACGTCAATTTTACGAAAATGACGTTCTACGGGGCGTACTATGACGAACGTAACAACAAATGGATGAAGAAAATCCTTCCTTTGCCTGACGTCGTTTACGTTCGGGGTGGAGGTGACGGAACGAGGCGTCTTTTGGAAAAATTCGACGGCCTCGGGATCAAGAGAATCAATCCGCTCACAGCCTTCTATAAGGATGAGTTGTTTCAGGTATTGAGAAAGGATCGAACGATGCGCGGATTTCTCCCTTCCACGGTGATCATCAAAGAATGGGACGAAGTGAAACGCACGGTCAGGAAATTCGGCAAAGCCTATATCAAAGCGCATCGGGGCAGACGGGGCCTTCAAGTGATGCGCATCGAAAATGCGGCGAATCAAAGAGGCTACTGGTACAGTTATTCAACATTGGGCAAATTGGTTCGCAAAAAAGCGGTCAATTTGGACAGTGCGGTGAAATCGGCGAAAAGCTTTTTCGGAGAAAAAAAAATCATCGTGCAAAAGGCGATCGATTTGGTTAAGCTCCACAACAATCGCCTAGTCGATTTTCGGGCCGAAGTGCAAAGAAATAGGAGAGGCGAACTCGATATCGTCGGGGTATGCGTGAGGGTTGGACAGCCTAATTCACCCATTACGACGCATGCATCCGCCTATCGGTACGAGGATTATCTAACCAAACTGTTTCCCCGTATCTCCAAGGTTCAATTAAACAGACTAAAAGACGATATCGAAGATTTCTTGTACACCGTCTATACGGCAGTGGAAAAAAAATACGGCAAATTCGGAGAAATAGGCATCGATTTCGGCATCGATCACAACAGAAAGATATGGCTGATCGAATGCAACGCTCAATCGGCCAAAGTATCCATCGTCAAGGCATACGGATCCAAAGCGGATCGGATATTCTTGAATCCGCTGGAATACGCGAAGACGATCGCGGGAAGCAGCGAAGCCTTGTCGGCGAGGACCGATCGCGTGACTGCCGATCCCGCGGCAGCCGGCGCTTCCGAAACCGAAACCGTTGGTGAAATGGCCGCGGAAACGCAAGGGATCCATCAAGAGCGGGAGTTGATGAGATGAAGCACACCATCGTTCGCAGCAAAATGAAAAAGGGACTTCCGCTCATGAACGATCCCTTCCTGAAATTTTATGTTCCGGCAACGGACTGGTTGAAACCATTCAGCTTCCGCCGGATGATGGAATCCTATTCCAGCGTGTTTATCAAGCCGGATATCGGGAGAATGGGCAATGGAATTATCCGGGTCCGGAATGCGGACGCCGAACAAGTCGAAATTTCGTCCCAAAAAGGGACGGTCTTGTGTCCGATAGATCAGGCATATGCTACGATATCCGAAATGTTGAACCCGGACAAAAAATATATTGTCCAACAGGGAATCGATCTGGCAACGTATAGAGGCCGCCCGTTCGATGTCCGTATCGTATTGCAAAAACCTTCGGGCAGTTGGCGGGCGACATTGATGTGCGCCAAAGTCGCTCCCGACAAATCGTCGGTCGTCACCAACGTGGCGAAAGGAGCCAAAGACTACAATCTGTACCAGTTGCTGGATAAGGCCGACCAAGCTTTGAACACTTCGGAAATCATTCGGGATTTAATGGATATCTCCCATCAAATCGCGCAAATTCTAAACCTCAGCTTTCCACTGCGAATTATCGGACTGGATTTGGCCGTGGATAAGAAAGGCAAGGTCTGGTTTCTCGAAGCCAATACTAAGCCGGATAACGTGGGCTTGGAATCGATCGATCGAAAGCTGTATCGCAAATATTTGGCGGCTAAAAAAATGTTGAGGAATTCGAAGAGCGTGCCTGAATGGGGGGAGTTGATAAAATCAAAATGGGATCCTTCCAGGTGGGAAATTCACGAGATGTATGCCGGGCATTCCGACCTGAGCAAGCTATTGCCGCCTACTGCCGTTCTTTCCCACGATTCGTTGTCGGAGTTCGTAAACCGTTACTCCTCTGTCTATATCAAAGGGAGGAACGGGCACACGGGCTCTGGGATCATCAAGGCATGGAAGACGGAGGAAGGATACGAATTCGTGAAAGTAAAAGGCGCGCCGGACTTCACGGGGACCTTAGAGCATTTATATGACCAAGTCAGGGACGGGAGAAGGGCAAGTTCGGTTCTTGTGCAAAGAGCAATCGATTTGGCCGAAATCGAGGGGAGACCGTTCTCCATCCGCTTGATGTTCATGCGGGACGGGCAAGAGAATTGGCAGTATGCGGGCATGCTGGCGAAGGTCGCCGGCGAAGATAGCGTAGTGACCAATGTGAGGCGGGGGGGAGGATACGTCACTACAATCGAACATGCCTTGTCCGAATCGCTGGGTTATAACCACGATCAAATCGAGAGCATGAAAGTAAAGTTGATCGATACGGGATCCCGTTTCGTCCATTTCGCTTCGAGACAAGGATACCGCACCTATGAGTCGGGCATCGATCTTGGCATCGACAAGAATGGTCTTATATGGATGATCGAGGCGAACCTCGCGTACCCTTCGTACGGTTTGTTTAACCGGCTGACAGACAAAACGTTTTACAATAGGATCAAAGAACTGGCAGCGGAATACAAGCTTAGTCGAAGGGAACGCCTTCGTGATTAGCCCTCATGATCCCGACAAAGACGCCGGGACGTATCCGGTCCTCCTACTCGTAAGCGCTTCCTGACTCACCGAAAAGCGATCATTCCGGCGGAATGGTCGCTTTATATTTTGCAGCTCTCCTTATGCAATTCGATGAAGCGGCGGATCTCTGCGAATACTATGCTAGACTCCTGCGAGAAGACACATGCGCTGTACTTCTTCTATTTCCGGTTGACTGACCGCTACTGCGGTTCCCCCCGTTTCTTTCAATATACGCACCAGCAAGTCAATGTCCGGCGCCTGACTCTGAATCCGGATTCAACCGCGATTCATTTCGTTCAGCATTTGTTTCACCCGGTAAGCGACCATGTCCGGATTGTAATATTCGAGTAAATAAATGCCGGTATGTTGGCCGAATTGAATCGAATAGATCTTGTAAGGCGCCTTACGGATCGTCGTAGAAAAACGGAGTTTCATCGGATTATGAAACAAATCGACCGTTTCATTCTCGTTTATCCACCCGTAATCGATGATCTTACGCGACGTTTGCAACCCAAGTGTACTAATCGTTTTGCCGATTCCTTCTTGTTTCGATGCAATGGCTTCAAACATGACCGGCGGAACGAATTTCGAACACACGAGCGCTACATTGTGAGATAGGACGAGTCCGCTATTCCCGCCGATGAGAACAGATTCCCTTACATAATAAGGAGCGCCTCCGGCTTTACCCAGCTGCAATGTGTGCTCATCATCGATTTGCTCTTGCCGCATCACCTGAAGAGACATGGATTCATCCATCAAAGTTTCGAGAATATCGGTCGTCCGCCCGTCCGTTATCATCAATATTTTAAAAAAAACCATCTCCAAAAAGTTGAACCCTGCTTCCATGCCCTTGATTTGATTGTTTGTCATTCTAATCCCTCCAGAGGTTCAAACGCTCGAATTATCATATGTCTTGAAGCCATCGGGAAACAACAACATGTACCCATAGATGGACGAACAAAGGGAAAATGGACTTTCGCCATTCCTTGGCTTCGGGTAACGATAGGGTTGCTAGGTATCCATGGATTCCTCGCGAATCCATAACATTTGTCTTTGCTGCGCATACATTGAATGAGAAAAATACTTCTATTGGAGGAGGAGAGTCCATGTCAAAAACAAACGATGAAGATAAGGAAGCTAAGAAAACGGCCAAGAAGGCGGAGAAAGAGGCGAAGAAGGCGGAGAAAAAAGCCAGGAAGGCGGAAAACAAGGCCAAGAAAGCCGACAATACTGCCCACTAAGGAATGCATGATGGCGCGAACCAACCCGATTCAAAAATCATTCTGAAGGTGACTTTTGTTTTTTCCAA
>Ga0065721_10006232_pt1 | contig 10955 bp, 7 predicted proteins | sample Mesricmetagenome_FD_59108 | JGI IMG/M metagenome (GOLD analysis project Ga0065721, IMG submission 59108) | Mesophilic microbial community from rice straw/compost enrichment Sample: eDNA_1 v2 (version 2) | ecosystem: Engineered > Solid waste > Grass > Composting > Bioreactor | place: USA: Davis...
CTTGATCCAACCGCCTCCGGAGCCGAAGAAGAAATACGACAAGTACGCCTGAATCTCGTCGTCGGTGAGATCGACGCCGAAGCCGTGCGCCGTGCTCGTCTCCTTGATTCGGCGCGCATCCCCCATGAGTTCGCTCCACGTCTTCGGCGGCTCTTCAATCCCCGCCCCTTCGAACAAAGCTTCGTTATAATACAANTTCCGAATCGAAGACACGTACGGAAGAGCGTACTGCTTGTCTCCGATCCGGTCCATCTGCATGAGATTCGGATACAGCTTGCCTTTGAGCTCCGGGGAGAGGATCCCGTTCAGATCGTTCAGCTTCCCCGCCTTGGCGAAGTGGGCGTATACGTTCGTGATGAGCAGATCGGGCGGCTGATTCTTGCTCAGCATCGAGGTGTAAATGCCGTCCAGCACGTTCCAGTTCGCGACCTGAAGGTCGACGATAATCTCCGGATTCCTCATCTCGAACTCCCGGACGAGCTTCTCCAGGAACGGCTTGCTCTCGGTGCTGTATTCCGCGGCGACGAACCGGATGACCGATTGTTTCTCCTCCTCGGGGACGATCGGCTCCGCCTCGTCGTTCGAGCACGCCCCGACCAGCATCGCCGCCGACAACATCATTCCTATCCACAACGCGCACCTGGCGCTTCGCTTCATTCCCGTCCCTCCTCGGTCCCAAGTAAACTAAACCATAATCGGCTGGCAGCGCAGAGGAGCAAATCCCACGCGAATCCGGGCCGCTGCCTCACCTAAACGGGAACAGCAGCTTCTGATTCTCCGGAGAGTACATGTTGTCTCTCGTCACGACGATGGAATCGATGTACGTTAGCCTGGAAGCNTCCCTCCCGTCGATCAGCTTCAGNGCGGCTCGCACCCCGAGATATCCCATGTTAAAAGGCCGCTGGACGATCATCGCGCCCAGGCTGCCTTCCTCCAGCAGCTTGATCTCGTAGAGCGAGCTGTCGAAGGCGATCAGCTTCACNGAATTTCGCTTGCCCGCCTCCTCCAACGCCTTNGCGGCGCCAAGCGCCGCGGATTCGCTCAGAGCGATGATCGCATTCANCCCGGGCTCGTTCGATACCAATNGCTTCGCCGCCGCATACGCCTTATCCTCCGAATTCTCGCCGTAGAACGTTCCCGCATAGCTATCNCCATACGGCTCGATGGCCTCGCGAATGCCCTTCACTCTCTCGGCCGACACGCCGGAGGATGCGAAGTCGCTCAGAACCGCCACGCGCGGAGCATCGGCAGCCCCCTTAACGGCGACCTCTCCCGCCTGACGGCCCGCTTCCTTATGGTCGCTGGACACCGTTACCGCATCGAAATCCAGCTTCATCGGAGTGTCCATCACGACCAGCTTGATGCCCGCTTCGCGAATGCGGTCCAGCATCTCCGCCACGTCGGCATCCTCGATCGGAGCCACGACAAGCGCTTCCGGCCGCCGTACCAAGACATCCTCCAGCAGCCGGACCTGGGTCGCCGCGTCCGTATCCTGCAGCGAGCCCATGACCTCGAGCCGAACGCCGCTCCCCTTGGCCGCGGCTTCCGCGCCGTCCCGGACCGTCTGCCAGAAATCCGACCGGACGTTGCTCGACTTCAGCATGACCGCGATCGCGCGGTCGTTCGAAGTTCCGACCCGGTACAATTGAAAGTAGAACGCGGTGAACAGAACGGCCATTACGAGCAGCAGCCCCAGCCCGATCGTAAACTTCTGCACCCGCATCAGTCCGCCCCTCCTTCGGTCGCTGTCCTAGAAGCGAAGTTGCTCGATCCGCCGCTCTCCGCCTTTTGCCCCGCTTCAACTCGCGCTCCCTTCACTCTCATCAGCTCGCACTCCCTTCGGCTCTCTGCCCCGCATCGTCCGACTCCCCCGTTCCCGCGGTCTTCGGGATCCGGATCGTCACGACGGTGCCCTCCGCAAGCTCGCTGCGGATCGCGATGCCGTAGGATCGCCCGAAGTAAAGCTGGATTCTCTCGTTCACGTTGCGGATCCCGATCCCCCCGCTTCGCAACTCGCCATCCGGCGCGTGCCAGATCTTCTCGAGCTGCTCCTCGGTCATGCCGAGCCCGTCGTCCTCCACTTCGAAAACGATCCCCTCTCCCGTCTCCGTCCCGCGAACGACGATCGTCCCGATGCCCGGCTTGTTCCGGATCCCGTGATAGATCGCGTTCTCGACGAACGGCTGGAGCAGGATCTTGAGCGTCCCGTACTCCAGGATCGAGTCGGGAATCTCGAGCCGGTAGTCCAGCTTGCTGCTGTACCTCATTTTCTGAATCAGAAGGTAATTGGTAATATGCTCGACCTCGATCCGGACCGGAACGAGCTCCTGCTCCTTCGTAATGCTCGCCCGGAACAGCTTGGCCAAAGCGGAGGTCATCTGAACGACTTCCTCATGCTGCTTCGTCTCCGCCATCCAGACGATGGAATCCAGCGTATTGTAGAGAAAATGGGGATTGATTTGCGCCTGCAGCAGCTGCAGCTCGCTTTTCCGCTTGTTCTCGTGCGTGACGACGATCTCTTGCATCAGGTTCTTGATCTGCCCGACCATCATGTTGAACGTTCGCGCCAGCTGGCCGATCTCGTTCATCTGCGCAACCTCTGCCTGAACGTCGAAATTGCCCTTCTCCACCTTCCGCATGTTCCGCTGAAGGTTCCGGATCGGACGGGATAGGCGATGGGACAGCAGGACGGAGATGACGAGAGAGACGGCCACTCCCCCGAGCGTAATGAGCAGGAAGTTGATCAGCGTGCTCCGGTACCCGATCAGGTCCCCCGCGTAGGCGACCCCGACGATTTTCCACCCGAAGCTCGTGTCCTGAACCGAATAGAACCGCTTGCCCTCGTCATCCTCCACCTTGAACGCGGTTCCGCTTGGCGCGGAGCCGACCTCGGCGATTTTCTCGGAACGAAGGCCGCTGTAGATGAGCTGCTGCTGCGGATGGTAGACGATGTTGCCGCTCCGGTCGACGATGAAGACGTAGCCTTTTTTGCCAAGGTTGATTTGACTGAGCAAGTCGTTAATGACGCTTAAATTCAAATCCACGAGGAAAATCCCGTCCGCCGTCAGCCCGTCCGAGTTCTTCAGCTCCCGGCTTAGCGAGACGACCCAGCGGTATTCGTCCTGCAGGATGTTCTGCACGTGGGGCGCGGAGATGACCGACTTGCCGCTTGCCCTCTGGGCATCCTTGTACCAGGCTTGCTCCTCCGCCTTCGCGTTCGGATTCAGGGTCGTGATCCGCCGATCGGACACAAACCTGCCGTTGTAGCCGAACACCATGATCGAAGCGATGTCCTTGCGGGTATAGAGAATCGCTTGGAACAGGTCGGAGATCCGCTTCTCGTAAGGCCGGCGCTCTTCGTTCCCGTTCCCGACGAAGCTGTTGCCGGAGATGTAGTACTTGACGTCCTTGTTCGTCATCGCGAGCAGCGAGATGTTCTCCATGTTGTCGACGTAGGACTGAATGTTGGTGTTCACCTGGTTGATGACTTCCCGGATGTAGCCCTTCGAATTTCTCTCGACGGCGCTGACGGAGAGCCGGTAGGCGATCAAGCTCGTCGCCGCGACCGTCAGCAGGATCAGAACGGAGAACGCGAAAGCGATGCTCGATTGGATGCTCTTCAGGGGGAAAATCGGAAAAAACGCCCGGCGATCTCGGAACCGTTCCAGCATATTAGCGCGCGCTCTCCTTTGCCTGCTTCTCCCGGAAATCCCGAGGAGACGAGCCCGTATGCTTCTTGAACAGGATGCTGAAGTAATTCGGATCCGCATATCCGACTTGAGCGGCAATCTCATAGAACTTGAGGGAGGTCGTCAAGAGCAGCTCCTTCGCTTTCTCCAGCCGGACGCGGGTCAAGTATTCGATGAAGGTCTCTCCGGTCGATTGTTTGAAAATAAGGCTGAAATAGCTTGCGCTCATCAGCGTGTGCCGGCACAGGTCTTGCAGCGACAGCTTCTCCTCGGCATAGTGCTCTTCGATATAGTCGGTCGCCTTGGCGATCTGAACCCTCGAGACAAGATTGCGGTTGGCTTGGGCGGACGCCGCGAGCTCGCTCGCGATCCCCTTCAGCCAGCCGCCGATCTCGTCCAGCGTTTTAAAGCGAGAAACCTCGGTCAGCCATAGCTGCCGCTTTTGCAGCTCCTCCGCATCATGGGCTCCGAGTTCTTGCATGGCATTCATAAGGGCGAGCGCGATTTTCTGCACATGGAGGACGAGCGCCTCCGTCGGCAGCCGCGAGCGCTTGAATTCCTCGATCAGGCACTCGATCTGCCGGTTCGCCTCCTCCGCCGCCCCCGTCTTCACGGAGCTCGACAGCTTGCGATCCCAATCGGCGTAAAGCGCGATCGGCGGATTCGCGACTTGGCTTCCTTCCAGATCGTTAATGCTCAGAATCCGGTTTTTGCCGAGCTGGAAGCGATAGTCGAGCGCGGACTGGGCGCTCTTGTAGGAGGCGGGAAGCCGCTCCGGCGAGGAGCAGGTCCTTCCGATGCCGATCGTCACCGTGAACCTCAAATATTTCTCGACATGGTGCCTCGCTTCCTCCGCCATGCCATACGCCCGAACGTAAAGCTCGTCCTCTTCTTTCGCTCCATGCAGGACGATGACGAAACGCTCCTCGCGGGTGCGAAACAAGAGAGCGTCCGATCGCCCCTGCGCCACCTCTTCGAAAATATTAAAAACGGCGAACCGAAGAAACTCCGCATCGTGGACGTCGTCCATCCACTCCTCGCGCTCGCCGAAGTCGTCGATGTCCGCCAGCATCACAAGGAAAGGCGGGGTCAGAGCGGACAGGCCAAAAAAAGAAAAGCGATCTTCGATCTCCGGCCGTCCAAGCCCGAGAACGACGAGCCTCTCCAGGAATCTCTCCCTTAGAAGCGGCAAGCTCTGATGGAGCTGATGGCGCAATCGTCCGAGATCCTCGCGTCGTTTCGTCTCTTCGTCCATCTCGAAACGGACTTTATCGAGCAGTTCCCTCATCTCCCTGGCGGTGATCGGCTTCAGGATGAAGTCCGTCACCTTGAGCCGGATCGCTTGCTGGGCGTACTCGAACTGATCGTACCCGGTCAGGATGATCATTTTCATATATGGATAATTGGCCGATACGAGCCTTGCCAGCTCCAGTCCGTCCATGAAGGGCATGCTGATGTCGGAAATAATGAGATCCGGCTTGGAGGCCTCGATCGCTTCCCAAGCATCCCGCCCGTTCTCGTAGTCCCCGATCAGCTCGTAGCCGTGCTCGTTCCACGGAATCGTCCGGCGAAGTCCGTCCCTGACCACCGATTCGTCGTCCACGATAATGACTTTGTACACGGTTTACCCCTCCCGGCGAGCCCTGTTTTGTCAACTTCACTCTCATCATATCGGAAGCTCGGGAAGGCAGGAGGGATAGAAATGTCTCGCGCAGGGAGATTATCGTCTCATTCGCTTAGAGAAAGTACCTTCTGTGCCGGAGAAGATGATGGTCGACGAGCGTTTTTCGATATTTCTGCGGGGTGATTCCGTAAATCTCCTTGAAGCTGTGGATCAGCGACCGGCTGTCGGTAAAGCCCGCCTTCATCGCGATTTCCAGGAGGGACAGGTCGGTGTACACGAGCAGCTGATAGGCGTTGAACAGACGCACGTGGGTCAGATGCCTCTTGAACGTGGCGCCCATATATTCCTTGAACGTTCGGGCCAGATGCTCCTTGGAGATGCCGAACTCGCGGGACACCGATTCCAGCGTAAGGGGCTCATGGTAATGGTTGTCGACATGCTGGATGATCTTCTGGCAGCGATCCCAGTACTTCTTGGATTTGACGCTGAGGAACGGTTTCTTCTCTACCATAAAGCTGTGCATGAGGATATAGAGGATGTCATAGAAAACGCTGTTCAGCTTAAGTTGATAGAACGGGTTGGACGCTCTCTCGCGGAACAAGGGGTAGGTTTCGTTAAAAAGGGACAGAAGTTTGCCGTAATCCGGGGAGGAAGTGTCCAATACGAAGGAATATTGCTCGATGTTCGGATTGGCTTCCTTCAGCAATTCGAAGGGAAAGATGATCGTCAGAGCCTCGTAGGGCTTCGACAAGTCGATCGCGCAGCTATGAAGCGCGCCGCTGTTGATCAGGACCAGCTCGTTCTCCCGAACGAGAACGTCGTTGCCGTCCACGCGATACGGACAGTCTCCCTCGAGCATCAGCGTCAGCTCCAGGCTGCGGTGCCAATGCTCTTCCACGACGGTAACCTGATTCTCGGAATGAAGATAGATCCATGCCAGAAACCCGTCTGGCACTCGAATGTTCTCATGTTGATAGCGCATAGCAGCTCGATCCCCTTCAACAGAATATCAATTTTTCGCTATAAACCCGCTAAAAAACGCAAAGAATTTTGAAGCCAATCTTATATAATTTGAAATAAGAAGTAAAGTGTATGTCACGAAAGTTTACGTAAATTTGTAAGAGAAAGTTGAAATGAGGGACAAGCGATTGAGAAAAACACAAAAAGCACGCCTGCTAGGAAGCCATCTGCTGTTTCTCGGACCCTCCATGTTGATTTTCCTTACCGTCGTCGCGATTCCCTTCGCGATCAGCCTCCTCTATTCCTTCACCGACTGGAACGGCATCGCGAACGAGATTCGGTTCGTGGGACTCGATAATTTCCGGGATATCTTCTCGGGCAAAGCCCGGTTCCTCGATGCGCTGTGGTTCACGCTGAAAATGACCTTCGCCAGCGTCTTCCTCATCAACTTGCTCGGCCTGCTGCTGGCGGTCGCCTTGACGACTCGGCTTCCATGGCAGAACGGGTTTCGAGCCGCCTATTATTTGCCCCAGACGATGGGAGGACTCATTCTCGGCTTTATCTGGCAGTTTATATTCGTATCCGGCCTGCCCGCCGTCGGAGACAAACTCCATCTGAATTGGCTCTCTCAGCAGTGGCTGGGGACGGAAAATTCGGCGTTTCTGGCTCTCGTGATCGTGAATGTCTGGCAGAATGCCGGCTACGTGATGGTCATCCTGATTGCCGGCCTTGCGGGCATCTCCTCGGAGCTGATCGAATCAGCGAAAGTCGAGGGCTCTTCGCCGCTCCATACGCTCCTTCGGGTCAAGCTTCCGCTGATCGTTCCTTTTATCGCCGTCGCCCTGTTCTGGACGCTGTCCAGCTCGCTGAAGATGTTCGAGATCAACCTGGCGCTCACCAAAGGCGGCCCGTATGGCTCGACGACGTCGATGGCGCTGAACATTTATAACGATGCGTTCGCCAACAACAAATACGGGCTGGCCACCGCCGAGGGCCTTGTGTTCTTCGTGATTATCCTTGCCGTGACATCGGTTCAGATGTACCTCACCAAGAGAAAGGAGGAACAGCTCGCATGAAGAACGGCCGCCTGTCCAAGGCTATCGGATTCGTCCTGGTGCTTGCCCTCGCCCTGCTGTTTATCGCTCCGCTTGGGGTTCTGATCATGAATTCCTTCAAGCCGCTCAACGAGATAATGGGCGATCCTCTTGCCTGGCCGACCGAATGGAAGCTCGGGAATTACTCGAACGCGTGGACTCTGCTCGATATACCGAACGTCGTCAAGAATACCGCTATCCTCTCGTTCGGGGCGGTTGCCCTTATCGTTCTGCTGGCTTCGATGACCGCCTATTGGTCGGAGAGGCACCCTACGCCGGTCTCGCGAATCTTCGGCCAGTTGATTCTGCTGTCGATTTTGATCCCCTTCGCGACGATCATGCTTCCTCTCGTTCAAGTCATGAGATTTCTCCATCTGAATAACACCCTTGGGGGAGCGATCCTGGCGTACGCGGGAATCGGACTCGCGTTCGCCTATTTCCTGATCCGAAGCGGCGTGAAATCCCTCCCCTACGAGTTGGAGGAAGCCGCCCAGATCGACGGCAGCGGGCAGATCCGCCTGTTCTTCCAGATCGTACTGCCGCTGCTTGCTCCGACCCTATTCAGCGTGTTCATCATGGACATGTTCTGGGTGTGGAACGACTTCCTCATTCCGATGATTCTCCTGAACAACGAGAGTCTGAGCACCATTCAACTGGCGGTCAACCGCTTGTTCGGCATGTACAGCAGCCGTTGGGATGTGGCAATGCCTGCTCTAACCATGAGCATGCTTCCAATAATCATTATTTTTGTTTTATTGCAAAGAAAGATCGTCGGCGGCGTCATGGCGGGAGCCATCAAAGGGTAGCTTCGCCTAAAGCCGGATGACGAGCATCAGATCACAGATCATAGGGAGGAACGGAGAATGAAGAGAAACCGGAAGATGGAAACCGTCGCATGCGTAGGCTTGGGGATGTCGCTCCTGTTGACGGCATGCGGAGGAGCGAACGATTCGGAGCCGGGAGGCGCGGCGGGCAGTCCGGCAGGGAGCTCGGCCGCCGTCAAGACGATTCATATTTACCAGAACAAAATCGAGATCGACGAGGCGCTTAAGAAGACGGCGGAGGCCTACACGGCGCTGCATCCAAACGTGCGATTCCAGATCGATTCGATCAGCGACAACTTCAGCACGGGCCTCAAGACCAAGCAGACGGCCGGGGAGCTCCCCGACGTGTTCACCGTTCTCGGCAATCAGGACTTGAAGCTGTGGCAGTCCCAGCTGGAGGACTTGTCCGATCAGCCGTGGACGGGCGATATGATCGACATCGCGAGGCAAGGCATTACCGGCGACGACGGCAAGATCTACGGCTTGCCGGTATCGATCGAAGGATACGGCTACGTGTACAATAAGCAATTGTTCGAGAAGGCAGGTATTGCCGAGGTTCCCGTCACGCTGAGCAACCTTAAAGCCGCCGTAGAGAAGCTGAAGGCGTCCGGAACCCAGCCGCTCATCGGAGCCTATATGGATTGGTACCAGGCCGGCAACTTCCTGGTGAATATGGGGATCGCCCGCCAGCCGGACCCGCAAGCGTTCATTAAGGGACTTTATGACGGCTCGGCAACTTTCGTAGGCAACGAGATTTTTAAGGAAGTAGCCGAATTCATCAAGTACGACTATAGCCAGGGCGAGAACGGCCTCAGCACCAGCTTCAATATGCAGACCTCCGCCCTGTCGGGCGGAACGGTCGCCATGACGCTGGGCGGCAACTGGCTGCAGCCGACGTTCGACGGCGCGAATCCGGAGCTGGAGGCGGGACTCATGCCGCTCCCGATCAACGACAACGCCGAAGAGAACGACAAGCTGTACATGGGCGTGACGGGCTACTGGGCCATCAGCAAAAATTCCGAAGTGAAGCAGGAAGCGAAGGACTTCTTCAACTGGCTCGTCACGACGCCGGAAGGCCAAGCCCACGTCACGAAGGATATGAAGATGATTCCGGCGTTCAACAGCTTCTCGGCCGCCGACGAAGATATCGGAGACCTCGGCAGCGACCTGTCCCGTTACGTGAAGGAAGGCAAGGTTTACGGCTCCTTCAACTCTTATTATCCGGACGGAGTCGCCCAAGCGTTCGGCGAAGCCGTGCAGAAGCTCGTAGCCGGCAAGGTCGATACGGACGGGTTCCTGCAGGAGCTTCAGAACGAGTGGAGTCGCTTGGCTAACTAACTATAAAACATATGCGATATACGATTGGAGGCAGCGAGAATAAGCATGAGCTATGATCTAGATCAAATAATCGGCCGCATGAGCTTGCACGAGAAGGTCATGCTCGTCACGGGTGCAAACTCCTGGAAGACCCAATCCTACGAGCATCTCGGCATCCCGTCGATCCGGATGAGCGACGGGTCCAGCGGAGTCCGGTTCCAGAAGGATTCCGACGTCAGCAAGGAAGTCTCCTTCTACGAGGCGATCAGCGGACGCTTCGACAGCGAAGAGGCGCTGGAGAACACGCATGAGGCGACCTGCTTCCCTTCCGCTTCGACGGTCTCCTGCTCGTGGAACACGAAGCTCGTCTATTCGATCGGCGAAGCGATCGCCAAGGAATGCCGGCATCTCGGCATCCATCTGCTGCTCGGGCCCGGCATGAACATCCGCCGGCACCCGCTGACGGCGCGGAACTTCGAGTACTATTCGGAGGATCCTTATCTGACGGGGGAATTGGCCGCCGCCATGGTGAACGGCGTGCAGGATAACGGGGTCGGCACCTCTCCCAAGCATTTTGCCTGCCACAACTCGGATACGATGCGCACGAGGGTCGACGTTATCGTCGAGGAGAGAGCGCTCAGGGAAATTTATCTGGCCGGCTTCGAACGGGTCGTCCGCAAAGCGTCCCCTTCCACCATTATGAGCGCCTACAACAAAATCAACGGAGTACAGACGAGCGAGGATCCGTACCTGCTTAACCGGATCCTTCGCGAAGAATGGGGATTCGGCGGAGCGGTCATCAGCGATTGGGGAGCGGTGAAGGACGTAACGGCCGCCTCGAAGGCGGGACTCGATCTGCAAATGCCGCTGTCCTTAAGCTCTTCGGCTTACTTGGAGAATGCGGTGCGAACCGGCAAGCTGGACGAGAAATGGCTCGACCGCCGGGTTAAGAACGTCTTGCGTCTGGTGTTTAGCCTTACCGAATCCTATAGTCCGCTCGCCGAGATCGATTACGCCGAGCATCATCGTCTGGCTCGCCGTGCCGCGGAGGAATCGATCGTTCTCTTGAAGAATGACGAAGGTCTGCTGCCTTTGCGGACCGGCAAGATCAAGAAACTGGCGGTCGTCGGCAGGCTGGCCGAAGAGCCGCTCTACCAAGGCACGGGCTGCGCGATCGTCAACGCGCGAGAAGTGGATATTCCTCTGGATCACCTTCGTCGGTTGTGCGAAGGCAAGACCGCAGGAGAAGTCGGCGATGGCGGAAGCCATAGCGGCGGCAACGGCTCCATGGAGCTTCGCTATGCTCCCGGTTATCTCGCCGGCGGACAATCCGACGCCGCTCTATTGGACGAAGCTGTACGGCTCGTCCGGGAAGCCGATGCGGTTCTCGTCTTCGCCGGGGCTTATCTCCCGGAGGAGAGCGACGATTACAACCGCAAGGACATGA
>Ga0065721_10052888_pt1 | contig 10954 bp, 9 predicted proteins | sample Mesricmetagenome_FD_59108 | JGI IMG/M metagenome (GOLD analysis project Ga0065721, IMG submission 59108) | Mesophilic microbial community from rice straw/compost enrichment Sample: eDNA_1 v2 (version 2) | ecosystem: Engineered > Solid waste > Grass > Composting > Bioreactor | place: USA: Davis...
CAGGCCTGCAACTGCTCCATGTGCGCCAAGACGGGCTTCGTGCACATCATCGTGCCGGAGAGCCGCTTCCGTCTGACGGCCGGGGCGAACCGGCTGGTCAAGTACACGTTCAACACCCCGGTGTCGAAGCAACTGTTCTGCGCCGAATGCGGCGTGAAGAGCTTCTACCGCCCCAGGTCCAATCCCGACGGCTGGAGCGTGAACGTCCGCTGCCTCGACACCGTTGAGGGGCTGGAGGTCGCCATCGAAGCCTTCGGCGGCCAAAATTGGGAGGCGAACGCCGCCAGCCTGGCCCATCTGTCCAAGGAACCCGCATGACGGACATCCTCATGCCCGCGCTGTCTCCGACCATGGAGGAGGGCACCCTCGCCAAGTGGCACGTGAAGCCGGGCGATCAGGTCCGGTCCGGCGACGTGATCGCCGAGATCGAGACCGACAAGGCGACCATGGAGGTCGAGGCCGTCGACGAGGGCGTCGTGGCCGAGATCCTGGTGCCCGAGGGCTCGGAAGGGGTGAAGGTCAACACACCCATCGCCCGGCTGCAGGGTGAAGGCGAGGCGGCCCCGCCGCCGCCTGCGCCCCAGGCAGAAGCGCCCAAGGCCGAAGCCCCACAGCCCGACGGCCCGAAGGCCGAGGCGCCCAAGGCGGCGCCTGCGCCGGCCCCTGTGGCCGCCTCTGTGGCCGCCTCTGTGGCCGCCCCGGCGGCGCCGGCCCGGAGCCAGGGCGGCGAGCGCATCTTCGCCTCGCCCCTGGCCCGCCGGCTCGCCGAGCAGAAGGGCATCGACCTCGCCTCGGTGAAGGGCTCGGGCCCGCACGGCCGCATCGTGAAGGCCGACATCGACGCGGTGCAGCCGGGCCAGGCCAAGGCTCCGGCCGCGCCCCAGGCCCCCGCCGCCGCGCCCGCGCCGCGGCAGGCGCAGACCCTGGAGCAGCAGGGCATCGCCCCCGGCAGCTACGACCTCATCCCGCTGGACGGCATGCGCAAGACCGTCGCCCGCCGGATGACGGACAGCTTCCGCGACGTGCCGCACTTCCCGCTGACCATCGACCTGGAAATCGACGGCCTGCTGGCGGCGCGCAGCCGGATCAACGCCCTTCTCGAGAAGGACGGGGTGAAGGTCAGCGTCAACGACATGGTGATGAAGGCCGCCGCGGTGGCGCTGAAGCGCGTGCCCGAAGCCAACGCCTCCTACACGCCGGAGGGCATCGCCATGCACCACCATGCAGACATCTCCATGGCGGTGGCGGTGCCCGGCGGGCTGATCACCCCGATCATCCGGGCCGCTGAGACCAAGGGTTTGGCGCAGATCGCCACCGAGGCCAAGGACCTGGCCGAGCGGGCCCGGAACAAGAAGCTGAAGCCCGAGGAGTACCAGGGCGGCACCTTCAGCGTGTCGAACCTCGGCATGTTCGGGATCAAGACCTTCAGCTCGATCATCAACGAGCCGCAAGGCTGCATCATGAGCGTCGGCGCCGGCGAGAAGCGCCCCGTGGTGCGTGGCGACAAGATCGAGATCGCCACGGTGATGTCGGTGACGCTCACCTGCGACCACCGCGTGGTCGACGGGGCCACCGGCGCCCGGTTCCTGCAGGCCTTCAAGGCCCTGATCGAGGAACCGCTGACCATGATCGTCTGAGCCCGGCGATGAGCAGCATCTACGACTTCGCCGCCGAGACCATCGATGGCCGGCCGGCGCCGCTCTCGGACTACCGGGGCAAGGTGCTGCTTATCGTCAATGTGGCCAGCAAGTGCGGCTTCACGCGGCAGTACGCCGGGCTGGAGGAGCTCTACCGCCGATACCGCGACCGCGGGCTGGTGGTCCTGGGCTTTCCCTGCAACCAGTTCGGCGGCCAGGAGCCGGGCGATGAGCAGGAGATCGCCAGCTTCTGTTCGCTGACCTACGAGGTCGACTTCCCCCTGATGCGGAAGATCGACGTGAACGGCCCGAAGGCCCATCCGCTCTACAGCTTCCTGAAGAAGCAGAAGAAGGGCGTCCTGGGCTCCGAGGGCATCAAGTGGAACTTCACGAAGTTCCTCGTGGACCGGTCGGGCAGGGTGGTGGACCGCTACGCCCCGACCGTCGAACCCAAGGCGCTGGAAGGCGCGATCGAGGCTTTGCTCTGATGTCTGATGCGTTCGACGTCGTCGTGGTGGGCTCGGGCCCGGGTGGATACGTCACGGCAATTCGCGCGTCGCAGCTTGGTTTCAAGACCGCTATCGTCGAGCGGTCCGAGCTCGGCGGCATCTGTCTGAACTGGGGCTGCATCCCCACCAAGGCGCTGCTGAAGTCCGGGGAGGTCTATGAGCAGCTCGACCACCTTAAGGACTACGGCCTGTCGGTGGAGAAGCGCGGCTTCGACTTCGAAGGCATCGTGGGGCGCTCCCGCAAGGTGGCCGCCCAGATGAACTCGGGCGTCACCTTCCTGATGAAGAAGCACAAGATCGAGGTGGTGGCGGGCGTCGCCCGGCTTGAGAAGGGCGCGCCGGCGCCCAAGGTGGTCGTGGCCCTGAACGCGGGGGGGACCCGCACCCTGACGGCCAAGCATGTGATCCTGGCCACCGGCGCCCGGGCGCGCACCGTGCCCGCCATCGGGCTGGAGCCGGACGGCGAGCGGGTCTGGACCTACCGTGAGGCTCTCGTGCCCAAGGCGGCGCCGAAGTCGCTCGTGGTGGTGGGGTCGGGCGCCATCGGCATGGAGTTCGCGAGCTTCTACCGGGCCCTGGGCTCGGAGGTGACGGTCATCGAGATGATGCCGCGCATCCTGCCGGCGGAGGATGAGGAGATCTCAAAGACCGCCCGCAAGGCCTTCGAGAAGCGCGGCATCCAGTTCCGCGTCCCGGCCAATGTGAAGAAGCTCTCAAAGTCCAAGGCCGGCGTCAGCCTGGAGATCGAGGCCGAGGGCAAGGCCGAGACCCTGACGGCGGATGTCTGCATCGTGGCCATCGGCATCGTCGGCAATGTGGAGGACCTGGGCCTGGAGGCCCTGGGCGTGAAAGTCGAGAAGACCCACATCGTCACCGACAAGCACGGCGCCACCGGCGTGCCGGGCCTCTACGCGATCGGCGACGTGGCCGGACCGCCCTGGCTCGCCCACAAGGCCAGCCACGAGGGCGTCCACTGCGTCGAGCACATCGCCGGCCTGAAGCCCACCAATCTCACCGCCCCGATCCCGGGCTGCACCTACACCACGCCCCAGATCGCCTCGGTGGGCCTCACCGAGGCGCAGGCCAAGGAGCAGGGACTGGAGCCCAAGGTCGGCCGCTTCCCGTTCCGCGTGAACGGCAAGGCGGTGGCGGCCGGCGAACCGGAGGGGCTGGTGAAGACCATCTTCGACGGCAAGACCGGGGCCCTGATCGGCGCTCACATGGTCGGCCACGAGGTCACCGAGATGATCCAGGGCTTCGCCATGGCCATGACCCTGGAGGCCACCGAGGCCGAGATTCAGGCCACGGTCTTCCCGCACCCAACCATGAGCGAGGCCATGCATGAGGCCGCGCTCGACGCCTTCGGGCGGGTGCTGCACATCTGATCGCGGCGGCGGAGCCCCGGCCAGGCCAGGGCTCCGATCTGAGCCTAGGCGCGCTTTCGAACGACGGCGTCCAGGCTCCAGGCCCCCGGCCCGGCGAACACTAGGTAGAAGAAGACGAAGCAGTAGAAGATGGCCAGCTCGCCATCGTTCAGGGCCGGCCAGAACCCTTGCGAGGCGTGGGCCATGAAATAGGCCACCGCCATCTGGCCTGAGCAGAGGAACGCCGCGGCCCGGGTGAAGAGGCCGAGGGCGATCAGGCCGCCGCCCACGACCTCGATCCAGGCCGCCGCCAGCAGGAGCGGCGGCAGGGGGTCCGGGACGCCCGGCTGCGGGCCGGGAAAGGCGATCAGCTTCATGAGCCCGTGCTCGATGAACAGCAGGGCGGTGATGATGCGAAGGATGCTGAGGACGCGAGGCGCCCAGACGTCGAGGTTTGGCATGGTCCAGTTCCCCCCAGACCTGCTGCGCCGGAGGGGCCGGCGCGCCCTACGCGCGTACTGGCATCGTCAGGCGGCCCGCCGCAGCTCGGCCTCCACGATCCGCTGCAGGGCCACATAGTCAGTCTTGCCGGTGCCCAGGACGGGAATTTCGGGCACCCGGATGATCTTGCGCGGCACGGCCAGCTCAGGCGCGCCGATCTGCTGGGCATGGCTCAGCAGCGGCCCGGTCTCGGCGTCGCGCCGGTCGGTGACCAGGATCAGCCGCTCGCCCTTCTTGGGGTCGGGCATGGCGACCACGGCATGGCGGCAGTCGGGCCAGACGGCCGAGGCTAGGTCTTCGGCGGCGGTGAGCGAGACCATCTCGCCGCCGACCTTGGCGAAGCGCTTCACCCGGCCGAGGATCTTGATCCAGCCGTCGTCGGTCATCGAGACCACGTCGCCGGTGTCGTGCCAGCCGCCGGCCGGCGGCTCCACCGTGCCGTCCGGGCGAAGATAGCCGGCCATGACGTTCGGGCCGCGGACCAGCAGCTTGCCGCCCTCGGGAATGCCTTCCACCGGCTCCAGCTTCACCTCGATGCCCGGCAGCAGGCCGCCCACGGTGCCCCGGCGGTTGTCGGTGGGCTTGTTCACCGCGATCACCGGCGAGGCTTCGGTGGCGCCATAGCCCTCAAGCAGCGGGATCGGGCCGAACTTCTCGGCGATGAGGTTATGGGTCTCCTCGCGCACCTTCTCGGCGCCGCAGACCACGAAGGTGAGGCCCGACATCTCGTCGGCCTCCGCCGCGCGGGCGTACTGATTGACGAAGGTGTCGGTGGCCAGCAGCACCGCCGCCTTGCTGTCCTTGATCAGCGGTGGAATCTGCTTGGTGTGCAGCGGCGAGGGGTACTGGAAGGCCTTCATGCCGGTGAGCACCGGCAGCAGCGCCCCGCCGGTCAGGCCGAAGACGTGGAAGATCGGCAGCGGGTTGAAGAAGACCCAGTTGGGATCCAGCGGAATGTGCGCCGCGATCTGCCGGCAGTTGGCGATCAGGTTGGCGTTGGTGAGCACCACGCCCCGGGGCGCGCCGAAGCTGCCGGAGGTGAAGAGGATCACGCCCGGATCGGAGGGCGAGACCGGTGTGCGGAAGCGCTTGGGGAAGGCGGCGGCGGCGGCCGCGAACAGCTTGTCGGGCAGGCCGATGGCGGCCCGGACGTCCTCCAGATAGGTGACCTGCGCCTTGTTCTCCAGCGCGTCGATCAGGTCATGCAGCTTGCCCTGTTCGACGAAGCGGTGGGAGGTCAGCACCCGGGTGACGCCGGCCAGTTCGCAGGCCGCGCGCAGGTTCCGGATGCCGGCCGTGAAGTTCAGCATGGTGGGCACGCGGCCGAAGGCGTGCAGGGCGAAGAAGGTCACCACCCCGCCGGCGCTGGACGGCAGCATGACGCCAACCCGCTCGCCCTTGCGCGTCACGGCCGACAGCTTGCGACCGAGAGCGAACGCGGCGCGGATCAGGTCGGTGTAGGTGAGGGGATTGCGTTCCTGATCCTCCAGGATCGGCTTCTTGGTCCCATAGGTCTTCGCCGCGTCGAGAAGGGCGTCGAAGATGGAAGACTGCGCCTGGGCGCTGTCGAACGAACGCAAGGGCGCGCGCTCCCGAACTGTTATCGTTGACCGGCGAGCCTAAACGTCCGTCATGGCGATGAAAAGATCGGTAACAGGACGTGACCGTCGCCGCCTGAGGGGCTGCGACGGGATCAACGCTTGATCCCGCGGCTCCGAGGAACGATTTAGGCCCCATGGCCGTGGTCATCGACACCGTGGGCGCGCGTCCGCGCCACCCCGAGAAGCAGGCGAATCCCGACACGCCGATCCTGCGCAAGCCCGAGTGGCTGCGGGTGCGAGCCCCGGGCTCGCCCGGTTACATGGCCACCCGCGAGATCGTGAAGACCAATCGCCTGGTCACCGTCTGTGAGGAGGCCGGCTGTCCCAACATCGGCGAGTGCTGGGACAAGAGCCACGCCACCTTCATGATCATGGGCGAGACCTGCACCCGGGCCTGCGCCTTCTGCAACGTGGCCACCGGCAAGCCGCTCCCGCTCGATCCAGACGAGCCTGCGCGGGTGGCCGAAGCCACGGCCAAGATGGGCCTCAAGCATGTGGTGGTCACCTCGGTGGACCGGGACGACTTGGCCGACGGCGGCGCCCGGCACTTCGTCGAGACCATCCAGGCCATTCGCGCCGCCTCGCCCGCGACCACCATCGAGATCCTGACGCCCGACTTCGCCCGCAAGCCGATCGCGGCCCTGGAGTCGGTGATCGACGCCCGCCCGGACGTCTTCAACCACAACCTCGAAACCGTGCCGCGGCTTTATCTGTCGATCCGCCCCGGCGCCCGATACTATCACTCCCTGCGCCTGCTCGAGCGGGTGAAGGAGCGCGACCCCGCCCAGTTCACCAAGTCCGGCATCATGGTCGGCCTCGGCGAGAGCAAGGAAGAGGTCATGCAGGTGATGGACGACATGCGCTCGGCCGGCGTCGACTTCATCACCATCGGCCAGTACCTGCAGCCCACCCGCAAGCACGCGGCCATCGACCGCTTCGTGCATCCCGACGAGTTCCGCGCCCTGGAGGAGATCGCCCGCGCCAAGGGGTTCCTGATGGTCTCCGCCAGCCCGCTGACCCGCTCCTCGCACCACGCCGGCGAGGATTTCGCCCGGCTCCAGGCTGCCCGCCGGGCCAAGGAAGCAGCCGTCTGACCCCCCGTGCGGCACCACGTCTCCAAGCAGCTTCCGTACACGCCTGACCAGCTCTTCACCCTGGTCGGGGACGTGCAGCGCTATCCGGAATTCGTCCCCTGGATCACGGCCCTGCGAACCTGGAACGCGAGGGCCCTCAGCGAGGACGTGGACACCCTGGACGCCGAGGCTAGCGTGGGCTTCGCCTTCCTGAAGGAGAAGTTCGCCACCCGCGTGCGGCGGGATGCGGCCAACAAGCAGATCGATGTCAGCCTGCTGTCGGGACCGTTCCGCAAGCTCGTGAACCGCTGGCGCTTCATCGATGCAGGCGAGGCGGGCGCCCGCATCGAGTTCGACATCGAGTTCCAGTTCAAGTCGCGGCTGCTTGAGGGCCTGCTCAAGGCCAATTTCCACCACGCCGTGGAGCGGCTGATGACCTGTTTCGAGGATCGCGCCGCCCTGCTGTACGGCGCGCCGCGGGAAGTCTCTCCCGGCTAGGCGAGCCGATCGCGGAGGGCCTGCAAGGCGGCCTGGACCGCGGCGAGCTGGATTTCTTCCCGGGTCTCGAACTCGAACAGCTCGTGCCGGTGCAGGATGCGCTCGTTCGTGCGGGCGGTGGCGATGTGCACCGTGCCCACGGGCTTCATGGGCGTGCCGCCGCCAGGACCGGCGATGCCCGTAATCGCCACGGCGAGATGGGCGTTCGAGGCCTCCAGGGCGCCTTCCGCCATCATCCGCGCCACCGGCTCGGACACCGCCCCCAGATCAGCGATCAGGTCGCCCGGCACCCCCAGCAGCTCCTGCTTGGCCCGGTTGGAATAGGTGACGAACCCCCGCTCCAGCACGTCCGAGGCGCCGGGGATCGAGCCGATCGCCCCAGCGACCAGGCCCGCCGTGCAGCTTTCCGCGGTGACGATGCGCAGGGACCTAGCCCGGGCCTCGTCGATCAGCAGCCGGGCGAGGGTGACGATCTCAAGCGGGAACATCGTGTCGACTCTCTTTGGGGTTGTCGCGCGTCCACAAGCACCGGAAGGTCCGGTGCAATCAAGGGGCAGGGAACCGCATGACAACGCTTGCCGCCACCTCGCGACCCGCGTTTGCGCCGCCGGCGCTGTTCGCCCTCACCACCTTCTACAGCGCCGCCCTGGTGTTCCTGGTGCAGCCGATGGTAGCCAAGCTGGTCCTGCCGCTGCTGGGGGGCAGCCCCTCGGTGTGGAACACCAGCATGGCGTTCTTCCAGCTCGCCCTGCTGGCCGGTTACTTCTACGCCCATGCCCTGCAGAGGGTCGCCTCGGTGCGCCGGCAGGCGATGATTCATGTGGCGGCCCTGGCGCTCGCCGCCATCGTACTGCCGCTGCGGGTGAACGGCCTGGCCGGCCCGCCGTCTTCCGACCATCCGAACCTCTGGCTGCTGGCGGTGCTGGGCCTCTCCATCGGCGCGCCGTTCGCGATCCTGTCGGCCACGGCGCCCCTGGTGCAGGCCTGGTATGCGCGCACGGTGGGGCAGGCCGAGGGCCGCGAGCCCTACGCCCTCTACGCCGCCAGCAACCTCGGCAGCCTCCTCGCCCTCCTGGCCTATCCGCTGGTGGTGGAGCCCGCCGTCACCCTGGCGGGGCAGCGGTACGGGTGGAGCGCGGCCTATGTGGGCTTCGTGCTGCTGATGGCGACCCTCGGCCTGATGGCGACCCGCGGGCCGGTGGCCGACGCCGAGGCGGCGCCGAAGTCCAGCGCCGCGTCGCCCAGCTGGGCCGACCGCCTGGCCTGGATCGTCCTGGCGGCCATACCCGCTAGCCTGATGCTGGGCGTGACGGCCTATCTCACCACGGACGTGGCCTCGGCGCCGTTCCTGTGGGTGCTGCCGCTGGGGCTCTATCTGGCGACGTTCATCATCGCCTTTCAGACGCGGCCCCTGATCCCGCCGGACGTGACCCTGGTGCTGCAGGCGGCGGCCCTGGCGGCCTGCGCGGCGTTCCTGCCGTTCAAGTCCACCAACTTCGTCCTGCAGTTCTTCATCCACCTGGGCGCCTTCTTCCTGACGGCCCTCATGTGTCACCAGCGCCTGGTGGCCCGGCGGCCGGACCCGGCCCATCTCACCGAGTTCTACCTCTGCCTGTCGGTCGGTGGGGTGGTGGGCGGCGCCTTCAACGCCTTCCTGGCGCCCGTGATCTTCAACAACGTCTGGGAGTATCCGCTAGTCCTGGCCCTGGCCGGGCTCGCGCGCCCCTGGGGCCGGCTGGACAAGGTGGAGCCTGGGGCATGGGTGCTGCTCGTCCTGGGCATCGTGGCGGCGGCCGGCATGCCGGTCCTGCTGGGCTGGCTGGGGTCGCGGGTCACCGCCGAGACCGTGGTCGGGACGTTCGACCAGTCCGAACTGTTCGACATGGGGATGAAGGCCCTTCTGGGCTTGGCGGTGATCTGCGCCTTCCTGGTCCGCTCGCGGGCGCTGTTCTTCTTCCTGGTGGTGGCGGTCCTGTCCTTTGCCGCCGAAATGGCAGCCGACCGCGTGAACACCCGCGAGAGCTGGCGCAGCTTCTTCGGGGTGATGCGCCTGTCCCAGACCCATGTCACGAGCCTGGGCGGCGGGGTCCGGATGCTTGCCCACGGCACAACGCTGCACGGCGCCCAGGCGCTCAATCCCGAGTACGCCTGCAATCCGCTGGTCTACTACACCCCGCGCACGCCCATCGGGCAGGTGTTCGAAGCCAAGAAGGCCGAGCGGCAGGCGTTGCGCATCGGGGCCGTGGGGCTGGGGACCGGCTCAGTGGCCGCCTACACCCGGCCGGGCGACCATCTCACCTTCTTCGAGATCGACCCGCTGGTCCGGCGGATCTCCACCGACCCACGGTACTTCACCTACACCACCAAGTGCGCCCAGGGCCGGGTGGACTATGTGATCGGCGACGCCCGCCTGACGCTCAACCGGCAGCCGGCCGAGGCGTTCGACGTCCTGCTGATCGACGCCTTCTCGTCGGATGCGGTGCCGGCGCATCTGCTGACCGTGGAGGCGGTGCAGGGGTACCTGACGCGCGTGAAGCCCGACGGGGTCGTCATCCTGCACCTGTCGAACCGCAACCTCGACCTGACGAGCCCTGCCCAGGCGGTGGCGCGGGCTGCAGGAGGGCGGGGGCTGGTTCAGGCCTATCGCCCGGCCGAGGACCCGCAAGGCAGCTGGGAGTCGGCCGAGGACGTAGTGATCGTGGGCCGCACGGAGGCGGCGCTCGCGCCCTTCGCGGCCGATCCGCGCTGGGAGCGCGTGAACCCGTTCCTCGCCAAGCCCTGGCGGGACGACTACACGAACCTTCCGGGGGCGCTGTACGCCAACCTCAGGATGCGCTGGACTTGGCTGCCCTGAGGGCGCGGCGTCAGGCCGGGGTCTCGACCGAGACCACCGCCTGGGCCAGCAGGCCTTCCTCGCGGCCGGTGAAGCCCATGCCTTCCATGGTGGTGGCCTTTACGCTGACCCGGTCCAGGGACAGGCCCAGCAGTTCGGCGATCCGGGCGCGCATGGCGTCGCGGTGCGGACGGATCTTCGGACGCTCGCACACCAGGGTCACGTCCGCATTGAGAATGCGGCCCCCGGCCGCGCCGGCCAGGTTCACGGCGTGGACCAGGAACTGGTCGGAGGAGGCGCCTTTCCAGCGCGGATCGGAGGGTGGGAAGTGCTCCCCGATGTCGCCCTGGGCAACGGCCCCAAGGACCGCGTCGGTGAGAGCATGCAGGGCGCAGTCGGCGTCGGAATGGCCCACCAGCCCTTGGTCGTGCGGGATGCGCACCCCGCACAGCCAGACCGCGTCCCCGGAGCCGAAACGGTGGGCGTCGATGCCCTGGCCGGTCCGCACGATCCGCCGCCCGGCGGTGAGCTGCTCCGCCAGCAGGAAGTCCTGCGGATAGGTGAGCTTCATCAGCAGGGGATCGCCCGGGACCATCGCCACCGAGCCGCCGGCGCGCTCCATCACCGAGGCGTCGTCGGTGGGCTCCTCGCCAGGGGGCCAGCTCTGGTAGGCGGCCTTCAGCCGCCCGAGGCGGAACGCCTGCGGGGTCTGGGCCCGCCACAGCCCGTCACGGGAAACGGTCCTGTCCACGAGGCCATCGCCACGCTTCAGGGTGTCGGGAACGGGCAGGGTCGGGATCGCCCCGTCCGCGGCCTCCAGCGCCTGCAGCAGCAGGTCCACATGGGCCTTGGTGACGAAGGGCCGGGCGGCGTCGTGGATCAGCACCGGCTCGTCGGCTTCGGCGGTCACGGCCGTCAGGCCTGCCTGCACCGACTCC
>Ga0065721_10052889_pt1 | contig 10953 bp, 16 predicted proteins | sample Mesricmetagenome_FD_59108 | JGI IMG/M metagenome (GOLD analysis project Ga0065721, IMG submission 59108) | Mesophilic microbial community from rice straw/compost enrichment Sample: eDNA_1 v2 (version 2) | ecosystem: Engineered > Solid waste > Grass > Composting > Bioreactor | place: USA: Davis...
TCCACCTACCTCAAGAGCTCTCCTGGCCTTGAAAGGCTGGCCCTCAATGCATCCGGCCCCAGCCTAGTCTCTTTCCCTCAACCCCCCACCGCGCCACTTGAAGTTCCGTCTGTCCGCACCCTTATCCTCCGGGACCATGAACCGGAATATGTTCTTGCGCTGGCCAGGAACATCCACCTGCCCAATGTTCAGTTACTGACCCTTGATTGCGAGGGCCTCAGCGGCAACGATTACACTGAGGTCGCGAAGACATTCTCACAGCCCATTCCCGGTACCAGCAACGGTCGCAGCCTCTTCCAGACCCTCAAATCCCTCGAGTTACTCGGGTTTGGGACCATCGATGAAGACGTCGTTAATCCTGTGCTCGATTCGCTCAGCGGCGTCAAGAACCTTACCTTAGACTGCGGGGATGAGGAAGAGAGTGCAGTCAAACAGCTCTGGAAAGCACTGGAAGTCGACGCAAAGTCACGCGCCGAAGCGAAGAAGACCAATCAACCTCTTGTAGGTGGCCCATACCTCCCTGAGCTAGAGGGACTCCGAACATACGGTGTTGCGAGCGGCAACCTTCGAAGGTTCCTTAGCCGACGTATCTCACTAGGAGTACCGATCAAGACACTCTGCATTCACCCTGATGATGACGTCGAGGAAGAGGACGAGGACTGGTTTAGGGAGAATCTTGAAGAGTTTGACTATATTATTGACTCTGAAGACGAGGATGAGGAAGATGAGGACGAAGACGAAGACGAAGAAGAGGAAGAACAAGGGGAACCGGAGGAGGAGCAGGAGGAACAAGTTGCTGTTGTGTCGCCCCGATTCCGCCGCGGACCCCAGCGCCGTATTCGCGGGGCTGCTAGTAGCCGCAACACTACTGGCCTCGCAAATCTAGATTGAAAGAGGTTTTGAGTCTGTAGTCTCTGTAAATGGACCAGGGATATTCTTCAGTGCATCGACATTAACACTGAAATGTTCTTTCACCAGCAATCCTCGAATTGGCACACGTTCGTCTAAAATGACACGTAATGTGGATGCAGTACCACTGCTACTTATGCTCAGAGATGAACCAGATCAAAGTCAGTTTTCACTCTCTGTCTTTGGGAGCTTCGACCGTGGGCGCTTGGAGGGTCCGGTCAATTCTGGATTGCCGGACTGACCTTTGCTCCCGGCCTTGAGGTCAACACACCGGAATCTTTGCCCGCCCTTCCTCTCATCCCCCACTATGTCTGAAACTCAGCTTCGCATCTGCTCTCTCAACTGCTGGTAAGTCACTCAAACAATCAATTTCGTGAAATGAGAAACTTAATTGAAGCACAGGGGACTCAAGTTCGTTTCCAAGAAATTGGACGAACGCATTGAGGCCATTGCGGAAGGGCTTGCTGCAGGAGACCATGATATTGTCGCCTTGCAAGAAATCTGGGTATATGCCCACTTTCAAAAGGTTCAAGAACGCTTGGCCTCTCGCCTTCCCTATTCCAAGTTCTACTACAGGTGAGCAGCGGTGCAGCGATGGTTCGATATTCCAGCAGTTGGGGAGGTCCTGACATGCGTCTTGTGATCCTGCCTCATGTTAGTGGCGCACTAGGTGCAGGTCTTGCGATATTCACGAGGTTCCCCATTATCTCGACCTCAACACACCCCTACTCGCTCAATGGTGCGCCTATCGACGTCGCAGCTGGGGACTGGTTCGTGGGGAAAGCAGCCGCAAGCTTGACCCTGTTACATCCCGTTTTGGGTCAGGTGGTTGTATTCAATACCCATGTGCGCCTTCCTTTTCTCTATCTCTTCTGCTGAGAGACCTAATTATACCCTGATGTCAGCTGTTCGCCAAGGGAGGCGAAGATGGACCTGAGCACCTTCGTGCTCACCGGCTTATTGGCGCTTGGGAACTCGCAAAGCTTGCCCGACAGGCCGCTGAACTGGGCAAGTATGTTATCGTGGTAAGCATATCTCCCTCGGATGTCAGTTCGATATCGGTTAAGCATTGCAATAGATTGGCGATTTGAACAGTATCCCCCCAACGCTCCCCATGACCATCATTCTCGACCACGCCAACCTTACCGACGCCTGGGCCGTATCACATCCAGGATCTAGCGGTTTCAACCCTACCACCGCTCTTGAAGCTGTTGAACAACTCGGTATCACCGCCGACAACACACACAATACCTGGTCTGCTGGCAAGACGTATATCACCGGTTGGGGCAAACGCCTCGACTACGTCCTGTATCGCCAGCCTGCAGGCAACCAAAGCCGCTCCGACGTACCGATCCCTGTCCTCCGTGCAATCCAGTCCAAAGTCATCTTCACTGACCACGTTCCTGGCCACAACTTCTCATACTCTGACCACTTCGGCCTTGAAGCCACCCTCGCCATAGAGACTACCCCCGTCGACGCGCCCGTTGTGATTGAGACGCCGAAGGAGCTGAGCAGCGCAGCCATCGCAACGACCATCCAGGCGTGGACAGCGTGCTATCGGTTCGCGAAGGAGCGCATGCAGAAGGAGCTCATCGGCGCAGGGGTTGCCTTCGTCTCTTGCATTGCTATTGCCATCGGCACCGCTTGGCTTCCTTACTCATGGCTTACTCCCATCTTCATCGTGCTCACTATTTTGTTGGCGTGGACATGCACGACGTTCTTCTACCATGGATTCTTATACGGGAATTGGGAGTGTAATGCTCTGCAGGGGGCGATTGAGGAGTTGGAGCACCACCGCACTGGCTTGCAATTGCTTGGTGCACCAGGCCACCAAAGGTCGCCAAGCTTTTAGTTTATGTGGAAACACCTTTTTATGAGTGTCTCAGGACCTCTTGGACTCCTTCTATTCTGCCATCTTCTTGTACCTTTTAACGACAGATACCTACTTCCAGTTGCCTATACTCTGGATGCTAATGTTCATTCGTTTCGCGAACGTATCAAACTGATGGATAATGCAAGTCCGATTCGATGAATGACAACAATGAAGAAGTACGTTAGCGATGCGGTGAGATGGTATACTTGTTAATGAGTAGTACAATAAAGATGAGAGTCAGTATCTATGTTCAAAAGAACAGTCGAAACAGGAGAGTGTCCTCAGCTTGAAGCATGGCCGTAGCTATGTCATTGCAGGGGACGAGGACATCCTTGGCTCGTTCGCTGGTGCAATTGATGACCGGCCTTCGAGAAGGGAAACAAGATCGGGATAACTGGCATTGGCTGCGAGTCGCAAACGAGGCTTCGGGGGGCTCGAGATGCTGATGGGTGACATCGACAGCAGAGTCGACGAACGCGGGAGGGAGTTTGGAAGCCATGATTTTGGTGGCGGACCTCGCTCATTCCCACTGACCCTCCGAGGCCGCATCCGAGGCAATGTTTGCCCCTTGGTCGCCTGTGCATAGATGGGTGTTGTATGTGATGGTGGCAAGCATAAGTTAGGAATATCGTCAAGGGGGTTCGAAGTTGAATGTTCGTGCATCTCCACCTCGAGCAAATTCTTTCCCTTGAAGATTGCCTCCTTCTGAGTGGGCCAAACTGGAGAATGCATCCAGCTGGGAGTAACCTCTTGTTCACTATCTGATGAAGCAGGGCTGTTGCCAATAGTGGTGGTTGTGAATTCATCGAGACGATCCTGGCAAGTGGGCATCTCCGAACCGTCCCCACTCACGATAATAGGGTTCCCGCCCAGCTCTTTGCCCAGTTCTGCCTCTGCAAACGATGGCATGGATCTCGGCGAGCGACTTTGGATTTGAGGAAGAGTGTGCTTGACGAATGAATGAATCGACGAAAATGCCCGTTTGGCACAGTCCAAGAAAGGGTATGCCTGGAAAACGTGAACCTGCATACTGTGTCAGTACAATCTATTAGGAACGCCGTCGACACTCACCGCATCTTCATAGAGCTCATGGTATACTTCAACACCCGCTAATGTGGCTTTATGTGATAGCAACGAGATCTCGTCCCGGAGGACCTCTGCATCGCCTGCTTGAATGAGCATGGGTGGAAGGCCAGTCATATCACCAAAGAGGGGGCTGGCGTAAGGATGCGTCAGGTATTCCTCAACCTTCTCTCCGAGGTACATCGCTATTGGGTTCATATGGTTGTTGGCAGGGAATGGCACGACGTCGTATGCCGCATTGAGGTCCCAGGATTCACAACTGAGGGTCAGATCTATAGTTGGCGTAAGGATCTGCCTTGAGCTAGTGCTTGATTCTGATCATTGCATCTGCACTTACCGCACCAAGGAGACATCAAAATGGCAGCAGATGGAAGAGGATAGTTGTTATCGCGGAGGTATAGCATGAGCGCAAGACATAGGCCGCCCCCCGCGCTGTCCCCTGATATGATAATATTCTCAGAGGGGATACCGAGATCTTCGACCAGTCGAAGGTACCCGCTGACCACATCATGCAAGGGGCCAGGGAAGCACGACTCGGGCGCCAGTCGATAGTCTAAAGCTAATGATAGAGTTGGTACAATGTCCCCATCAAGCTTAAATGGGATAACTCACCGAAAACACGAGCATCAGCATACTTTGCCAGGGGAATGGTAATGATTCGCTGGACTGCTGCGCTGGAGAGGTAATAAGCACCTAAGCGGATAATCCCAAGCTAAGTAAGGTGCGTTGAAACACTCGATTAATGACGCTCACCTCCATGAATATAGAGGATGACACGCTCTTTCCTCTTCGGAGCTGTGCTCGGTGAATCTCCCTCAGCTCTACTACCATGCTTCCATTCCTGCTGGAGGCGCTGCCATGTTTTCCTTCCAACGACCCACTCCCCATGAAGCTCACGCAGGCCTGTCTCTGCGGCGTCAAGTTCCGCGAGGATGCCTCGAAGATTGCGCCGCTGTACTTGGAACGTGACCGGAGTAACGAGTGCGTCCGAAGGGAGTGGAACGAGCCCGCCAAGGTTGAAGATCATCCTAAGGGAGTCCTACAATGCACTCCAGTGAGCAGGTATGGAGCTAGAAACGGATCAAAGGTCACGTACGATGTTGAGCAAATCGGCGTGCCGCTCCATCTCACGGATGAGGCTTGTCACCAACGTCATTTCAATGCCCCATGTCTTTCTCCTTGGGCCCCATATGGTGTGAGAAAGGACCTCAGTAGTGACATGCGTCGCTGGGGAGTGTAAGAGATGTCAGAGCCGGGAATAGGACAGGGCGACTCCGTCATGCACCTTTCGTTGCAGCAACAGCAGCGAACTTCCAATACTCCCATATCCTCGGTGGCCTTCTGGCGGCAAGCTTCAGCTTTGGGTGAATCCTGGCTGACGGCGGCGCAACCCCGGGTGTCGAGTAGTGTAGTAATGCTTCAGTTGGAGATGCCTTGACCAGCTGGGTGGCAGGCTCCTTAACCGCGTGCCTCCTTGAGAGAAATCGCGGGACGACGGAAGATATCAGTGAGAGAGGCATAGTATGGCGCACATGAGGGTGTAAGGGAGAAGAGTAAAATTGGTCTCAGAGAAGTACTAAGTAAAGATACCTCGGATCGGGATCGGTGCAGTTTCATCCGCTGACACACGCAACCAACCCCACTTCGGATCGGATGCACCAATCATAGACCCCACTGAGAAGTTGACATTTGCAGTATGCCCGCTACACACAAGGAGGAAGACATCCGGAGGTTGCGGAAGCCATGCCGCTTCTGATTCTGAACAAGGACCCATTACCCCGCATTTTGGCAATCAAATCAATAATCGTCTCCACGAGTGACGATTTCTTTGCAGGTCGGTCGCAATAAGATGGTGTGTTCCTATGATAAGATATGGTCAGCTGCACAGAACTTTTTCATATGCTCCTCAAGTAACTCACAAATTGGGCAGTCATCGATCCAGGCTCATCACACAGTGGTGGATAGTCATTTACGATGCCTTGTTGAACCAGGTAGTTTAGCTTGAACCGAAGCATAAGTAACCGTTGACAAACAAACAGAAGTCACATACCGCAAGCAGGTACTTGCTCTCGCCCACTCGATCAAGGTAACGACGGCAGAAGGGCAGTGTTCCGAACTCTCGGTTGATTGTTTTCAAAAGGGCCTTGGCGGAGCTCAGTCTGTCATACAGATTCAGAAACTCTTCGTGTGATGTCTTCCTGCGAAGCTGCTCACCGGAGAGGAACATGCGGAGCATCCACTTTTCTTGCATAGTGGGATACCTCGCCCTGAAATGAGGGTCAGTGGCGGTCTTGTAACAAGGGCAGCTCTGGGTAAATCGACTAACGTCTTCGATACAACGCCCTCGACCCGTCGACCCGAAGGTTTCGATAGCAAAGTAATCCCCTTCTTCCATCTTGGTGGGGTCATCATTTTTCACGAGCAATACGGACTTTCCACCATGTATTTGGTATGGATTAATGGAGTGTCCACTGAGGTTCGAGATGGGTTTCACTATGCTCTTGTAGTGAACAACGAGTTAAGAGACGTTTGAACCACCTGTATCGCTCACCTGGGTACACTTTGCCATTCACTTCTACCTCATATGACTCCATGGTCTCCTGGATCAGACCTGCCAGTTCACCCACTCTGACATCGATTCCTGCTTCCTTTATGAAATGCTGAGTAACTGAACTGCCAAGATAACTCATGGACTTACTCGCACACCTGTCTCAGTCGCGTCTTTCACTGCCTTGATAAGATTGTCGTACGTGGGATCGAAGTTGAGTGTAAAAGCAGAGTCGGCGATCCTGCCCTTGACCTGAACACCAATATCGACTTTGAGGACGTCGCCCTGCTTCAGAACTTGATGAATGTCAAATAAGCCTCATGCAGGTTAAACGGAATGCATGAACGATTACCAAGAGTGTCGCCAGCGTTGGGAGTGTAATGTGCAGCAACATTGTTCAAACTAAGTCCAGTGGGGAAGCCGATACCAGCGTCCAGGCCACTCTCCTCAACAAGCGCCCGAGTTCCGTCCTCAATCATATTGGCGATATCGGTCATCGCCATGCCAGGCTTGATCCAGTTGCGGGCATGTTGGCGAACAACTCTGTGAACCTCTGCAGCCTTTCTTATGCTGTTGTACGTCACTTCTGGATCTTCCATGGCGAGCTTTTCGGCGTAGCGTTTCTCTTCTGAAGTGATGCGGTAGCGATTGCTAGACAAAATAACAGAATGAATGTGAGTTTCACCCACACAACTGCTCGACCTCGTACTTGTCTTTATATTCATGGACCTCACCGACAGGATAGTTCCCATCGGGGAAGAACTTGGAGAGACCAACACGAGGGGGGTCACTCTGAACTGGCTTGGCGCTTTTCTTCTTGGGCTTCTTCTTCTTCTTCTTTTTCTTCGCGTCACCTGCAACAAAAGGAGTGAGCGATCTGAGAAGCAACGTAAGTGCACAGAGGGCAAAGATAACAGGGAAAAGAAACAACGAGAGTACAATCGCCCCTCAACAGCAAGATTACGAGTACTCACCCCCAGCGGCCTCTCCCCCCACCTCATCCGCATCTTCAGCGTCGTCCTCGACGTCATTTTCTCCAGTCGGTTTAACCTCTTCCTCAGCAGGCTTCGCAGCCTCCTCTTCAAGCTTTTTGGGTTCTTTTTGCTTTGCAGCAGGCATGGTGAGTGGCCGTTCTATCCAATATCTATCCCAGTATTGGAATCTCAGCAGAAAGGGCTAAGTGAGGATGGGTGGGAGGAAATCGGGATCAAAACAGTTCAAGAGAGATTGCGTTTGACGCCGTCCCTCAAATGTTCTCATGGCGTCACCTGACGAGGAGTACAGCTCTACTGGCTTCTAAAATTGCAGCGACAACCTTGGCTGTGTAGTTCGACTCAGAAGTTGAGGGTCTCGTTGGGGAAAGCATCTGAAAAGATATCGCTTTGACCTACACCAAGTATCTCTTCGGCAATTGGCTCGAGCTGTGGCTGGTGATCTCTAGAGCTCGACAGCGGTCGTTCATTGAAGGCAAGGCGCCCTTCACCCTGGAATCCTGAATCACCTGGTAAGCCTCAATCGTCGGCTTCACAATTCGATGCTCGAACTTGAGGTTAGATGGAATAACACTTGCGTGGAATGGTGCATTCGTCGCACTAACATCGCAGAAAGGGTGAAATAAAGATAAGAAGGGCGAAACAGTACGCTGCGCACGTTGCAACGTTATGAAACGAACAAATAAAACTACCTAACCCACCAACTTCTCAATGTACACCTTCCAAGTGAGCCCGCCGACCTCTCCAATTTGCAAGGTACTTGAACCAAGAGGTAAAAGGACATCCCACTCCCCTGGTTGGTCAGCTTGAGGAGACATTACCACTCCGTTCAGCTTGAGCTGCACCTCCCCTGGTTTATTCGGCTTCTTCTTGGTGGCCATCGCCGTCTTGGCACTTGTCCTGGCAGAGGATCTGGTAGGTCGTCCTCTTCTCCTAGCCTTACCCCGCTTCTTTCCATTCCGCGAGGGCGTACCGTCGACCGCCATGTCGTCATCATACTCCTCATCATCGTCTTCCTCCTCCTCACTGCTCTCTTCTTCGTCATCATCATGTGAGGGTATAAACGTCGCGTCACTGATAATCAACCTCGACTCCCCCGCCATCATGCGCAACGCCCAACTCTTGCAGCCATCAGTATGGTCCAGGAACACAACTCGACCACGCGGTTCGACACGCAGTTTCACAGACTTGAGCTGGTGCTGACTCGACGGGGGCGCTGGTGACGGTGTGGGGACCACGACCGGGGGAGCAGTGTTCTGTGTGGAGCCCACTCGATGGACAGGCTGGGATGGATGCGCGGAAATCGAACTAGGGGTATAGTTCGACGGGGAAATACCCTCGCGGCCGGAAGCTGCCGCAGCGAGGGGGGTGTATTGCTGGGGTTGTTGAGCAGTGATTGATTGTTGCAAAGGAGAGGAGGAGACGACGGATTGTGGTGGGAGTTGGACTTGATGGGTTCGAGGAGAGTGCCTGACTGGTGCTGGAGCGACAGGAACGGGAGCTGACACTGAGGATGGAGGGACCGGGGATGACGCCCCTGCAGCCTGGGGGCGAACAACCTTGTTCGGTGCCACAGGAAGCGCTGGGGCCGGTGCTTGGGTCGTTGTAGCTGCTTTCGCAGGGGCAGCCACTGCAGGGACTCGGAACGTCAGGGAAGGCGGAGCAGCATCGGACTTGGGTGCTGAGGGCTTGATTTTGATCTTCGCCGACAAAGAAGGGGCCGCTTGCAACGCGTACTGTGGTGGCAGGTCCGCCATTAACTGCCTGAATGAGTTCTATACAACTGTTAGCAAAGCGAAAATACATTCCAGGTGAGGATGCATACCCGCAAAGACAACGCGTCCTCCCAAATGACCGTGTGCTCCAAGTTGAAAGTCATGGCATTACTGAAGATGAGTTCAACATCCTTTGCAAAATCATTCGAGTTTTGGTACTCTTTCTGTTTCAGTTTGTTCTGAGAAGAGGGTCAGACGACGTCGTTCTGAACATAGAAAAGGCCACGAACAAAGATGTTGTTGAAACACTGCGGCTGTTTGATTTGCTTGTAGTAGATGGGCCATTCCTTACGGGAAGGTAGCTCCATGAACTCAGTGGAGAGTTGGCGACCGCTAAGAACGCGGGTTAGGATACACAAAGATGAATAGTTATTGAACGCACTCGGGGGCTGTTTTCTCCACTAGCTTCTGTAGCCTGGACTTGAGCATGCGTGTAAGACTGGGAGGTTTCGATTTCTTGTCGTCTCCCTCGCTTGGGATGATCTTTCCATACGTTTTGTTGACGATTTTCTGCAAGAATGGTTAATCCTGAAGGCTTGTGCAAGGGACCAAGACACACCATCAGATCCTTTGCGTCCCTCCAAATTAAGCTCTCCTTCTGGTTGTATTCCTTTGCGTTGTTGAAGCACAACTCAAAGTCGAGCCGGACGTCTTCCAGGGTTGGATACGACCCTTTCTCAATCTTGGCCTTGATATCCTCAAGGGCAATAGGCTGCTTGATGACCTGGTAGTAGTCGGCGTACAGGCGTTTAGGCGGCTTGCGCATGAAGATGGGAGACATAATTCGACCACTAGCAACATATTAATGTCAGTAAAAGTGCATTCGAGCATGGTGGCGAGAATGAGAAGCCATAACACCCAGCAATCAAAAGCCAAATGTTCCAAAAGGGCAGTCCGACTATGACTGAGGAAAACATGAGTTACGCACTCTTTACTGACCGCGTCCTTTACCGTCTGCCATATGTGCAAACCGTGACGCTTCACCTCCTCGGCTGTCATGACTACCTTTATGTTTCCCTGCGCGCTTCCACCTTCGTTGTCCGATCCCTGCCCATCCGACATGGTACCGTCGCCACCGTCCGACGACGCCCCATCTGCTGCCCGGCGAGCGCGCTTGGAGCGCGACCCTTCAGCGACCCCGATAGAACCGTTGGCCTCTCTCTTCAGCATTCAATACACTGGTTTTCGGCGTCGATGGTGGTTGTACGGTGTGTAGTCAGGCAAAGAAATTGGAGTCTTGCGGTGACAGCAGCGGGAGGCCTGAGCTTAACCAAACTCAGTTCGTGTATGTAAGGTCACGTGCACGACGCGCTCAAGGCTGGTTGAATTGTTTCAGTGGTACAGATTGTGCACATCTGGACAGTGACCATGAACAATCGTTCGGGTTTCATTTAGGATATAGAAAATCATTGTATGTGGGTGGTAACAGTGCTGTCTGTCACAGAAAATCCTCCCTTCTTCACTCCTTGTATTTTGCAACTCTCAGCGTCTTCGACATCTTCTTCGCAGCCCGTGAGTGTTGGTTCAATCCACCATGGAATGCCCAATTGGCATCCCGCAACGCGTTCACGAATGATTCCCCCTTGGTCGAGTACTTTCGAAGTAGAGTAGCTCCTCCGGGCTGTCACGATCTGTCAGCCGAGCCCCAGTTTCGATGAAGCAATGGCCTTACGTGCTCCCCAAGATACGAGGTCACGTCAAGAATATACCCATCAAGGACTATCAAGCAGCTCGCCGGACTCCCCTTTTGATAGTCTTCAAGGTTCTGGGCTG
>Ga0065721_10052891_pt1 | contig 10953 bp, 11 predicted proteins | sample Mesricmetagenome_FD_59108 | JGI IMG/M metagenome (GOLD analysis project Ga0065721, IMG submission 59108) | Mesophilic microbial community from rice straw/compost enrichment Sample: eDNA_1 v2 (version 2) | ecosystem: Engineered > Solid waste > Grass > Composting > Bioreactor | place: USA: Davis...
CAGCACCTCGCCGTGCGCGAAGTTGATGAGGTTGATGATGCCGTAGACCATCGTGTAGCCCAGTGCGACCAGCGCGTACATGCTGCCCAGCACCAGACCATTGATGATCTGCTGAAGAAAAATGTCCATCCGAGGGATCTCCTGCTGCTTACTGCCGGCGCGTGGCTGGCGCCTGTTCTCGGCTCGTCCGGGTCGCGGCCGTGCGGGGGATACGCACAGGCCATGCCGGCCCCCTGGTGAACGGGGCCGGCAGCCGAAAAACGGCGGATTGTAGGTGTGCCGACCACACCCTCAGCCTGGGAGTTGCCCTCGCGATGCGAGTCAAGTAGTGAAAACTTCGTTTACATCAAAAGTGCTCAACGGTCGTCATCTTCACGCGCTGCGGCGTCCAGACGGCGCAGCTGCGCGAGCTTGTCACCGATCTTGATTTCCAGCCCACGCGGCACGGGCTCGTAGAAGCGCTCCTGCACGCCATCGGGCAGGTAGCGCTCACCCGCGGCGAAGCCGCCCTCCTCGTCATGCGCGTAGCGGTAGCCGCGCCCATGGTCGAGCTGTTTCATGAGCGCGGTGGGTGCATTGCGCAGGTGCAGGGGCACCGGCCGGGTGCCGTCGCGCTTCACGAAGGCGCGCACCGCCCCCCAGGCCTTGTAGACGGCGTTGGACTTCGGCGCCACCGCCAGATAGACCGCGGCCTCGGCCAGCGCCAGCTCGCCTTCGGGTGAGCCGAGGCGCTCGTAAGTTTCGGCCGCATCCAGTGCCAGGCGCAGCGCGCGCGGGTCGGCCAGGCCGATGTCCTCGGCGGCCATGCGGATGATGCGCCGCGCCACGTAGCGCGGATCCGCGCCACCGTCGAGCATGCGCGCCAGCCAGTACAGCGTGGCGTCGGGGTCGGAGCCGCGCACCGACTTGTGCAGCGCGGAGATGCTGTCGTAGAACTGGTCGCCGCCCTTGTCATAGCGGCGCAACTGCTCGCCCAGCGTGCGCTCCAGCAGCGCTTCGTCGAGCTCGGCCGCGTCGCCGGCCAGCGCCACCAGGTTCTCCAGCGCATTGAGCAACCGGCGCGCGTCGCCGTCGGCATAGCCGATCAGCCGCGCCTGCGCCGCCTCGGACATCGGAGGCGCTCGCAGTGCGGCCAGCGCCCGCTGGATGAGCTGGCCCATGTCCTCGTCGCCGAGCGCCTTGAGCACGTGCACCGTGGCGCGCGACAGCAACGCTGCGTTGACTTCGAAACTGGGGTTCTCGGTCGTGGCGCCGATGAAGGTGAACAGCCCCGACTCCACGTGCGGCAGGAAGGCGTCCTGCTGCGCCTTGTTGAAGCGGTGCACCTCGTCCACGAACACCACCGCCGCGCGCGTGTTGGCCTGCGCGGCGCGGGCGCGCTCCACCGCCTCGCGGATTTCCTTGACCCCGCCCAGCACCGCCGAGATGACGATGAACTCGGCGTCGAATGCCTGCGCCATCAGCCGCGCCAGCGTGGTCTTGCCCACGCCCGGCGGGCCCCACAGGATCATCGAATGCAGCCGCCCGGTTTCGAAGGCCCGGCGCAGCGGCTTGCCCGGCCCCAGCAGGTGCTGCTGGCCGATGACCTCATCCAGGCTGTGCGGACGCAGCCGCTCGGCCAGCGGAACGCCCGGTGTCGCATGCGCCACGGGCGCGGCGGGCGCCTCGGGCCCGAAAAGCGAGTCCTGAGAATTCATGCACCGGATTGTCGCAGTGGCCTTCCAGCCCTCCCGCGAGCCGCCCATGACCGCGGCACGTGTCCGCTCTTCAACCTCTAAAACCGCCAACCCGTCCCTGCCCACAGTACGTCGTCGGCCCGCAGGGATCCATGCCCCGCGCAAGGAACTGCTTGTGCCCGCAACTGGCTGCGGCAGGTCACTACCACCACGCCGTGAAGTACTGCCCGTCGAAACAGGGCGATGAAGCCGATGGCCACGGACACCGGCAGCAGCGCCACCGCAGCGTAGGTGTCAACAGCAACCAATTCATCGGCATTCAGACCAACCACGAAGCAGCGGCTGGCGCGCCGCTGCGCGGCGCCTTACTCCACCACCGCCACCCCTTTGGGCGGCACGAACCTGAAGCTCTCGGGGGCGACGGGGACGTTGGTGACCAGTTCGCTGAAGTCCAGCCGCGAGTGCTGGCCAAAGCTGTCCACGATCTCGATGGCCGCCAGGGTGCGACCCTTGAACGCCACGCGCAGCGACTGGAAGGCCGTTTCCTTGTCGCGCGGCGTGGCCTGCACCCAGTCCAGCCCCTGCGCCGAAGGCAGGTTGGAGAGGTTGAAATCCTTTTCCAGTGCGCCGCCGGCCAGCAGCGCCGCCGGCGTGGAGCCCAGCGCCTGCGCCAGCGGCCGCGCACTGGCCTGCTGCAGGTCGGCGTCGAAGATCCACACTTTCTGTCCGTCGCCCACGATGAGTTGCTCGTAGGGCTTGCGGTACTCGAAGCGGAAGCGGTTCGGGCGCGCGAACTCGAAGCTGCCGCTGGAACTCTTCTTCTTGGCACCGTCGGGCGCGGTCACGGTCTGGCTGAAGGCGGCGCGGCCGGTCTTGGCCTCGCGCACGAACTCGCGCAGCGCCTCCACCGCGTCGGCGCGCGCCGCGCCCGCGGCGGCCAGCAACAGCGCCGCGGCCGCTAGCGGGCGGGCCAAGCGCCGGCCCAGGCCCGCACCGATGCGGCCCGCACCGCGCTGGGTGTCGTTCGTGCTGCTGCTCATGCCCTCGCTCATACCTCTTCCCGCTTGGGGACGATGATGTCCCGGTTGCCGTTGGTGGCCATGGCTGATACGAGGCCGGACTTTTCCATTTGTTCCAGCAGCCGCGCGGCGCGGTTGTAGCCGATGCGCAGGTGGCGCTGCACCAGCGAGATGGAAGCGCGCTTGTGCTGCAGCACGATGGCCACGGCCTGGTCGTACATCGGGTCGGACTCGCCGTCGCTGTCCACGCTGCCGCCGATGCTGGTGACGCCGTTGCCGCCGTCGCTCTCCAGCACGCCACCCTCCAGGATGCCCTCGATGTAGTTGGGCTCGCCCTGCTGCTTGAGGAAGTCCACCACGCGGTGCACTTCCTCGTCGGAAACGAAGGCGCCGTGCACGCGCACCGGGATGCCGCCGCCGGGCGTGAGGTAGAGCATGTCGCCCTGCCCCAGCAACGCCTCGGCGCCCATCTGGTCGAGGATGGTGCGCGAGTCGATCTTGGAGCTGACCTGGAAGGACAGGCGCGTCGGGATGTTGGCCTTGATCAGGCCCGTGATCACGTCCACGCTGGGGCGCTGGGTGGCAAGCACGAGATGGATGCCGGCGGCGCGCGCCTTCTGCGCCAGACGGGCGATGAGCTCCTCGATCTTCTTGCCCACCACCATCATCAGGTCGGCCAGTTCGTCGATGACGACCACCACGAAGGGCAGCCGCTCCAGCGGCTCGGGCTCTTCTGGCGTGAGGCTGAACGGATTGGGGATGTGCTCCTCACGCTCAGCGGCCTCGTCGATCTTCTTGTTGTAGCCGGCGAGGTTGCGCACGCCGAGCTTGGACATGAGCTTGTAGCGGCGCTCCATCTCGCCCACGCACCAGTTGAGCGCGTTGGCGGCCTGCTTCATGTCCGTCACCACCGGGCACAGCAGGTGCGGAATGCCCTCGTAGACGCTCATCTCCAGCATCTTCGGGTCGATGAGGATCAGCCGCACCTCGTCGGCCTCGGCCTTGTAGAGCAGCGACAGGATCATGGCGTTGATGCCCACCGACTTGCCCGAGCCGGTGGTGCCGGCCACCAGGCAGTGCGGCATCTTGGCCAGGTCGGCCACTACGGGCGCACCCACGATGTCCTTGCCCAGGCCAATGGACAGCAGCGACTGCGCCTCGCGGTAGGCGCGTGAGTCCAGGATCTCGGTCAGGCGGATCATCTGGCGCCGCGCGTTGGGCAGCTCCAGCGCCATGGTGGTACGGCCGGGAATGGTTTCCACCACGCGGATGCTCACCAGGCTCAGCGAGCGCGACAGGTCCTTGGCCAGGTTGACGATCTGCGAGCCCTTCACGCCCGTGGCGGGCTCGATCTCGTAGCGCGTGATCACCGGCCCCGGCGAGGCCGCCACCACGCGCACCTCCACACCGAAATCCTTGAGCTTTTTCTCGATCAGGCGCGAGGTCATCTCCAGCGTCTCGGGCGAGACGCTCTCGCGCTGCGCCGGCGGAGCATCGAGCAGATCAACCTGCGGCAGCACGGCGTCGTCGTTGACGATGGCGCGCGGCATCGGCGCCACCACGGCCATCGGCTTCGCGGGCGCCTTAGCGGCGGGAGGAGCGGCAACGGCGGGTTTCGCAGGTGCAGGCCGGGGCGGCTGCGGCGTGGACTCGGCGTCGTCCAGATCGAGGCCGGCGGCGGTATCGGCCCAGGGCGGATCGACGGCTACGGGCGGCCGGGGCTCGGCGGCGGTAGGGGCTGCAGCAACGTTGGCTGCGGCGCTGGGCGCCAGGTCCACCACATCCTCAGCCGCCGGGGCCGCGGCAGGCGGCGTGGGCGCTTCGATCACGTCCTGCAGGTCCACCAGCACCGGCTCGACGAGGTCCACGGACTTCACGGGCGCGGCGCGCCGCCGTGCCGGGCGCGGCGGCGGCTCCTCGGCGGCGGCCGGCGGCTCCTCCTGCAGCGGCGGGTCGATGCGGATCGAATGCGCTTCCTGACCCTGGCGCGCGGCGCGGCCCTCACGCTCGCGCTGGCGCAGGGCGCGGCGGCCGGCCAGGCGATCCAGCGTGCCGTCGACCCCCTGGCGCACACCCTCCGCCAAGCCTTCCACGACGCCGCCGATGCGGTCGGCCAGCGCTACCCAGGAGAAGCGCAGCGATAGTCCCAGACCCAGTACCAGCGTCACGATCCAGGCCACGCCCGATCCGGCAAAGCCAAGCCATTTAAGGCTCCAGGGGCCCAGCAGGTAGCCCAGTACCCCCCCGGCATGGCCAGGTAGCCCGGATTCCCAGCGGTACAGCCGCGTCCACTCCAGCGCGCAGCTCGCGGCTATCAGCAACACCACGCCGAGGCAGAACGCCAGCCGCCGCGGTGGCGGACCGCTCTCCCCTCGAAGCAGCCGCGCCAGCGTGCCCAGCCACAGCCGCACGCCGATGATGGGCAACCACCACACGGACCAGCCGAACAGAAACAGGCCCAGGTCCGCCGCCCAGGCACCTAGCAAGCCGACCTGGTTGTTCACCAGGGGACGCCCGTCGCCTGAAGTGGAAAAACCCGGATCGGCGGCGTCGTGCGTGATCAACGCCAGCAGGCCAAGCAGCCCCAGGATCGCGCCGCCCGTGAGCCACAGCTGCGTGCGCCAACGGGGCGGCGCAGGCAGGGTGGTTTCGGTGGACACGCCGGGGCGACGCCGGTAGGTGTTGGAAGGGGACTCGTTGAGGGAACCCAGCGGAAAGCTCATCCCCGAATTGTGGCCTGGCCGCCTTGCCCCATTACCGCGCTCACCACCGGATACGTTCAGCACGTGGCAGGCAGGACCCGTGCGGCAGCACGCACACCCGGGGCGGCCACAGGCGGCTGGCTGCCTCAGGACATCAGTCGGCCAGCAGCCGTTCCTTGAGGACGACGGCGCCGCTTTCCTGCGTTTCGATCATCCCGCGCTCTTCCAGGTCTTTCATGACGCGGCTGACCATCTCGCGCGAGGCACCCACGACTTTGGCCATGTCCTGGCGCGAAACCTTGCCACGGATCACTTTCACGCCGTTGTCGTCCTCAGCCATGTCCAGCAGCGTACGCGCCACGCGGCCATACACGTCCAGCAGCGCCAGCGATTCGATCTGGCGGTCGGCATTGCGCAGCCGCGCCACCAAGCCGCGCAGAATCGCGTAGGCCAGGCTCGATCCTTCGGGCAGACAGCGCGCGAACTCCTGGCGGCCCAGGATCAGCATGTCGGTCTGCACCTCGGCCCGCACAGTGGCGGAGTGGGGCTCGTTGTCGATGAGACTCATCTCGCCCACGTAATCCCCGGCCTGCAGTACGGCCAGGATCACCTCGCGCCCGCGCGCGTCGGCGGTAAGCACCCGCGCCCGGCCATTGAGCAGAATGAACAGCGCATTGCTCTTGCGGCCCTGCTCCACCACCAGCTCACCACGTCGGAAGCGTCGCTTTACGACGCTGTCAGCAATGGTCTGCGCCTGTTCGGTGGTCAACAGCGAGAACAGCGGTACCCGACGGATCAGGTCCAGGTTCGACAGCAGCAGCGACATCGGCATCCTTTCTAGAAACGGCACCACGACAGCTCGTGCGCCACGCGTGAGGTCACAGTGTGATGACTCACTGCTGAATCCTCCACTGCACCTAGTGGCTATTGTGGCGTTTGAGAAGCCCAAATTCAGGCGTCAAAGCGGCATGTCAGACTTCGCGCCCGGAAGCGGCCACGCGCGCCGCACCGGACTTCCAAGAAACCCCACCGCCATGAACGACAGCACCCTCCATGCCCAGGTTTTGATCCTGGGCTCCGGCCCTGCCGGCTACACCGCCGCCATCTACGCTGCCCGCGCCAACCTCAAGCCCGTGCTGGTAACGGGCATGGCCCAAGGAGGCCAGCTCATGACCACCACCGAGGTGGACAACTGGCCCGCCGACGTCGCCGGCGTAATGGGTCCGGACCTGATGCAGCGCTTCCAGCAGCATGCCGAGCGCTTCAACACGCAGATCGTGTTCGATCACATCAACGCGGTGGACTTCAGCCGCCGCCCGTTCACGCTCAAGGGCGACTCGGGCACCTACACCTGCGACACGCTCGTCATCGCCACCGGCGCCAGCGCCAAGTACCTGGGCCTGCCCAGCGAGGAAGCGTTCATGGGCCGCGGCGTCTCGGGCTGCGCTACCTGCGACGGCTTCTTCTACCGCGATCAGGAAGCGTGCGTGGTTGGCGGTGGCAACACGGCGGTGGAGGATGCGCTCTACCTCTCCAACATCGCCGCCAAGGTCCACCTGATCCACCGACGCGACAAGTTCCGCGCCGAGCCCATCCTCGTGGACAAGGTCATGGAGAAGGTGGCCGCCGGCAAGATCGAACTGCACCTGTGGCACACGCTGGATGAGGTGCTGGGCGACCAGAGCGGCGTTACCGGCGTCCGGCTGCGCAATGCGCAGGATGGCTCCACCAAGGAGCTGAAGCTGCAGGGCGTGTTCATCGCCGTGGGCCACCAACCCAACACGCAGATCTTCGAAGGTCAGTTGGAGATGAAGGACGGCTACATTCTCACCCGCAACGGCTCTGAAGGCTTCGCCACCATGACCAGCGTGCCCGGCGTCTTCGCCGCCGGCGACGTGCAGGACCATGTCTACCGCCAGGCCATCACCAGCGCCGGCACCGGCTGCATGGCGGCTCTGGACGCACAGCGTTTCCTGGAACAGCAGGCCTGACAAAAAGCCCCCACGGCGGCCGACCTGGAGCCGCCGCGCCGTGCAGGACGAGGCGATTCCCGGCCGCGGCTCAAGCCCTCGCACCAGAGCTTGGCCGTTTATGGCTATAATCGCCGTCTTTGCCGAGAAGTGACTCGCCTGTGGTTCCGGGATCTCATGATCCGGACATCGGCGCGAGTCCTCGAAGGGTGTGCATCAGGGGGCTGGGCCAAGCCTGACCCATGGATGGGCTGAAGTTGCCGGTCTCCTGCGCTGCGTACCGCTCCCGAAATCCGAGAGAAAGTGGAGAAGCGTCATGGCACGCGTCTGTCAAGTCACGGGCAAGCGCCCGATGGTGGGGAATAACGTCTCCCACGCCAACAACAAAACCAAGCGTCGCTTCCTGCCGAATCTGCAGTACCGCCGCTTCTGGATGGAAAGCGAGAACCGCTTCATCCGTCTGCGCGTCTCCAACGCCGCGCTGCGCCTGATCGACAAGGTCGGCATCGACCAGGTCGTCGCCGACCTGCGCGCCAAGGGCGAGCTGTAATCAGCCGCCGCAACCACTAGGAGCACATCATGGCCACCAAAGGCGGACGCGAGAAGATCAAGCTGGAATCGACGGCCGGCACGGGTCACTTCTACACGACCAACAAGAACAAGAAGACGACGCCCGAAAAGCTCGAATTCATGAAGTTCGATCCCAAGGCGCGCAAGCACGTTCTGTACAAGGAAATCAAGCTGAAGTGACCTGCCCAGGTCTCGCGCATGAGGAAGGCCCGCAGTAGCGGGCCTTTTCTTTTGGGCATGACCAATTGGAGCACCTGCGGCTTCGCGTGGGCCTGGATGCGAACAAAGGTCGACAGCCCCCTGCTCGTAAGCGTGGCACCTGCACCCTACTGGCGCAGGCCACCGAAGTCATATATCGACGACGTGACGCAGCAGGCGGAACGGCACCCGCCAGCCCGGGCCGTCCGGGGTTTCGACCGTCGCGGTGCGCTGGTTGATCCGCACGATGGTGCCGATCTGGGTCTGCATGTAGCGGTCCTCGAACGACACCTTCTCGCCGCAGCGGAAGTCTCCCCGGCCGGTGGCGGTTCGATGGCGGCGTAGGGCAGCTTCCACTCGCGCCGCGCGTCGGTCTCGTGCAGCGTCACCTGGTGGTCACGCATGGCCACGACCTTGCCGCTGCGCATGCACCCGTCGTGCCAGTCGAGGAAGCGCACCGTCTGGCCCAGGTGCATGTTGGCTCGCACGGCGATGATGCGGCGCGGGTCGGCCAGCATGCGGTCGATGATGGTGCTGAGCTGGAACAGCTCCAGGCTGCTGGCTTGGCTGAGCGCATCAATGAGCTTGGGGTTGGGGCCTTGCGTGTCCACCGCCGTCGTCTCCCTGGAGTACCGCGCCGGCGCACCCGCGCGGCCGGCCTTGGGCCGCTATTCTCAGGCGGCCTGGCGCTGCGGCAGCGGCTCGCCGCGGCCGATGTTCCAGGGCGGGCGCAGCTCGTGGACGCGGTCGATGCGGTGCTCGGCGATGCGCTCGAACACCGCGCGCAGGTAGGCCTCCGGGTCCAGCCCGTTGAGCTTGGCCGTCTCCACCAGGCTGTACATGGCCGCGGCGCGGTCGCCGCCGGCGTCCGAGCCCAGGAAGAGGTAATTGCCGCGTCCAATGGCCACCCCGCGCAGGGCACGTTCGGCCGCCGAGTTGTCGATCTCGATGCGGCCGTCGTCGCGGTAGCGCGTGAGGGCTTGCCAGCGCGTGAGCGAGTAGGCGATGGCCTGCGCCAGGTCCGACTTCCTCGACACGCGACCCACCATGCCCGTGAGCCAGTCGTGGTACTCCTGCAGCAGCGGGCCGGCTCGGGCCTGGCGGTGCGCGCACCTGACGTCCGACGGCTGCCCGCGGATGTCCTCCTCGATGGCGTAGAGCGCCTTGATGCGCCGCAGCGCCTGGGCCGCCACCGAGTCCTCGCTGCGCCCGGTGCTGACGTACAGCTCCCACCAGGGTCGCCTCGCGTGGGCCCAGCATGCTGCCTCGACGGCCTGCCCCTGCCTGTAGAGCTGCAGCCAGCCACCGTAGCCGTCGGCCTGCAGGATGCCGCGGAACTTCTCCAGGTGCTCGCGCGGGTGGCGGCCTTCACGGTCGGGCGAGTACTGGAACCACGCGGCCGGCGGCTCCTCGCTCGCCGCCGGGCGGTCGTCGCGCACGTAGACCCACCGCCGGCCTTCCTTGGTCTTGCCCTTGCCGGGCGAGAGCACCGGCACGGGCGTGTCGTCGGCGTGCAGCTTCTCGGCCGCCAGCACGTAGCGGCCCAGGGCGGTCAGCAACGGGTCCAGTAGCTTCTCGCCCTGGCCCACCCAGCGCGCCAGCGTGGAGCGGTCGATGTGCACACCGCTGCGCGCGTTGATCCGGCTCTGGCGGTAGAGGGGGATGTGGTCGCAATACTTCGAGACCATCACGTGCGCCATGAAGGCCGCCCCAGCGATGCCGCGCACGATGGGACGGCTCGGTGCTTCGGCCTGGAAGATCGTCTGGCACTTCACGCAGGCGAGCTTCGGCCGCACATGGCGGATGACCTTGAAGCGGGAGGGCACGTACTCCAGCTGTTCCGACACGTCGGCGCCGATGCGGCGCAGCCGGCCGCCGCACGCGCTGCAGCCGCAGGCCTGGCCGGCGCTGTCGTGGTGGGCGTGCGTCGCCGGCGCACGGTGCACCAGTTCCTCGCGCGGCAGGTGCGTGGGCAGGCTGCGGTCCAAGGCCGGCGCATTGGCTGCCGGTGCCGGCGCCACCTTGGGCAGCGGTGGCAGTTCCGGCGACAGTGGCGCGGCTTCGATAAGCGTGCGCTGGCCGTCATGGAAGCGCTCGCTGGAAGCGCCGTACTGGTCCCGGACGCGGCGCGCCAGCTGCAGCCGCAGCTTCTCGTTCATGAGCTTGAGCAGCACCAGTTCCGCATCGCGCGCCTCGATGACGCGCAGCAGCGACTCGACGGTGTGGGGCCCAGGCGGCAGCGGCATGGGCCCTACTGTGCCGCGCCGCGCGGCGGCTGACCAGCGGGTTCGTGAGCCGTGTGCAACACGCGCGGCTCAGGCAGCGAGCTCAGGTGTGTGCGTGCGCATCGGCATGCGCCAGTCGATGCCCTCCAGCAGCATCGACAGCTGCGCCGGCGTCAGCGAGACGCTGCCCGAGGTCGCCTGGGGCCAGACGAAGCGCCCGCGTTCGAGCCGCTTGGACAGCAGCATCAGGCCCTGGCCGTCGAAGCCCTTGCGCATATCCGTGTGGCCGGCCACCAGCCACACGCGCGTCCCGGCGGGCAGCCCGATCACCGCAGCTCCAGCAGCGCCTGCAACACGCAGCGCACGCTGGCCTCGTCCACCGTGCCGCGCAGCCGCACGAGCGCCGCACCGATCTCGACCGTAAGCGTGCAGCCGTGGCACCCCGGCTGGGCTTCGCCACGGGTGTTGTCTCCAGCGCTTTTCCACCGCGTCTTTCCCACGCAGCTTTGTGACGCAGGACGGGCGACTTCCCGCATTGGACCCCCAGGTGACGCAATGTGGGACGGTGGAGTAATGCGGGTGGGCAACGAAGA
>Ga0065721_10007194_pt1 | contig 10952 bp, 7 predicted proteins | sample Mesricmetagenome_FD_59108 | JGI IMG/M metagenome (GOLD analysis project Ga0065721, IMG submission 59108) | Mesophilic microbial community from rice straw/compost enrichment Sample: eDNA_1 v2 (version 2) | ecosystem: Engineered > Solid waste > Grass > Composting > Bioreactor | place: USA: Davis...
GGGGCAGCCGGTAGCCGGGTCATTGGGAGAGGCGGTCTCGGCTGCCTTTCGCAGTGGCCGAAGCAGCATTGTGGACGTTGCGGGTAGGGAGCTCTTCCTCAACGTCTACCTGCCACCGCCGCGCATCGTCGTCATCGGGGCGGTGCATATCAGCCAAACCCTGTGCCGTATCGCGCCCGTGGCCGGTTACGATGTGACGATCATCGATCCACGTACGGCATTCGCAACGGATGAGCGTTTCGCCGGCGTCGACCTCGTCGCGGATTGGCCGGAGGACGTTCTGGCGACGCGGCCGCTCGATGCCTATACCGCCGTCGCGGTGGTGACGCATGATCCCAAGATCGACGATTTTCCGCTCGCGGAGGCGTTGACGCACAAATGTTTCTACGTTGGCGCGCTCGGGAGTCGCAAGACCCACGCCCAGCGGGTGGATCGGCTGCGGCGACAGGGGCTGACCGATGAACAGATTGGAAGGATTGCTGCGCCGATCGGAATCGATATCGGCGCGGCAAACCCCTCCGAGATAGCCGTGGCCATCCTGGCGCAGATCGTCCAGGCCTTCCGCCAGCGCAACCTCGTCCCCGGAGCCTAGCGTGCAGTTCGGACCGGTTCCCACAGAAAGTGCCGAAGGATGCATCCTCGCCCACAGCCTCCGGCTGGCGGGTGGGCGGATACCCAAGGGAACGATCCTGACGCCCGATTATATCGAGGCCATAGAGAAGGGCGGCATCGAGAACGTCACGGTGTGTCGCCTCGAGCCGGGCGACATGCTCGAAGACGATGCCGCTAGGGCAGTCGCGCAAGCGCTCGACACCCCCCATACACGTCGGTCCGAAGCAACGACCGGCCGCGTGAACATCTATGCGACGGAGAACGGCCTCTTTATTGCCGATCGCACCACCGTCGACTCGCTCAACCGGATTGATCCTGGCATCACGCTTGCCACGATCGCCGACCACTCTCCGGTCACGGCGGGCGCCATGGTGGCGACGGTGAAGATCATCCCGCTCGCCGTCGCGTCTTCCAAGGTCGAGGCCGCCGCTCAGTTGGTCCGGGGATCGACCGCCTTCTCGTTCAGGCCTTACCGTCCGCATCGGGTGGCGTTAATTGCCACGGCTCTCCCGACGTTGAAACCGTCCGTCATGGATCGTACGGCCCGTCTTCTGGCGCAACGACTGGAACCCTCGCGAAGCAGTGTTTACCGGGAGGAACGCGTCGCCCATGATACCGGGGAAGTCGCTGCCGCGCTTGTGGATGTGACGGCGTCGGGCGGAGAACAGCCCGACCTCATCGTGATTTTCGGAGCTTCCGCCGTGGCGGATCCGGACGATGTCATTCCCGCCGCGATTCGTGCATCAGGTGGGAGGGTAGAGCAGGTGGGAATGCCGGTGGATCCCGGCAACCTCCTGGTCCTCGGAGCGATCGGGGACATCCCGGTCATAGGAGCTCCCGGTTGCGCCCGGTCGCCGAAGGAAAACGGGTTCGATTGGATACTGAACCGGATCCTGGCCGGAGAAAGACCAACTTCCTTCGACATTACCGGTATGGGGGTAGGTGGGCTGCTGATGGAGATACCCGAACGGCCGAGGCCGCGCGATGCGGTGCAGTCGACGGAAGGCGAGGCGGTGACCGTTGGGGCATTGCTACTGGCGGCTGGACAGGCGCGGCGCATGGGCGAGGGTGGGTCGCACAAGCTGCTGGCGTCCTTCGGGGGTGTGCCGCTGGTGCGACGAAGTGCCGAAACGCTGCTCGCAGCCGGGCTGAGGCCGGTCGTCGCGGTGACCGGTCACCGGCACGAGAAAATCGAGGCGACGCTTGCAGGCGTGGACGTGAAGACCGTCTTCAATCCGTACTATGCATCTGGCATGGCGAGTTCGCTGGTGACGGGCTTGTCGTCCCACGGTGTCAGCAGTTGCGATGGCGTCCTTGTGATGCTGGCCGACATGCCGGCGGTGACGGTGACGCATATTTCACGGATGGTGGAAGCCTTTCGAAACGCCGGAGGACAGGCTGTCGTCCGCGCTGTCCATGACGGTAAGCGAGGCAATCCGATCATACTTCCGCACGCGACCTTCGAGGCCGTGCGGAAGCTCCAGGGGGATGTCGGCGCCCGTTCGATCGTGGAAAACTGCGGCCTTCCCATCATCGACATCGACATCGGCCGCGCTGCGCATATCGACGTCGATACTCCGGAAGCCGTCGTCGCAGCAGGAGGCATCCTGGGGGACTGAACGATGAATAATGATGCCATCGAGGAAATGTTCGAGCCATTGGGACCCGTCACGATCAAGCGCATGTTCGGCGGCAAGGGCATCTATCACCAGGGTCTGATCATCGCCCTCGAATTGTCCGATGGCGAACTCCTCCTGAAGGCGGATGCCACGAGTGCCGCGGAATTCCGTGCCGCCGGCGCTCGGCAGTGGACATACGAAAGCAAGAAGGGGAAACCGGCAGCCATGCCCTACTGGACCATTCCCGACGAAGCTCTCGATGATCCGGATATTCTACAAAAGTGGCTGCGTCTGGCTTACGAGGCGGCGTTGCGGGCCCAAAGCCCGACCTAGTTCAGGCGCGCGACCTGAGCGCCGCAAAGGCTTCCGAGGCGAAGACAGAGAGGGGGGATGGTGGCTCGGCGGGATCGAACCATCCAATCTCGGAGAGCTTGTCCGGCTCCGTCAGGCTTTCTTCGCCCGAGAAGTCCCGCGTCACGTAGATCAGCGAGACCCAGTGCTGGCGATCCGCCTCGATGATCTGCTCGGTGATGCAAAGCGGTTCGACGCTGCCGATCTGCAGGCCCGTTTCTTCTTCGGCCTCCCGGCGTGCGGCCACCGCAGCAGGCTCCATCGGATCCACCTTGCCGCCAACGATGTTCCAGTGGCCCGCTTCCGGCGCACGCAGCCTGCGGCAAAGCAAAACCTTGCCTTCACCATTGAGGATCACGAGGCCAGCACCAACGCCCGGGAAATCAGTGCCGGGTGTTGCGGATGCCACGATGGTTCAGGCCTTGCCGGCGTTGGCGACGATCAGCATGAAGGCGGGGATATCGTCACCGAAGCCGATAGGTGTCGGACCGTCGTCATGGTCGCGGCGATGGCGAGAGCGGCGATCACGGCTGTCGTCATTGGCAGGGTTGGGACGGCTTGCCCGAGCTGTCGGCTGCGACCTTCTCTCGTTCCGGCGCTCTGGTCCGTTCTGCTCCTGGCTCGCTTCCACTGCAACCTCTTCAACTGTTTCTATCTCTGCGGCCGGCTCCGACTTCGGCGCCGATTCGCTGCGCTTGCCACGTCCGCGATCCTTGTCGCGACTGCGGTCCTTTGCTTGACCGCGGCCCTTGCGACCACGATCGCTGTCATGGCTTTCCATCGGCGCGGGCAGTTCCGAAAGATCGCCGCTCAACCATTCGATCTTCTTGTCGATCAGTTTTTCGATCGCATCTAGATACTTGGCATCCGATCGTGTCACCAGCGTGAAGGCTTTGCCGGAGCGACCCGCCCGGCCGGTGCGACCGATGCGATGCACATAATCTTCGGCATGGATCGGCACATCGAAGTTGAACACGTGGCCAACATCCGGAAGGTCAAGTCCTCGCGCTGCGACGTCAGAGGCAACCAGCAACTGTATTTCGCCGTCGCGGAAGCTCTGCAGCATGGTTGTGCGCGAACGCTGATCCATATCGCCGTGCAGGGCGCCGACAGAGAAGCCGTGACGCTCTAGCGAGCGGAACAGGTCAGCCACGTCCTTCTTGCGATTGCAGAAGATGATGGCGTTCTTCAGGTCTTCCTGTTCCTTGATGAGATCGCGCAAGGTAGCGCGCTTCTCGTAGTCCTTGTTGTGGGCGGCGACGAGGCGCTGAGTTACGGTAGTTGCTGTCGAAGAGGGCAGCGAGACTTCGACACGTTCCGGATTCTGCAGGAAACGGTCGGCAAGCTTCTGGATCTCCGGCGGCATGGTAGCTGAGAAGAACAGGGTCTGGCGCGTGAACGGGATCATCTTAGCGATCCGCTCAATATCCGGAATAAAGCCCATGTCGAGCATACGGTCAGCTTCGTCGATGACGAGAATTTCCACTCCGGTCATGAGCAGCTTGCCGCGCTCGCAGTGGTCGAGCAGCCGGCCAGGTGTGCAAATCAGCACGTCCGCACCCCGTTCGAGCTTGCGGTTCTGCTCCTCAAAGGAGACGCCGCCGATCAGCAGGGCTACGTTGAGCTTGTGGTTCTTGCCGTACTTCTCGAAGTTCTCCGCGACCTGGGCCGCGAGTTCGCGGGTCGGCTCCAGGATGAGCGTGCGCGGCATCCGGGCGCGGGCGCGGCCCTTCTCCAGAAGGGTCAGCATGGGCAGGACGAACGACGCCGTCTTTCCCGTTCCTGTTTGAGCGATGCCGCAGATATCACGGCGCTGCAGCGCGTGCGGAATCGCACCCAGCTGAATTGGCGTCGGTGTGGTATAGCCGGCGTCGGTGACGGCAGAGAGGACTTTCTGGCTCAGGCCAAGATCAGCAAATGTAGTCAAAGGGAAATCTGTTTCCGTTCCGGTTCTTCATAGAACACACTGGTCGGCGCACAGCGCGTGCCCAACATCTGGCGGCGAAATAAGGGTAAAAGACCGGAAAGTCAAGGAAACACGGGAGGTTTGCTGCAAGCGTGGTGAATGCGCGTGCTTAAGATGCAGCCAAGGGCGAAACTGAAATCCTGTCAGTTAAGATAGCTGGTCAACTTCATGCCCGCATTGAGAAAGTGCACGGGGTCTACGGCCTGGCCGTTTCGCCGAACCTCGTAATGAACGTGGGGTCCGGTGGATCGGCCGGTCGTTCCGGCACGGCCGATCACGTCTCCCGCGGAAACCCGGTCGCCCTTCTTGACGAGCAGCTTGGAAAGATGGCCGAAGCGCGTGGTGATACCGTGGCCGTGGTCGATCTCGACCAGATTTCCGTAACCGCCCGAATATTCGGCTGCGATCACTGTGCCTGCACCGGTGCTGACGACCTTTGCGCCGGTCGACGCCTGGAAATCGATTCCTGCATGAAAGGCGAGTTGCCCGAGGAACGGGTCTATGCGATTGCCGTAGCGACTGGTGATCGACTTTCCGGGGGCCGGATTGCCGTAGGGCAGGGCGAGGGCTGTGCCGCGAAGGGTCTCCAGCCGGTTCAGGGCGGCGTCGAGTTCCTCGATCGACGTCTCGAATGGATCGCTAAGGGGCTCCGGTTCGACGAAGGGCCCGCCCAATCCCGTGTCGCCATCGTTCACAAGGGCATCCACGTCGATGCCGGTCCGCTTCATGATTCTGGCGATTTGGGATGCAGTTTCGGATGCGTCGACGGTCAGCGCCTCTATGCTGGCCAACTGGTTCTGTTCAAGGAGCTGCAGCGACTGCGACATGTCGGCGAACATGCGATCGGCCCTTTCCGATCGACCTTCCCGCAAGGGCGCATAGGCAAGTGTGGGAACATTGTCGGGGAGAGTAGTCTCGTCTTTGCCGAGAAGAGCGAGGATCGCGTCACTTGCTTGTCCAAGAGATGCTTCGCGCTCGTCTTTGGGAGGTTTGACTGAGACCGGTGGCGTCGTGAGCCCGACTTCCGCGGCCCGATCGAATAGATCGCCTAACTTTCCATGCCGGGAGAATAGCGCGTTCTGCTGTTCCAGGAGCTTCTGCACCTTCTGATCGATCAGCTGCTGGTCCATCATTTGCCGGGAGGTGACCCGGTCGAGCTGTGCCCTGAGGACGGATATGCGATCCTCATAGTCACGCTGCATGCGATTCTGCCGTGCCAGCGTCGCGTTGATGAGGTCGTCCCGAAGGACGAGGTATCCCGTTGCCGCCAGATAGCCAAGCGTGAAGACTGCGAGAAAGATTGCGGCAGCCGCCGTCATCCAGGGACGAATGGTCACGTGGCGTACCTTTTCGCCACTGGCAAGGATCAAGACGTGCTCGACCTTCTTGCGACCAAATGCTTTTCTGTTTCCGGAAACTACCAAGACGCTGCCCCACCATCCGACCCAAGGTCATCCGATGGCGGGATTACACCCGGTTAAGGTTAATGGACCGTTGATTGTGGGACGTTGAAGAGAGGTGCCGGCTCAGTCGCCTCTGAGCGATTTGAGCACCTCTTCCGCATGACCCGCGACCTTTACCTTGGGCCAGACGGCGCGGATGCGGCCGTCATCCCCTATGAGAAAGGTGGCGCGCTCGACGCCCATATAGCTGCGTCCATACATGCTTTTCTGCACCCAGACGCCATAGGCCTCTGATGTCCGACTTTCCTCGTCAGACGCGAGGATGACCCGCAGGCCATGTTTGGCCACGAACTTGTCGTGCCTTGAGACCGAATCCGGTGAAACCCCGATGATCGACGTATTCAACGCCTCAAACTCGGGGAGAAGGGCAGTGAAGGCAACCGCCTCCGCCGTGCAACCGGTAGTGTCGTCCTTCGGATAGAAGTACAGGACGACGTTCCGACCCCGAAAGTCGCGAAGGGAGATCGTGCCGCCGCCGTCACGCGGCAAGGTGAAATCTGGGGCATGGTCGCCGATACTCAGCTTCGTCATGATCGTCCTTTCTTTTGCCAGCATTATGAATCATCAGGCGCTCGTTCGTGTATACTAGTTCGACCGGAAAACAGATCAGTCACCGGCAAGAAGGTAGGCATACTCTCTGATGTCGGAAATCCGGGGCGAAAAGGTCAGCTTCAACAAGAAGGACATAACGCCGCTCGATCGTCTTCCATCCGCCCAGGCGGAGGATGCCATCATCGTCCACTGTCCGCCGCCCCGATCGCGAGTGCGCCGGATCGGCCGGACGCTCGTTCTCTTGGCAATGCTCGTTCTGACGGCGATCGGCAGTTCCATTTTCGCCATCGAGGGTGGGATCGTCGACGGCACGCTCTCTGCCCGAGCTACGAACGCTCTGAACGATGCGATAGGCCCTCGCTACGCGGCCTCGGTCGGGTCAGCCGCGATCCGATTCGATTCCGACTTCCGCCTAGCGATCGAAGCACGGGACGTGGATATCATCGAGCAGGCGACCGGCGCGCGCCTCACCAGAACTGCGGCGATGCGCATGGCCATCGATCCGCTGGCACTGCTGGCCGGTCGTGTTTCTATCAGGCACATGGAGGCCGATGGAATCCATGTGGATACGGGGGCATTGCCCTCGGGCGAGCCGATGGCGCTGTCGCAAGTGCGGGTTGACAAGCTGCCTGACCTTCTGGAGCAGGCGTTCCAGAGACTGGACGAGGCCAGAGGTCTGATGGCGCGGACTGGAACCCGATCCATCAGGATATCTGGTGTCGAGGTTCTGCTGCCTGCGGGCCCGGGGCGCAGTCCGCTGACCTTGCAGGTCGATGAACTGGATCTCGCACATTCGGACCCCGGCGAGATCGCTGTAACGGGAGAAGTCCGTCTTGACGGGCAGCCCGCCGCCTTGATTGCCCGCGCGTCGGTGGTGGATGGGGTCACCTCAGCACTCTCTGCGACACTGAGCGAGCTCGAGGTCACGCCCTTCCTGCTGAGACGAGCGGATGACGGCGCCGCTCGTGACGGCGTGCAAGGTACGGTCGACGTCGATCTCTCGGCAGTCAGGGCACGTGAATCCACACCTCCGGCAATCACTGCCACAGTGCGAAACTCGCCCGGGCTCTTCTACTTCGATGGAATAGAGCAGGAATTGTCCGGCGGCGCGATCAATGCTGCCTATGACTTCTCGAAGCATTCACTCGAATTGCTCCAGTCGGAAATCCGGTTCGGGCCGACAGTCGTCCCGTTCGTCGGTGCCGTCATCGACCTCAATCGACTTGTGCCGGGGGAAACCCGCCCCGGCTTCGGTATCAATCTGCTGGTCAGCGGTGGGCGGGCGGTTGCCGAAGGTTCCGCCGAAGAACCGACGACCTTCGATCTGCGCGCCGGGGGGCACTACCTTGCCGTGGAGCGGGAACTGCAGTTCGACGACATGCTGGTATCGAGCCCCCAAGGAACCATGGCCGGCTCACTCAAGGTCCGCTTTGGGGATGAATCGCCGGAGATCAGCTTCGGCGCACGGTTGCCGAGCATGCAGGTCACGGGCGTGAAGCAGCTATGGCCGTTCTGGATGGCCCGCAAGGCGCGGGAATGGGCGACCCAGAACATGTTCGGCGGTACGGTCACGAATGGATCGCTGGCGGTGTTTATCCCTGCCGGAAGGATGAAAGGACCGGGTCATCCGCTGGAGCTGGACGATGATGAATTGCAGATCAGCTTCGCCATCGACGACGCCCGAATGAACCTGCCAGGCCAGATCCCGCCGCTCCGGGATGTTGAAGGTCGTTTCGACCTGCGTGGCGAGGTCATGAACGTCGATATCGCTTCCGCCGCCTCCTACTTTCCCTCAGGCAGGTCAGTCGCCGTCCGCGACTCGCGCTTTGTGCTGCCTTCGACCTATGCAAAGCCCTTGATGGGCGACCTGTCGCTTCAGGTCTCGGGGGCCGCCGACGCGATTGCCGAGCTCGCAAATTTCCCGCCGTTGAATGCGCTGAAGGACACCGACTTCGCTCCGGAGGACTTCTCGGGATCTGCAAGTGCAAAAGTGACGGCTCAGTTCGGGTTGATCTCTGAGCACCAGCCACCCGAGCCGACATGGAATACCGAAATTCAATTGAACGACGTAAACGTTGCGCAGGAGTTCTCCGGGCGATCAGTCAGCGACGTATCTGGCGTCCTTAAGGTCGATCCTCAGGCGGCCCGCCTCGAGGCGAAGGCTGCCATCGACGGCGTGCCTGCGGAGATCGCACTGGTTGAGCCTGTCGGGACGCGATCGATGGTGGCCAGGGAGCGGGTGGTCACGGCAACGCTCAACAACGCTCAGCGCGACGTGTTGACGCCGGGCCTCGACGACATCGTCGATGGGTCGATGAAGGCCGAAGTGCGCCTGCTCGAAAACGATCGACAGAGCCTCAAGCTTGACCTGACGAACGCCACGCTGTCTGTCCCCGGAATAGGCTGGAGTAAGGGAAGTGGCATTCCGGCGCGGGCCACGTTCGATGTCGTGAAGGACGGAGAGACTGACCGGGTCGAGAACTTCGAACTGAGCGGCGAAGGGTTTGGCGCGCAAGGAAGCCTTTCCCTGCAGGATGGCGCGCTACAGACGGCTCAGTTTTCCAGGATGCGACTGTCGCCGAGCGACGACTTCGCCGCCAGCGTGAAGCGACAACGTGGGGGGCTGCAGGTGACGGTGACCGGTTCATCAGCCGACATGCGGCCCGTGCTTCGCCAGCTGCGTTCATCGAGTCGCTCAGACGATGGCGGGGACATGGACGTCACGGTGGAGCTGAAACTCGACCAGGCGATAGGCTTCAACGACGAGAGGCTTCAAAACGTATCGATGCTGTTTTCCGCCGCTGGCGGGACTGTCTCGGCGGCTGATCTCTCGGCGGTCACGAGCACTGGCGAAGCGGTCGTCAGCCGCATGCAGCAAGGGAACACAATTTCACTGACCAGTGGTGATGCGGGCGCCGTTGCGCGTTTTGCCAATCTCTATAACAGGATGCGCGGCGGCCTGTTGAACCTCACACTGAGGGCGCAGGAAGGACGCATCTGGAGCGGCTCGATCGACATTCGCAACTTTGGCTTGGTGAACGAAGAGAAGCTGCAGTCTCTCGTGTCTACGCCGGTCGGCAAGGACGGGCGCAGCCTGAATGCTGCGGTGAAGCGTGATATCGACATCAGTTCCGCCCGCTTCCAGCGTGGTTTCGCGAGGATCGTCTACCGCGACAGCGTGCTTGCGGTGGAGAACGGGATCGTCCGCGGCGAGCAGATCGGTGCAAGCTTCCAGGGCGTGGTACGTGATGCTGCAGGCAACACCGATCTCACCGGCACCTTCATGCCCGCCTATGGGCTGAACCGACTGTTTGGTGAACTGCCGATCATCGGCGCCATCCTCGGGAATGGGCGCGACCGCGGTCTGATCGGGATCACGTTCAAGCTGGAGGGGCCATTCGCGGAGCCGCGACTGACGATCAATCCGCTGTCGATCATTGCACCAGGCATTTTCCGGCAGATCTTCGAATTCCAGTAGAGCGGGAAAGACCCGGCGCGCGGGCCGGGCCTGTTCCAGATGCTCCGCCTCCTGCGGATCAGGCCGGGCGGACGAGGATGTGCTTCTTCTTGCCAAGCGAGAGCTTGATGACGCCCGCTTCCGTGACATCGGAGCTGCCGATCATCGTGCGTTCGTCAGCAACCGGCCGGTCGTTGATCTTCACCGCGCCGCCCTGCACATGCCGGCGCGCTTCGCCGTTCGAAGCCGCCAGGCCAGCCCGTACCATCAGCGCAAGGAGGCCTGTGCTCGCTTCGATTTCGGCGGTGGGTATCTCCACAGTTGGCAGATTTTCGGCCAATGCGCCTTCCTCGAAGGTCTTGCGGGCGGTCTCGGCTGCCTCCTCGGCTGCCTGCCGACCATGCAGCATGGCGGTGATTTCAGTTGCGAGGATCTTCTTGACCTCGTTGATTTCCGTCCCGCCAAGCGCCGAAAGTCTGGCGATTTCGTCCATCGGCAGCGTCGTGTACAGCTTGAGGAACCGAGCGACATCGGCGTCCTCCGTATTGCGCCAGTACTGCCAGAAGTCGTAGGCGGACAGCATGTCGGGGTTCAGCCAGACCGCGCCGTTAATGGACTTGCCCATCTTCGCGCCCGAGGAGGTGGTCAGCAACGGCGAGGTCAGCGCGTAGAGCTGCGGCGTCCCCATCCGGTGACCGAGGTCGATGCCGTTGATGATGTTGCCCCACTGGTCCGATCCGCCCATCTGCAGCCGGCATTCGTAGCGTTGGTTAAGTTCGACGAAATCGTAAGCCTGGAGGATCATGTAGTTGAACTCTAGGAATGACAGCGACTGCTCTCGGTCGAGGCGCGTTTTCACGCTGTCGAAGGACAACATGCGGTTGACGGAGAAATGGCGTCCGACATCGCGCAGGAACTCGAGGTAGTTCAGC
>Ga0065721_10052892_pt1 | contig 10951 bp, 8 predicted proteins | sample Mesricmetagenome_FD_59108 | JGI IMG/M metagenome (GOLD analysis project Ga0065721, IMG submission 59108) | Mesophilic microbial community from rice straw/compost enrichment Sample: eDNA_1 v2 (version 2) | ecosystem: Engineered > Solid waste > Grass > Composting > Bioreactor | place: USA: Davis...
CTCACAAACAAGGAACTGGAAACAATGGTCGATACCAGCGATGAGTGGATTACCACTCGCACAGGGATCAAGGAAAGACGTATTCTCAAAGGAGAAAATAAGGGAGTATCCGTGATGGGCATCGAAGCCGTCAAGGATATGCTAGCAAAGACAAAAGTTGATCCTCGCGAAATCGATCTCCTGATCTTCGCTACCGTCACAGCGGATATGACTTTCCCGGCAACGGCAAACATCGTTGCAACTGCTGTAGGTGCAGTGAATGCGTTTAGCTATGATATGGGCGCAGCATGTTCGGGATTCCTGTACGCACTTACCACAGGTGCTTCCTTCATTGAATCGGGTCGTTACAAAAAGGTAGTAGTTGTCGGCGGCGACAAGATGTCGTCAATCATCGATTACAAGGACAGAACAACTTGTATCATCTTCGGCGATGGCGCAGGGTGTGTTCTGCTCGAGCCCACTACCGAGGATGTTGGCATCATCGACTCGCTGCATCGAAGCGATGGCAGTGGCGAAACATATTTGCACATGAAAGCCGGGGGAAGCAGAATGCCTGCATCACACTCAACGGTTGAGGCACGTCAACACTACGTGTACCAGGAAGGAGCTGCCGTCTACAAATTCGCCGTGACAAATATGGCGGAGGCCGCAGCAGAGATTGCTAAACGCAACAATCTCACAGCGGAAACAATAGACTGGCTCGTTCCTCACCAGGCAAACAAGCGCATCATCGACGCAACAGCGCAGCGCATCGGTATCACGGACGACAAAGTGATGATGAACATCGAGCGCTATGGCAATACAACGGCGGGAACAATCCCCCTGCTCTTGTGGGATTACGAGAAGAAATTGAAGAAAGGTGACAACCTCATCATGGCAGCCTTCGGTGGTGGCTTTACATGGGGCGCGATCTACCTGAGGTGGGCGTACTAGTCCACGGACCACAGTCCGCGGTCCACATATGGTCCACGGACTATTAGTCTACTGCGGTGACCAACTAACTGTGGACTGATGAGTGGACTGTGGACCGTGGTCCGTGGACCAATTTTGCTCTTTTCGCTTATTTTAATTGATTTGTACTTTAAAGTAGTTAGTTCACTATGGCAACAATTTCAGATCTCAGCAGAGGCAACTTTGTAAGATACAACGGTGAGGTGATGCAGATTGAGGAACTGCAACATCGCACGCCTGGGAACCTGAGAGCTTTTTATCAGGTAAAAATGCGAAACATCCGCAATGGAAAAATTGCTGAGAACCGCTTCAGACCTGGCGATGAAATAGAAATTCTTCGCGTCGAGACCAAAGAATATCAATATCTATATCAGGACGGCGATAGTCTTGTTTGCATGGACAATGAGACATTCGACCAGGTTTACATCGACAAAGCCCTCCTGGGCGATCAAGGCAAATACATCAAGGAAGGCATCACACTTCTCATCGCATTTGAGAATGGAACGAATCCCATCACGGCAGAAGCGCCGGCACATGTGGTTCTTGAAGTTCAGTATACTGAGCCGGGTGTGCAGGGAGATACTGCAACGCGGACACTGAAGCCGGCAACAATGGAGAATGGTACAGAAATTCGCGTTCCACTGTTCATCAATACCGGCGAAAAAATAAAAGTCGACACCCGCACCGGTGCCTATGTGGAACGTGTAAAATAAAACTATGAGCAAGAATCGCACGTCAAAGTCAACTCCAAAAAAAGAAGCGAGGACATCGCGGACAGCTACTGAATCGAGCTCTCAGTCGATGAATACATCCGAAATCCGCGATCTGATCGACTTCATCAGCAAAACGGGCCTCAATGAAGTGAATATTGAAACCAGTGAGCTGAAGCTTCACGTAAAGCGCGAGCCCGATCAGAAGATCTACAAATCACCCGCAACTATTGCCGCAGCGCCCACAGTAGCACCTCCTGTTGCGACTCCTGCAGAACAAGTAGTTCCCCAGGCAACGCCACAAGCAAAACCGGCTGCTCAGGAGTCGTCGGGGAAAAAGACGGTAGAGATCAAGTCTCCCATGATTGGAACTTTCTATCGTTCAGCAAGCCCCGATGCACCGCCATTCGTAAACGTCGGCGACAAGATCACGAAAGGACAAACCGTGTGCATCATCGAGGCCATGAAACTTTTCAACGAGATCGAATCAGAATTCTCGGGAACAGTCGTCAAAGTATTGGTAGAAAATGCAACGCCAGTCGAGTACGATCAGGTGTTGTTTGTGGTTGAACCAGACTAAAAGTCTGACCTGCTTATAAGAAAACATATCATTTGACTTTATCCCGCGGTCGCGGGCTTCAGCGTGCGCTAATGGAATTTATGTTCAAAAAAATATTGATTGCCAATCGCGGTGAAATTGCATTGCGTATCATTCGTACATGCCGCGAGATGGAAATCCAGACTGTAGCAGTTTACTCGACAGCGGACCGCGAAAGCCTGCACGTGCGATTTGCCGACGAAGCAGTCTGTATCGGCGATGCTCCCAGCAAAGACTCGTACCTGAACATCCCGCGAATCATCAGTGCGGCAGAGATCACCAACGCTGACGCTATTCACCCTGGATATGGATTTCTATCTGAACGCGCGGAGTTCTCAGCGATTTGCCATGAGTATGGAATAAAATTTATTGGTCCAACGCCTGCCATGATCCAGGCGATGGGTGATAAGTCGACTGCCAAAGAAACGATGAAGAAGGCAGGTGTCCCGACAATCCCCGGATCCGATGGATTGCTCACATCTGTATCGGAAGGACAAAAGCTTGCAAAAGAGATAGGTTATCCCGTCATCCTGAAGGCTACAGCCGGAGGAGGTGGAAAGGGTATGCGCATCGTCAACAATGAAGACGAATTCAAAAAGGCGTGGGATGATGCCCGCCGCGAAGCCGGAGCTGCATTCGGCAACGATGGATTGTATCTCGAAAAGTTTATTGAAGAGCCTCGCCACATCGAGATCCAAATCGTAGGTGACCAATACGGAAAGGTGTGCCACCTCTCTGAAAGAGATTGTTCAATACAACGACGCCATCAAAAGCTGGTGGAAGAAACACCCTCTCCTGCCGTCAGCCAGGAACTCCGTGAGAAAATGGGAGAGGCTGCAATCAAGGGTGCGAAAGCTATCAAATACGAAGGTGCTGGTACAATAGAATTCCTCGTCGACAAACACGGGAACTTCTACTTCATGGAAATGAACACGCGTATCCAGGTAGAGCACCCGATCACCGAAGAAGTAACTGATTACGACCTTATCAAAGAACAAATCAAGGTTGCTGCTGGCGTGCCGATCTCGGGTACAAACTACTTCCCCAACCTGTATGCGATGGAGTGCCGGATTAATGCGGAAGATCCAAGCAACGGATTCAGACCATCACCCGGGAAAATCACCAACCTCCACATGCCTGGAGGACACGGCGTCCGCGTCGACAGCCACGTCTACGCAGGATACACAATACCTCCGAACTACGATTCGATGATCGCGAAACTCATCGTCACAGGACAATCGAGAGAAGAAGTTCTGACGAGAATGAAACGCGCGCTCCAGGAATTTGTCATCGAAGGCGTCAAGACAACGATCCCATTCCACATCGCGTTGATGGACAACCCTACGTTCAAGTCGGGTAAATTCACTACGAAGTTTTTGGAGACGTCGTTTGATTTTTCGAGTCTGCCCAAGGGCCAGTAGAAGCAGTAACTAGAATTAGTAACTGGTAATCACTAGCGGAACTTGCTAGTGGCTCAACGTGACACCCGCCAAGACGCACGCCCTACCGATTACTGATTCCCGTCGATCACGCGCTCCAGCTCCTCATACCACTCCTTCCCATACTTTCTAATCAGCGGATCCTTGAGGAACTTATAAACTGGAACCTGTAGTTCTTTACCCAACGAGCAGGCTGGTGAACAGATGTGCCACTTGTGGTAATTAAGTGCTTCGAAATTCTTTTTAGCAGTGATTCTGATTGGATAAAGGTGGCATGAGATGGGTTTCTTCCATTTGAGCTTGCCGTCATTGTAGGCTTGCTCAATCGCGCACTTCAAAATTCCCTTTTTGTCGTAAATGGCGTAGACACACTCTCTCCCTTCCACCACGGGCGTGCAGTATTCGCCATCGTCATCGATAGTGTGAGTTCCCTCTTTTTCGATGGTCTTGATGGCCTTCTCGGTGAGGTAGGGTTTGACGATCGGATAGATATCTTCCAGCGTCTGTAGTTCATCTTCGTCCAGGGGTGCACCATAGTCACCTTCGACACAGCAGGCTCCCTTGCACTTTTCGAGATTACAAACGAACTCGCGATCGCGGATGTCGTCTGATACTAAAACATCTCCTACCTTCATCATGGGCGTAAAGCGTAACACACCGCGCGACCAGCTCGCCGGTCGACAAAATTAACATATTGCATCTAGAATCGGAGCAACCGTCGCTACAATGACGTCTCCAAATTCCGGAAGGGGTATTGGCAGCCATAGAATAATTCTTCATTCCAAGGAATTAAACCCCTTGGTTATTTTGTTAGATCGTTGTCAGACAAACTGATAGGTGCAAGTATTGCAATGAAAGCCGGAACCTTGTCCGGGAAACCGCGTCCCAAGCCTGTCGGATTCAACGATACTTTTATATAAAATTGCAGGTTTAACAAACCTTGTCAGGTACAACGAATTTCCAAGCGGTTGTACACCAGGTAGAGTCCCACTATGGAATATTTAGAAAGTCTTAACGAACCACAGCGCGAAGGTGTCATCAATACGGAAGGTCCCTGTATGCTCATCGCGGGAGCCGGATCAGGTAAAACGCGTGTGCTCACTTACAGGATCGCCCACCTCATCCAAAGCAAAGGTGTAGATCCCTTCAACATCATGGCGTTGACTTTCACCAACAAGGCAGCGCGCGAAATGCGCGAACGAATTGAAAAGGTGGTCGGCAGCGACGCGCGCAATTTGTGGATGGGAACATTCCACTCAGTCTTCGCACGTATATTGAGGTCAGAAGCTCATCACCTCGGATATCCCAACAATTTTACAATCTACGACACCGACGATTCGAAGACACTCATTAAGGCGATCGTTAAGGAAATGGGACTCGACGAGAACGTTTACAAACCAAGCACGGTCTACAATCGAATCTCTGCAGCAAAGAACCGACTCATCGGATGGCAACAATATCTCAACAATGGTGAGCTCATGACCGACGACGCAGCGAATATGCGTCCCGAAATGGGCAAGATCTACCAGGCATACGCGATGAGATGCTTCAAGTCGGGAGCAATGGATTTTGACGACCTGTTGTTCAACACCGACAAACTCTTCAAGGATCATCTCGAAGTGCTGAACAAATATCAGCACCGTATTCACTACATCCTCGTTGACGAGTTTCAGGACACCAACCTTTGCCAGTATTACATCGTTCGCAAATTGGCGTCAGTACGTCAGAATATTTGCGTGGTTGGCGACGATGCGCAGAGTATCTATGCCTTCCGTGGCGCGGATATTTCAAACATCCTGAACTTCGAGCGCGACTATCCTGAACTCAAGGTTTACAAGCTTGAGCAGAACTATCGCTCAACCCAGACAATCGTCAACGCTGCGAACTCCGTCATTCGCCGAAACAGGGCACAGATCCCGAAGAAAGTTTGGACAGCCAATGAAGAGGGCAATCTCATTGAGCTCATCAAAGCAGTTTCAGACAACGAAGAAGGTCGGCTGATCGCATCGTCCATCTTCGAGGAAAAGATGCAGCATCAGCTCAAATTCAGTGACTTCGCGATTCTCTATCGTACGAACAGTCAGTCACGCGCGATCGAGGAAGCGCTCCGCCGCGTAAACATCAAATACAAGGTCATCGGTGGCCTCTCATTCTATCAACGCAAAGAGATCAAGGACCTCCTCGCCTACCTTCGTTTTTCGCTTAATCAGCAGGACGAAGCATCGTTCAGACGCATCATCAACTTACCCAAGCGCGGCATCGGAGACAGTACTGTCGACAAGATCATCGTTGCGGCGAACGACCACGGTACCACTATCTGGGAAATTCTTCAAAACCCGACACCTTTCGTAGGCGGTCGCGCGGCAGGACCGATAAGCGACTTCGTTGCCATGATTAATCGATTCAGCCTCGAACTTCAACGGAAGGATGCCTACGACGCGGCTTTCGAGATCGCCAAAGGATCCGGACTTCTGCGTGAATTGTACGAAGACAAGACTGTTGAAGGACTGAGCCGTTACGAGAACGTCCAGGAATTGCTGAACGCCATCAAGGAATTCACGGATGACCCGGAACGGGAGGACAAATCACTGGCATCATTTCTCCAGGAGGTTTCGCTCGTTACCGGCCAGGACGAGGACAAGGACAAAGATCCGGACAAAGTCACGCTCATGACCATTCACATGGCGAAAGGGCTTGAGTTCAAATACGTCTACATCTGTGGCCTGGAAGAAGACCTTTTCCCGTCGCAGATGATGTTAAGCAGCCGTGCCGACCTTGAGGAAGAACGTCGTCTCTTCTACGTGGCAATCACGCGAGCCGAGAAGCGCCTGTTCCTGAGTTATGCGCTTACGCGTTACCGCTTTGGAAGACTCAAGAACTGCGAACCAAGCCGCTTCCTCGACGATGTGGATCAGTCTTTCATCAAACTTCACACTCGGACGGGGGCGTTGGAGTCGACTCCTCCTCCGAGCCAGTATGCCAAGAACCTGGTGAATGGGATCAAGAAGAACATCACGTCGACCCCTCCCCCGGCCAAGTCGATTACTTACAGGCCTCCCAAAGACTTCACTCCGAGTGATACTTCGGGGCTCCAGGCTGGCATGAAAGTAGAACATCCCAAGTTTGGGTTCGGAACGGTGGTCACGATGGATCTTTCGGGAGCTGACCGCAAGGCCCGGATCAACTTCAATGAGGTCGGCGAAAAAACCCTGTTGTTGAGCTTTGCAAAACTGCGGATCATCGAGAACTAATTACGACCGTTGGACGATTAGGATTAAACAGTTAGATTTGCCTGATAAGCCCTTGTAAAGCAGACAGCACCGTTCCAGCCTTGCTGTCGCCAATCAGAAAGAAATACCATTATCACTCATTAAATGCAAATAGGAGAATACAACACCGAAAGGCCTCCGCTTATTCTTAAGGAGTATGGCCGAAATGTGCAGAAACTCGTCGACTACATCCGGACAGTTCCCGATAAAGATAAAAGGACAGAGCTCGCATACACTTTGATCGAGCTGATCAAACAGTTGACCCCAACGATCAAGGATCAACCCGAAAACCCGCAACGGGTATGGGATGATCTTTACATCATCGCAGACTTTGATCTGGACATCAACAGTCCTTATCCGAAGCCCGAAAGAGACATTCTCTTCAAGAAACCGGACCGCGTCGAATATCCTCAAAGCCAGGTCCGTTTCAAACACTACGGAAAGAACATCGAAAAGCTCGTTAAGGAAGCGCTTAAGAAAGAAGATCCCCAGGAGCGCCAGGATGCCATTATCTACCTCGGCAAACTGATGAAGACATTCTATTCCAACTGGAACAAGGAAACGCTCGATGACTCAGTTATCCTCAAAGACATCCAGGAAATGTCCGGTGGCGCACTTGACATGACCATCGAGAAAGTGCGCGAAGACAACTTGTTCGAGAAACTCTACAAGGAACGCAAGAAATCAAAACCGCAGCAAGGTGGAGGCGGTCAACGCCACCAAGGCAGCGGCAATGGCCATCGTCAGTTCAACAAAGGTGGTGGACATAAAGGGGGGAATTTTAGGAGGAGGAGAGACTCGAATTGAGTGACGAGTTACGAATGACGAATGACGAATGACGAATGACGAATGCCTAGTAACCAGTAACTGGCAAGGTGGTCACTAATTACCAATTACTAGTTACTAATTACTAGTTACCAATTACCAGCACTAACAACCTGCTACCAGAAGATCCCGATAGATGATATTCAAGATAAAAGGAGGAAACAGACTAAAAGGAGAAATCATACCACAAGGCGCGAAGAATGAGGCGCTCCAAATCCTGAGTGCTACGCTCCTTACGGACGAAACTGTCACCATTCATAACGTCCCCGATATTGTCGATGTCAACAAGCTGATCGAACTGCTTGGGTCACTTGGTTCGAAAGTAGAAAAGATTGGGCCGGATTCCTGGCGATTTACGGCATCGAACATCAACACTGAATATCTCGAAAGCGAAGAATACAGGGCGAAGGCATCGGCGCTTCGCGGATCGGTTATGTTGTTGGGTCCGATATTGGCGCGTTTCGGTAAGGCAACGATGCCTAAGCCGGGTGGCGACAAGATCGGCCGTCGCAGACTCGACACTCACTTCCTCGGTTTCCAAAAACTCGGAGCCAAGTTCAATTTTGATTCAGCGGAGCATGTGTTCACGATCGATGCATCACACTTGCAAGGAACGTACATGCTGCTCGACGAAGCTTCAGTGACAGGAACAGCCAACATCATCATGGCTGCCGTGCTCGCGAAAGGAAAAACCACGATCTACAACGCGGCATGCGAACCCTACCTCCAACAGCTCTGTCTGATGCTTAACCGAATGGGTGCGAAGATCAGCGGAATAGGTTCAAATCTCATTACCATCGAAGGTGTCGAAAAACTTGGCGGAACGGAGCACACACTCCTCCCCGACATGATCGAGATCGGCAGCTTTATCGGACTTGCCGCAATGACGCAATCGGAAATCACGATCCGAAATTGCAGAATCGACATGCTCGGAATAATACCCGACATCTTCCGCCGACTCGGGATCAAACTCGAATTCAGAGGTGACGATATCCACATTCCCTACATGGAGCGTTACGAAATTGAATCGTTCATCGACGGTTCAATCCTTACCGTTGCAGATGCTCCATGGCCTGGCTTCACGCCCGACCTCTTAAGTATTGTGCTCGTTACAGCTACACAGGCGAGAGGAACCGTGTTGATCCATCAGAAGATGTTTGAAAGCAGGCTCTTCTTTGTCGATAAACTCATTGACATGGGTGCGCAAATCATTTTGTGTGATCCGCACCGCGCAACGGTGATCGGACTCGACCGCAAACAACGTCTGCGTGGAATCAAGATGGCTTCGCCGGACATCCGTGCAGGTGTTGCATTGCTGATCGCGGCACTCTCCGCACAAGGCGAAAGCGAAATTTCCAACATCGACCAAATCGACCGCGGCTATCAGAATATTGATGAAAGGTTGAGGAAGTTGGGAGCCGATATTGTGAGAGTGCCGAAAGGGAAGTGATCAATCACGGCAACACCCGACCCTTCGCGCATGGTGCACGCCCTGTACAGCGCTGAAACCTCCGGGTGGACCACACCCGCCAACCAGCACCCGGCACCCGGCAACTAATTTTAGAAGTCGATTTTCAGACCCACCGGACAATGATCCGACCCAAGAACGTGGTCATAGATCATCGCGTCTTTGACATTCTGAACGATTGACTCCGATACGAGGAAGTAGTCGATCCTCCACCCGACGTTTCTTGCGCGAGAGTTGAACATGACATTCCAATAGGTGTATTTGACGGTCTCGGGGTAGAACCTTCGGTAGGTGTCGACAAAACCACTCTCGAGTAACTTGGTAAATCCGTCGATCTCACGTTGTGTGTAACCTGCGGATTTGTTGTAGTTCTCTTTTGGACGCGCGATATCGATGGGCTGATGGGCGACGTTGAGATCACCACAGATGATCACTGGCTTCTTATCACGCAAGCCGGTAACGTACTTGCGGAATTCTTCGTCCCATTTTTCGCGGTAGTCGAGTCTCTTGAGACCTTCGCCAGAGTTCGGTGTGTAGACTGTAACAAGAAAGAAGTTTTCAAACTCGGCAGTCATCACCCTTCCCTCCTGGTCGTATTCTTCGACGTTCATATCGCACGTTACTGCGATCGGTTCGACCTTCGACATGATAGTCGTACCTGAATATCCTTTCCTGGTCTTGCAGGAATTAACGTAGTTCTTATACTCGGGGATCAGTACCAATGCAGACCTCACCTCTTCAACAGAGGCTTTGGTTTCCTGGAGGCAGAGCACGTCAGGTGCGAGTTGGCGGATATCCTTGACAAAATCCTTCTTGATGATGGATCGAATCCCGTTGACATTCCAGTTTACAAGGTGAAGTTCAGCCATGAGGTAGTAACATACAGGGCAGGTGAAAAATAAGAAAAGTCCCACAAACGCGGGACTTCCATATATCGCTGGCAAGGGCCGATCAGGCCTTCTTTGCCTTGAATTCTTCCTTGATCTTTTCGATATCAACCGTTTTCATAACCGGTTGAAAGTTCTGGATCTTCAAAGACTGACGTCTTACAGCCGCCTTTGCCTTGTCTTTGCGATTTTTTCGCTTGAGTCTCGTTACTGCCATGGCTTTAAACTTAAAGGAGCGCAAAAATAAGCCGATCCTCCTGGATTACAAAAAATCCACAAGAGAATTCCCGTGATTTTGCGGGATTTACCAGCTAAAACGTGCTCCAATAGGGCAGAATCGGGGGCCCGGGATTAGTAGAATTAGCCAGACCGGTCTAACTTGCCGACCATTGTAAAAAACGGGAAATAAGCACAGGGACATGGAGAAACCCACCCTACCAAAAGGAACTCGCGATTTTGGCCCCGCCGTGATGGCAAAACGGCAGTTTATCTTCAATGCAATCAGAACCGTATTCCAGAACTTCGGGTTCCAGCCCCTTGAGACGCCGGCGATGGAAAATCTTTCCACGCTGATGGGAAAATACGGCGAGGAAGGCGACCAACTATTGTTCAGGATATTGAATTCGGGGGACTTTCTTAAAGACGCACCCTCCGATACCCTTGGGAACTCCCGCGCGCTAAGTCCTCACATCGCCGAGAAGGGTCTCCGCTATGATCTGACCGTCCCGTTCGCTCGGTATGTGGTTATGAACCGGAATGAAGTGACGTTCCCATTCAAGAGATACCAGATCCAGCCCGTATGGC
>Ga0065721_10010270_pt1 | contig 10950 bp, 11 predicted proteins | sample Mesricmetagenome_FD_59108 | JGI IMG/M metagenome (GOLD analysis project Ga0065721, IMG submission 59108) | Mesophilic microbial community from rice straw/compost enrichment Sample: eDNA_1 v2 (version 2) | ecosystem: Engineered > Solid waste > Grass > Composting > Bioreactor | place: USA: Davis...
CCGCCGTCTCCTATCGCATCGCGCCGGACGAGCCCTATTTCCGCGACCTGCGCGAGCGCTGGTCGAAAGCCCTGCGCCAGGCGCATCTCGCCATCCCGCGCCCGCCGTGGATCGGGTGATCGCGGCCGGCGACCGGTGGTGGACGAAGGCGGTTGGGAAATCGCGGAGCACAACCTCTCCGCCCGTCTTGGCGGGCTTGTCCAACGCAAGCCGGGCTTGCCCGACTTGCGTCACTTCAAAGAAACGCAACGCGCGAGGCGCGTTGCTGTTGCGTCCACGCCTTTCAGCTTAGCGCTGGTATCAGGGCGACGGGCGCGGGCATGACCGGGAGGGGGGAGCCGGAGCGTTCTTCGGTGCGAACAAGCTCGCGCGTGACGGCTGTGCCTGCGGCGTTCCCATGCGCTGTATGCGCCTCTTTGACGGCATTAAGACGGGCGGCATGCCCCTCATGCATATCTTCTCCCGCAGCTAGGTCTCGTCCTTCCTTGCCGGCGCGGGGCGGTCGCGGGTAGAACGGTCATCATCCCGAGAATTGCCGCACCCGCCTGCCGGCAGGGATGCGACGGATTTGTCATGCGAACCGACCTGTCGACCCAGCCCCAGACCGGCGGCGAACGTTTCGCGCCGGCCTACCCGCCGTTCTTCGAGTTCGTGGCGCTCGTCGCGCTGCTGATGAGCCTTGCCGCCTTCTCGATCGACAGCATCCTGCCGGCCTTCGGCCATATCCAGCAGGAGTTCGGCGTCGTCGACGGCAACGACCTGCAGCTCGTCGTCTACGCCTATATGGCGGGCTTCGGCATCATGCAGCTGTTCTTCGGCCCGGTAGCCGACGTCGTCGGCCGCCGGCCGACGCTGATGGCGGGACTTGCCATCTATGTCGTCGGCACGGGGCTCGCGCTGGTGGCCGACGGCTTCCACATGCTGCTCGTCGCGCGTTTCGTGCAGGGCACGGGGGCGGCGGCGGCACGCGTGCTCGTCGTCACCCTGGTGCGCGACCGCTATTCCGGCCGCGAGATGGCACGCGTCATGTCGCTCGTCATGATGCTGTTCATCACGGTGCCGATCATCGCACCGGCCGTCGGCAGCGCCATTCTGGCGGCGAGCGAATGGCACATGATCGTCGTCGCCATGTTCGTCATGGCCGTCCTCATCTTCACCTGGTTCGCGCTGCGCATGCCGGAGAGCCTCAACCCGGCCTATCGCAAGCCGGCGGCGGTCGGCCCGATCCTCGTCGACGTGCGCCGCATCCTCTCCTCGCGCCTGTCCTTCGGCTATGCGAGCGCGATCATGCTGATGCAGGGCTGCATCATGATCTATATCGGCCTTGCCGCGCAGGTGTTCGAGACCGACGGCTACCGCCTCGGCCCCGTCGGCTTTCCGCTGGTCTTCGGCCTGCTCGGCGTCATGCAAGGTGTGGCGTCCTACCTCAATTCGCGGCTCGTCGGCCGCTTCGGCATGCGCCGCATGTCCCATGCCGCGCTCTGCGGGTTCTGCGTGACGACGGGCCTGCTGCTCGTCATCGCCCTTGCCGCGGGCGGGCTGCCGCCGCTCTCCGTCTTCGTCGGCCTGCTGGCCGTCAGCCATTTCCTCTTCAGCCTGACGATGCCCAATTTCAACGCCATGGCGATGGACGAGCTCGGCGACATCGCCGGCACCGCCTCTTCCTTCATCGGCTTTTATTCCACGGTCGCGAGCGCCATCACCGGCGCCCTCATCAGCCGCACCTTCGACGGCACGGTCATTCCCCTGTGCGGCGGCTATCTCGGCCTCGGCCTCGGCTGCCTCGCCGTGGTGCTGTGGGCCGAGCGGGGGCGGCTGTTCAACCCGCACCAGGCGGCGCCTGCAAAGTAAGGCAGGCGCATTTCGAAGAGGCACTCGGCAGCGTCGTTTGCCAGGCCGCGGGCTTGCAGGACCGGGCCCAGGCGAGACAGCCTCATCGCAAGGGGAAGCAGCAGGGGACCACAATCCGGATCCGTCGCGAGACGACAGGCTCGGGCGAGGATGAGCGGTTAGAGCACGGCGAATGCACCCCGAGTATGCGATTCGTCACGACCGCAACCGCCATCGAGAGAAGCCGGATGAGCGACATCAAGCTGAGCATCTGCATCCCCACCTACAATCGGGCGCGGCATCTCGAGAAGGCCCTTGGGTATTTTGCCGATCTCTACGTCCTTCCGCTCGCATACGAGATCGTCATCTCGGACAACGCCTCGACCGACCAGACCCGGGCAGTTGTGGACGCTTTCACGGCCAGGGGATTGCCGATCCGCTATTTCCGTCAGGTCGAAAACTGCGGCGCGGAGCGTAATTTCAGCAGCGCTTTCAGGCATGCGCGGGGTGAGTACATCATCTATCAGGCCGACGACGACATCCTGGTCGTCGACGGTCTCGTCGAGGCGATCCGTTATCTCGACAGCAACGTGGACGTGGGTGCCTGCTTCGCTCCCTGGTACCTGCACAACGAGGTCGAGGGTGCCGATACCGGGCTCTTCTACGATGTGCCGGTCGACATCAAGTTTCGGAAGGACGAGTTCGACCCGCTCTTCGGCTTCCTGATCGAGAAGCATGTCTTTCCCGAGATCGGGATCTACAGGTCGGCGGCTCTCCGTAGTGGATGGCAGCCGCGCTATTTCGCCTTCAGCGCCTTTTCCAACCTGGCGCACTACCTTGCCCAGGGAGCCGTGGCTTTCCTTCGCGAGCCGTTCTACCGCGCGGTGATCCAGTCGAAGATCACGCGCGAGCGGGCGCAGGCGGGCCACGACGAGGTGCTGACGGCATGGGACCGCTACCGCGGAGGGCTGGAGTATTTCCTGACCTTTGGAGCGCGCCGGGGCGCCGTTCGCCTGACGCCGGAACGGCGGGCGATCTATGACAGTCAGATCAGGCAGTTCACCGCCGTGCGCATGACGGTCGCGATGCGGCACTGGGCGGAGAGAAGGGACTATATCAAGGCCTACGAGATCTGTTCGCGTCTGGTCTATGCCGGCTTTGCGGAACAGCCGCTCGTTGCCCAGTTCCGGCAATCGTTGCCGATGCTGGCCAAAGTGCAATCGCTCGCGATCCTGGTCAACTCCGCAGCGGAAGTGGAGCGGTTGCTTCTTCAAGGTGTTTCCAATCCGGCCGCTCTGCAGAAGCTGCTCGCNGACNTNGGATTNCGGCCCGAGATCGCCATCGTGGCCGACATGTCGGCCATCNGTCCGCAGGACGCCGGCCGCACGGCCGTCTTCGTGCCGAAAGAGCAGGATCGCGAGACATTCATCGTCAAGGGCTATTTCCCCAATCTGGTGCTGTGCGAGGCCGACATCGCCGACGCCATCGCCATGTGAGCGGCGAGTTGGCCTGGGCGTGAATCGCCGCGCAGCACCGGGCAAGGTGGAACTTCCGGCAGCATCGCGGCTTGTTCCCTGCTGCCCGGTATGGTGTGCTGTCATCTCTTCCCGGGCTTCAGGCCCCACAGCTTGCAGGATGATCTCATGACGGAGACGATGCCCATGCGGCGGCTCGGCCGCTCGGGCCTGACCGTGTCGCGCCTCGTGCTCGGCACCATGATGTTCGGCGGGCGCACGGACGAGGCCGAGGCCGGTCGCATCATCGCCCATGCGCGCGAGGCGGGCGTCAATTTCATCGACACGGCGGATGCCTACAACGACGGCCGCTCGGAGGAGATCGTCGGCCGCGCCATCCGGACGCAACGTTTCGACTGGGTGCTGGCGACGAAGCTCGCCAACCCGATGGGCGAAGGCGCCAACCGGCGCGGCCTCTCCCGCCGCTGGATCATGCAGGCGACGGAGGATTCGCTGCGGCGCCTCGGTGTCGAGACCATCGACATCCAGTACCTGCACAAGGAAGACAACGAGACGCCGCTCGAGGAGACCGTCAGAGCCATGGCCGACCTCATCCGGGCCGGCAAGGTGCGCTATTTCGGCGTTTCCAACCACCGGGCCTGGCGCGTGGCGCGCATCGCGGCGCTGTGTGACGAGATCGGCATCGACCGGCCGGTGGTGTGCCAGCTCTACTATCATGCGCTCTATCGCCCGGCGGAGGTCGAGCTGCTGCCGGCCTGCGCGGCGCTCGGCATCGGCACGGTCGCCTACAGCCCGCTCGCGCGCGGCGTGCTGACGGGCAAATATGCGCCCGGTGCCGCCGCACCGGAGGGCAGCCGGGCCGCGAGCGGCGACAAGCGCATCGGCGAGACGGAGTTCCACCCAGCCAATCTCGAAGCCGCGGCGCGGCTCAAGGCCCATTGCGACAGGCGCGGCCATGACATGGGTGCCTTCGCCGGCGCGTGGGTGCTGGCCAATCCGCTGATGACCGGCGTCATCGCGGGGCCGCGCACCGTGGAGCAGTGGCAGGCCTATCTCGCCGCGCTCGACCTGTCTCTCGACGCAGAAGACGAAGCGGCCGTCGATGCCGTGGTCCGGCCCGGCACGACGGCCATTCCGCAATATGTCGACCCGGCCTATCCGGTCGAGGGGCGCCCGCGCGCGTGACGCGCTGCCGACCGATCGGGCAGTTTGCCTAGAGAACGAGCAGGCCGATGCCGGCGAGCGCCATCGCACTGCCGGCCGCACGGGTCGCCATGAGCGGCAGGCGCGGCACGGCGCGGGGGGAGAGCGCGATGCCGATGCCGTGCAGCAGGGCCGTGGCGGCGACGAAGCCCGCGGCATAGCCGGCTGCATCGGCGCCGGCGGCCATCTCGGCCCCGTGCGCATGACCGTGGAAGACGGCAAAGGCGGCGACGAGCGCCGCGCCTGCGGCCGCCGGCAGCTTCAGGCCGAAGGCGAGCGCCGCCCCCAGCACCACGACCGACAGGGCTATGCCGGTCTCGACGGAGGGCAGGCCGACATCGGCGATGCCGAAGAGGCCGCCGACGACCATGAAGGACAGGAAGGCGAGCGGATAAGCCCACACTGCCCGGCCACCTGTGAAGCCGGCCCACAGGCCGACGGCCACCATGGCGAGGACATGGTCGAGGCCGCCGAGCGGATGGAGGAAACCGTCCATGACGCTTGCGGCGCTGCCCGCGCCGGTATGGGCGAGTGCCGGCGACGCGGCGAGGGTGAGAACGCCGAGGGCGGCAAGGCGGGCGGTTCTGGTCGGCATGGATGCTTGGCCTCGTTGGTTGCGTTGTTGCCGAGCATCACGCAAATGTCGGACCATTCACGCCGCCGACTTCAGCCCGCCGGCCTCCTCGATGAAGCGCGCCACCGTCTCGACGCCTTCCCCGCTGCGGATATTGGTGAAGACGTAAGGGCGCGACGGCCGCATGAGCCTGGTGTCGTGCTCCATCACGGCGAGGCTCGCGCCCACGTGGGGGGCAAGGTCGATCTTGTTGATGACGAGGAGGTCCGAGCGCGTGATGCCCGGCCCGCCCTTGCGCGGGATCTTCTCGCCGCCCGAGACGTCGATGACGTAGATGGTGATGTCGGCGAGCTCGGGCGAGAAGGTCGCCGCGAGATTGTCTCCGCCGGATTCGATGAGCACGAGGTCGAGCCCGGGGAAGCGGCGCATCATCTCGTCGACGGCGGCGAGATTGATGGAGGCGTCCTCGCGGATGGCCGTGTGCGGGCAACCCCCGGTCTCCACGCCCATGATGCGCTCGGCCGGCAGGGCGCCGGTGCGCGTCAGGATCTCGGCATCCTCCTTCGTGTAGATGTCGTTGGTGATGGCGCACAGGTCGTAGATGCCGGCGAGGCGCTTGCACAGCGCTTCCATCAGCGCCGTCTTGCCGGAGCCGACGGGGCCGCCGATGCCGACGCGAAGGGGACCGTTGGGGGAGGGCATGGGTTTCGTCTCCTTGAGGCTCGGCCCGTTCACGAGCGGAACAGGCGGGTATATTGCGTCTCGTGCCTGAGCGAGGCGAGATCGGAGCGGAAGGCGGCGCCGCCCAGATCGTCGAGGCCCGCTGCCTCTGCCTCGCCCGCCACCTGCCGGCAGAGCGGCACGAGCGCAGCGGTCACCGCCTGCCCGTCGGTCTGGCCGACGACTCCGAGGCGCACGGCGGCGGAGACGAGATTGGCCGTGAAGGCGGCGAGGAAGGCTTCGAGCGTCATGGGGAGCGGTAGATCGTGGCCCGCCGCCGCGACGCCGAGCGCGACGGGATAGGCAACGTCGCCCTCCCACGCACCCTTCAGCAGGTCGAAGGTGGGCGTCGGCCAGGTCTTGCGGGCCGTGAGCACGAAGGCATTGCCCTGGGTGACGGTTTCCAGCAGCCGCTCGCGGCTCGTGGCGAGGGCGAGCGCCAGCTCCGCCACGCCGGAGAGGGCGGTGCGGTCGCCGGCCATCGCGGCCCGGTGGGATGCGGCGAGCAGGATGGCGTCGTTGCGGCCGGCGCCGTGGGCGAGGATGTCGGCGAGCCAGCCTTCGAGGCTCGCCGCATCCCTGATATCGCCGGCCTCGGCCGCCCATTCGAGCCCGTGGCTGTAGGCGAAGGCGCCGACGGGGAAGGCCGGNGACAGCCATGTCATCAGGGTGAGCATGGGCGAAACGCCGGCTGGCGTTGCCTCACCTGTGGTCATGCCCATGATCGTGATGNTGNTGGCCATGGCCGTGATGGTCATGGTCGTGGCCGCAACCGCAGGNACCATGCTCATGATCGTGGTGATGATGCGCGTGGTCGTGCGCGTGCCCGTGGGAATGATCATGCCCATGGCTGTGACCATGTCCGTGGTCGTGTCCGCTCTGATCGTAGGCGCCGCGCTCGGGACGGAAGGGACGCTCCACCCTGGCGACGGCGCAGCCGAGGCCGCGGACCATCTCGGCGAGCACATGGTCGTCCGCGATATAGATGGCGTCCGCCGTGATCTCGGCCGGCGTGTGGCGGTTGCCGATGTGCCAGGCGACCTTGAGCAGCCTTGCCGGGCTCTCGGCGCGGATCTCGAGGAGCTTTTCCGGCGCGGCGCGCACGGCGACGAGTCGCCCGTCCTCGAGCTTCAGGGCGTCGCCGTCGTCGAGGACGGTCGCCTTGTCGAGGTCGAGCAGGAAGGAGAGGCCGCCGTCGGCTGTCAGGGTCACGCGGCGGCGGTGGCGGTCGTCGTGGACGAGGGTGACGGTGTCGACGACGCGCTCGGCCTTGACGGCCGGGCGGCGGACGACGGAAGCGGCACGGAGCATGATGTTCTCCAGTTCAGTCGGGCAACATGCCCGAGTTAGTAGCAGGAAACGGCGTTTGTGCTACTAGCCTGCCCGACATCGGATGTGTTTGCATCAGAACAGGAAATACCGCTGTGCCATGGGCAGCACCTTGGCCGGCTCGCAGACCAGCAGTTCCCCGTCGGCCGTCACGGCATAGGTCTCGGGATCGACACGGATGTCCGGCGTCGCGCCGTTGCGGATGAGCGAGGCCTTGGAGATGCCGGAGCGGGTGTTGTCGACGGGCAGCAGCTTCTTCTCGACGCCGAGGCGATGATCGATGCCGCGGTCGAGGGCCGCCTTGGAGACGAAGGTGACGCTCGTCTCCGTCAGGGCCTTGCCGAGGGAGCCGAACATGGGCCGGTAATGCACCGGCTGCGGCGTCGGGATGGAGGCGTTGGGGTCGCCCATGGCCGCGGCCACGATGGCGCCGCCCTTGATGATGAGGTCCGGCTTCACACCGAAGAAGGCGGGCGACCACAGCACGAGATCGGCGAGCTTGCCGACCTCGACCGAGCCGATATGGGTCGAGACGCCGTGCGCGATGGCCGGATTGATGGTGTATTTGGCGATGTAGCGCTTGACCCGCTGATTGTCGTTGCCGCTCTCCCCCGGCAAGTGGCCGCGCTGCACCTTCATCTTGTGCGCCGTCTGCCAGGTGCGGGTGATGACCTCCCCGACACGGCCCATGGCCTGGCTGTCGGAGGACATCATGGAGAGGGCACCGATGTCGTGCAGGATGTCCTCGGCCGCGATCGTCTCCTTGCGGATGCGGCTCTCGGCGAAGGCGAGGTCCTCGGGGATCGACGGGTGGAGATGGTGGCACACCATGAGCATGTCGAGATGCTCGTCGAGCGTGTTCACCGTGAACGGCCGTGTCGGATTGGTGGAGGAGGGCAGCACGTTCGGCAGGCCCGCCACCTTGATGATGTCCGGCGCATGGCCGCCGCCGGCTCCTTCCGTGTGGAAGGCATGGATGGTGCGGCCCTTGAAGGCGGCGATGGTGTCCTCGACGAAGCCCGACTCGTTGAGCGTGTCGGTGTGGATCATCACCTGCACGTCGTAGTCGTCGGCGACGGAGAGGCAGCAGTCGATGGCCGCGGGCGTCGTGCCCCAGTCCTCGTGCAGCTTCATGGCGCAGGCGCCGGCCTCGATCTGCTCGACGAGCGCGCCGGGCANAGCCGCATTGCCCTTGCCGGCGAAGGCGAGGTTCACCGGCAGNGCGTCGGCCGCGCGGATCATCTGCTCGATNTGCCAGGGGCCGGGGGTGCAGGTGGTCGCATTGGTGCCCGTCGCCGGCCCCGTGCCACCGCCGAGCATGGTGGTGACGCCGGACATCAGGGCATCCTCCACCTGCTGCGGGCAGATGAAGTGGATATGCGCATCGAAGCCGCCGGCCGTGAGGATCTTGCCCTCGCCGGCGATGACCTCCGTGCCGGGGCCGATGACGATGGCGACATTCGGCTGGATGTCCGGGTTGCCGGCCTTGCCGATCGCCGCGATGCGCCCGCCCTTGAGGCCGACGTCGGCCTTCACGATGCCCCAGTGGTCGACGACGAGCGCATTGGTGATGACGGTGTCGACCGCCCCTTGCGCGCGCGTCGCCTGGCTCTGGCCCATGCCGTCGCGGATCACCTTGCCGCCGCCGAACTTCACCTCCTCGCCATAGGTGGTGAAGTCGCGCTCCACCTCGATGAAGAGCTCGGTGTCGGCGAGGCGCACCTTGTCGCCCGTCGTCGGGCCGAACATGTCCGCGTAAGCCGCGCGGGAGAACTTGTAAGCCATGGTTCGCGTCTCCCTCAGAGCTTGCCCATCACCTGCTGGCGGAAGCCGTAGACCTTGCGCTCGCCGGAGAGCGCGACGAGCGTGACCTCGCGCGTCTGTCCGGGCTCGAAGCGCACGGCGGTGCCGGCGGGGATGTCGAGGCGCATTCCGCGGGCCTTGTCCCGGTCGAAGGCCAGCGCCGGGTTCGTCTCGTGGAAATGGTAGTGGGAACCGACCTGGATCGGCCGGTCGCCGGTGTTGGCGACGGTGAGCGTCACCGTCTCGCGCCCCTCGTTGAGGACGAGTTCGCCGGGGCCTGCCAGCGTCTCGCCCGGCTGGAGCGCGCCGGTCGCGCCGCGGATGGGGTTGTGCACGGTGACGAGCTTGGTGCCGTCGGGGAAGGTCGCCTCCACCTGCACGTCGGGGATCATTTCGGCGACGCCGTCCATCACCTGTTCCGGGGTGAGCACGTGCGCACCGGCTTCCATGAGATCCGCGACCGAGCGGCCGTCGCGCGCCCCCTCGACGACGAAATCGGTGATGAGGGCGATGGCCTCGGGGTAGTTCAGCTTGACGCCGCGCTCCAGGCGCCGGCGGGCGACCATGGCCGCCATGGCGATCAGGAGCTTGTCCTTCTCGCGCGGGGTGAGGTTCATCGCGTCTCCTCCAGCTACCAGTAGCGCGGCACGTTCCGGCCGCGGAAAGCTTCGATCGTGCGCACGAGATCGGCGCGCAGGGCCGCCGGGTCCGGCCCCATTAGCCGGGCGACGAGCAGGCCGTTCCAGGCGCTCGCGCCGCATTCGGCCGTCGCGCCGGCGAGGGCCGTGCGCATGGCGTCGAGCCGCGCCTCGGCGTCAGGAGCGACGTGGAGGATCGTGGCGAGCGCGCGCGCTCCACCGCCGATGGCCGGGTGCGCGAGACGAGCCGCGATGCCGCCGTCGAGCCTGACCGCTTCCGCGAAGACGAGCCGGCCGCCCCGGCGGATCGACCAGCGGTCGTCGAGACGGCCTTCTACGACCTCCTCGCCCATGGCGGTGCGGCCGAAGACGACGCTCTCGGAGAGGGTGAGCGCGGCGTCCGGCGCCATGTCGACGTCGAGCCGGCGCACGAGCCGCGCCCGGTCGAAGAGGATCATCTCCTGGGGCAGCCAGGCAAGATCGCTGCCCGCACCGAGGCTGAGCGCAATGTCGATGCGGGTGGGAGCGTCCTCGGCCCTGTAGAGCTTCTCCGCCGCCTGGCTGGTGACGAGGGCGCGGGCACCGGGGGCGAGGGTGACGTCGACGCGCATATGGTCGCCGCCCGTCATGCCACCGCCCGTGTTGATGAGGGTGCCTTCGCAGGTGTCGGCGTTGCGCGGGAAGCGGATGCGGTAACCCCCGCTCTCGGCCACCGTCAGCGCCTGTGTGCGCTCGCCGGCTGTCCCGAATGCGACGCGCACGCCGCCTTTCGCGCGTACGAAAGCGGGCACGCCGGGGACGGATGCGGCCGGCGCCGAGCCGGCGTGGCCCATGTCGGACCGCATGTCAGACCGCAAGGCGCTGGCGGACATCGTCCTCCACCATGGTGTCGCGCGTGCCGGCAAGGACGATCTGGCCGCGCTCCATGACGGCGAAGGTATCGCACAGGTCGCGGGCGAACTCGAAGAACTGCTCGACGAGCACGATCGCCATGTCCCCCTTGCCGCGAAGATAGTCGATGGCGCGGCCGATGTCCTTGATGATGGAGGGCTGGATGCCCTCCGTCGGCTCGTCGAGCACCAGCACCTTCGGGCGGGTGACGAGCGCGCGCGCGATGGCGAGCTGCTGCTGCTGGCCGCCGGAGAGGTCGCCGCCGCGCCGGCCGAGCATGTCCTTGAGCACGGGGAAGAGCTGGAAGATCTCGTCGGGCACGTGGCGCTCGCCGCGCTTCACCGGCGCAAAGCCGGTCTCCAGGTTCTCGCGCACGCTGAGCAGCGGAAAGATCTCGCGCCCCTGCGGCACGAACGCGATGCCGCGGCGGGCGCGATCATAGGGCTCGAGCCGCGAGATGTCCGAGCCGTCGAGGCCGATGCGGCCG
>Ga0065721_10052890_pt1 | contig 10950 bp, 12 predicted proteins | sample Mesricmetagenome_FD_59108 | JGI IMG/M metagenome (GOLD analysis project Ga0065721, IMG submission 59108) | Mesophilic microbial community from rice straw/compost enrichment Sample: eDNA_1 v2 (version 2) | ecosystem: Engineered > Solid waste > Grass > Composting > Bioreactor | place: USA: Davis...
GCTCTCGGCCTCGCCGTCGTCGAACTCGGCGGCGGCCGCAAACGCGCGGCCGATCCCATCGACCATCGTGTCGGCATCGACGAGCTTCTGCCTTTGGGTATGCAGGTTTCGGAAGGCGAGCCGATCGCCACGGTGCATGCGAGAACGGAGGAGGATGCGGAGCGGATCGCCGGGGACGTCGCGCGCTTCTATACGATCGCCGACACGGCCCCCGCAGCACCGCCGGTCGTCATCAAACGCATCGGCTGATCTGCGTCAACTTAGCGTCTTTCCCATTGCGACGGGGGAGACGAATGCCTCACTTCGTCCCGTACATGCGGTCGCCCGCGTCACCCAGGCCGGGCACGATATAGCCCTTCTCGTTGAGATGGTCATCGATCGCGGCGGTATAGATCTTCACGTCCGGATGCGCGCTCTGGAAATTCTTTATGCCTTCCGGCGCGGCGAGCAGGCATAGGAAGCGGATGTTGTGGGCGCCGCGTTCTTTCAGCTTGTCCACCGCTGCGATCGAGGAATTGCCGGTCGCGAGCATCGGATCGACCACGATGATGAGGCGTTCGGCGATGTCTTCCGGTGCCTTGAAGTAATATTCGACGGGCTGCAGCGTCTCGTGGTCGCGATAGACGCCGATATGCGAGACGCGTGCCGAGGGCACGAGCTCCAGCATGCCTTCCAGAAGCCCGTTGCCGGCGCGCAGGATCGAGGCGAAGACCAGCTTCTTGCCTTCGACGATCGGCGCCTGCATTTCGACAAGCGGCGTCTCGATCGTCTCCATGGTGAGTTCGAGATCGCGGGTCACCTCGTAGCAGAGCAGCATGGAAATCTCGCGCAGCAGGCGCCGGAAGCCGGCGGTCGAGGTTTCCTTCTTGCGCATGATCGTCAGCTTGTGCTGCACCAGCGGGTGATCGATGACAGTGACGCCGTCCATGAGCTTCCCCTTGTTCTTGCCTGTGTCTCTTCTCTTTTGAGGAAAAAGGCAGGTTTCGCAAGCCGTCAGAAGCGTTTCGGCGCCTCATCCCCAATCTCGGCAGTTCAAGCCTGCGCGTCGAACCGGGCCAGCAGCTTCGCCCGCGTCTTTTCGTCCACGAAGGCCGCTTCGATCGCCGTACGCGTCATGGCGTCGATCTCGGCATCGGACAGGCCCATGTGTTTCGCGGCGATCTCGTATTCCCGTTCGAGCGACGTATGGAAGAACGGCGGATCGTCGGAATTGAGGCAGACGCGCACCCCGGCGGCTTTCAGCCGCTTCAGCGGATGGCTGCCGAAATCCGCAAACACCTTCAGGGCGATGTTGGAGCCCGGGCAGACCTCCAGCACGGTGCCGAGCTCGGCCAGCCGTTCCACGAGCGCCGGGTCTTCGATCGCCCGCACGCCGTGGCCGATCCGCGACGGTTTCACGAGATCGAGCGCGTCCGAAACGCTGAAGGCGCCGCAGACTTCACCGGCATGGATGGTGAGGCCAAGCCCGGCATCGCGGGCGATGTCGAAGGCGCGGGCATAGTCGGCGACGCGGCCCATGCGCTCTTCGCCGGCCATGTTGAAGCCGGTCACCAGCGGGTTCTTCGCCCTTGCGGCATATTCGGCGGCGGAAATAACGCGGTCCGGCCCGAAATGCCGTTCCCCTGTGACGATGATGCGCGCCTCGATGCCCGTCTTCTCGCGTGCCGCGTGGATGCCGTCCGCGACGCCGGCGAGATAGGCGTCGGCGCCGAGGCCGATCCGGTCGCCATGATCCGGCGAAACGATGATCTCGCTATAGATCGTGTTGGCCGCGGCAAGCTCCAGAAGATAGGTCTCGGTGAGCAGCGCGTAATCGTCGGCCGTCTTGAAAAGTGCCGCGACGGCATCGTAGCACACGAGGAATTCGGAAAAATCCGACCAGACATAGGCGCCGTCGCGCAGGATACGGCTGGTATCGACGCCGTATTTCCGCGCCTGGGCCTCGGCGAGCGCCGGCGGCGCGGCGCCCTCCAGATGGCAATGGATTTCGGCTTTCAGGAGATGTGCGGTCCCGGAACGTCCGCTCGCAACAAATTCGGTCAAAGGAAACTCCGTCCGTGCGGGCCCGCCGGGATCGACAGATGGGCGGCGATGGTCTCGGCGATATCCGCATAGGTGGGCCTGATGCCGATCGAGCGGGAGCGGATGCCCGGGCCGAAGGCCATGATCGGCACCCGTTCGCGGGTATGGTCCGTGCCGCGCCAGGTCGGATCGCAGCCGTGGTCGGCGGTAAGAATGACGAGGTCGCCGGGCTTCAGCCGGCGGTGGATGTCGGGCAGGGCGAGATCGAAGGCTTCGAGCGCCGCCGCGTAGCCCGGCACATCGCGGCGATGGCCGTAGAGCATGTCGAAATCGACGAAATTGGTGAAGACGAGATCGCCGTCCGCGGCGTCGTCCATGGCGGCGAGCGTGGCTTCCATCAGCGCCGCGTTGCCGGTCGCCTTGATGACGCGGGAAACGCCCTGGTGGGCGAAGATATCGCCGATCTTGCCAACCGCGTGCACCGAACGGCCCTCTTCGACGAGCCGGTCGAGAAGCGTCGGTTCCGGCGGAGGGACGGAGAAGTCGCGGCGGTTGCCGGTGCGCTCGAACGTTTCCGGCGTCTCGCCGGTGAAGGGCCGCGCGATCACCCGGCCGATATTCAAGGGATCGAGCAGGCCGCGCACCACCTGGCAGAGCTCGATCAGCCGCTCCAGCCCGAAATGGATTTCATGCGCGGCGATCTGGAAGACGGAGTCGCTCGACGTGTAGCAGATCGGCTTTCCGGTGCGGATATGCTCTTCGCCGAGCCTGGCGATGATCTCGGTGCCGGAAGCATGGCAGTTGCCGAGAATGCCCGGAATGTCGCCCTCCCGGCAGATCGCCTCGACGAGCTCGGGGGCAAACGCATCGCCTTCGCTCGGGAAATAGCCCCAGTCGAACATGACCGGCGTGCCGGCGATCTCCCAGTGGCCGGAAGGCGTGTCCTTGCCGCGGGAGATCTCGTCTGCCGCGCCGTGCAGGCCGAAGACCCGCTCGGGCATCGGCATGCCGATCGGATAGTCCCCGGTGGCGAGCTTGGCGATCTCCAGAAGCCCGAGGGACGACATGTTCGGCAGGTGCAGGGGGCCTTCCCTGAGGCCCGCCCGGTCGCCGATCCCCGCGGCGCAGAATTCCGCGATATGGCCGAGCGTGTTGGAGCCCAGATCGCCGTACTCCTCCCCGTCGCGGGCGCCACCCACGCCGAAGGAGTCGAGAACGAATAGGAATGCACGTGCCATGGTCACCCGGAATGGTAATATCGTCCGCCCGCCGTCTTCCAACCGGCGTGAATCGAGACTCATATAACCGCGAGCTTAAATTGGCAAAGGGGCGGCGCTTCGGCGGTGTTCAGCAATTGGTGCAGGTAATGCTGCTTCCGAGGCGCTGGCGGTAGAAATATTCCCGCGCAATGGTGATGTTCTGCAGATTTGTGGGCATCGCGCCCGACATGAACATCAGCAATTCGTGGGAGACCGAGACCTCCGAACGGATGAGGAAGGAATTGGGCGCGCGCATTTCCGCCGGGACGTTGACCGGCGAGCCGACCGCATAGGGAGGCGTGTTGGAGCCGTTCCACGACCATGCGACGGTGGGATTTCCGCTGGCGTCGAGCGTCACGCCGGTGATCTTGATGCTGAGGTCGTCCGCCGCATAGGGGAAGAAAAGGCTGTTGGTCACATCCGTGGTCGTCGCCAGGAACGCCTTGTCCACGCTCGTCTGCTGGGTCACGAGGTCGGCGATCGCGCTGGCGCTGCGGGTCACCCGTTTGGAAACGCTGAGCCCGATCGTGAGCTCGAAGGAGGTGATGTAGAGGCTGAGGAGCAGCGGCGCGATCAGCGCGAACTCGACGGCGCCGACGCCGCGCCGGTCGGCTGCGAGCCTTCTGAGCCGCGCCAGAAAGCCTTCGGCCATGGGTGCTTCGGATCGAACCGGCAACTGGAGATCCTGCTTTTCCATCACGGATAATCCTCGTTCCGGAAGGCGGACGTCTCCACGATCAGGAAATAGTTCGGGCGGCCGCCGCCGGGCCGTACATTGCTGATGAAGGGTCTGATGAGATCGGTGATGATGTCCCAGTGATAATAGGCGCGCACCATGTTGATGCTCTTGGCAGGCCCCGGCGCATAGCCGAAGGAGGAGGCATCCACGTCGCCGGTCGCGTCGAAGGGGATGCTGCGCGGTATGTCGGCAAAGTTCGGGAAGCTTCGGACGTCCAGTTGAAGCTTGCCCGGAGTGGCGATTTCCTGCTCGCTGCATCTGATCATGATCGAGATTTCGTCGCAGAAGGCGCGCCGGAACTGCGTCTCGTTCGTGTTGCCGGCGGTGATGCTGCCGGTCCTGACCTTGCGGGCCATCGTATCGACCGCGTTCGCCACCACCTGCTCGCCCGTATAGGCGATGAAGGTTTCGATGGTCGCGAAGATGATCATGAAATAGGGAATGGCGAGCAGCGCGAATTCGATTGCCGCGGCGCCTTCGCGCGAGCGGAATATCCGCCGCCACGCCGCCTTGCCCTTTGCAGGCACGGCGGCGCCGCTTCTGGTCTCGTCATGATCCTGGCACATGGTTCCCGTCCGCAGCCCTTTGAGTGCCGCGGATCGTACGGTCGGATTGTTGAGATTCCGTTGCTCGGATCGTCGGGAATTTAGCGGTCTGTCCCCTATCAGGGCGAAGCGTTGTTCTGGAACTCCGCGTGCTGCTCGCAATTGGGCGTGCAGGAGAGAATGGAGCGGTCCGTCTGGCGGAAGACGCGGACGGTATTGCCCTCATCGATGGAGACGAGGATGCGTTCGTCGGCGATCGCATTGCCCTCCGCGTCGAGCAGGACGAGATTGGTCGTGCCGAAGCTGCGGCCCGTCAGGACGATCGTGGTGGAATCCGCAACGGTGGCGTCGGCGACGTTCGAATTGCCGACGATGACCTTGCTGACCGGCCTGTCGAGCTTCAGCACGCGCGCGTGATTCATGAAGACGCGCAGGAGGTCGGTCTCCTGCTCCTGCGCCGCAGCCTGTCCGGTACCGGCAAGGACGAGGCCGCAAAGGGCGACAAGTCGGACCACGACGGTACGGAACGGCATTGGGGCGGCCTTCGGTGCGGTTTGTTGTGCGCCAAGAATGGATGCGATTGGTGAATGAAGGGTTAAGTGGCACATTCGCGTGCTCTTGATCTCTTCTTAACCTTTGCAGTCGCCCGGAGCCTGGATGGAAAAGTCTAGCATTTTTGAGCGCCAAAATGCCCGTTAAGGTGCTACAGAGAAAGTTATATTAGCGAATTGAGAACGGCCGGGCGCGGCATGAAAATGCCGGCATTTTTCTTTGTGTTTCATTTACTACGCAAGCGGGCAACCGCTCGTTAACCCGTTGTTAACAGCGTTCCTTAAGCCGATGGCAATCGTCCCCCGGTAGGTTGCCCCCATCCGAACAGCGGAAACAGTTGTCGGGAAGTGCTGAACAACAAATATCGAGCTAGGAGAGTTCCATGTCCAAGATTTTCGCCCGTTTCCTGAAGGATGAATCCGGCGCGACCGCCATCGAATACGGTCTGATCGCTGCACTCATCTCCGTCGCCCTGATCACCGGCGCTACGACGCTCGGTACTGCGCTGGATACACAGTTTGATCAGATCGCGCAGGAACTGAACTACCAGGCTGATTAATATTCGTCTGCATAGTTAGCAAAGCCGCTTCGCGTTGAAGCGGCTTTTGCTATTGCTGGTCTGGAGATGACCTTGTTCGTGATTGCTTTCGCCATTTTGATTGTCTTGCCAATGTGTCTCGCAATCGCCGCCGTCAGCGATCTCTTCACGATGACGATCCCCAATCGGGTGTCGGCCGCTCTTCTGGCGGGCTTCCTCGTCCTTGCGCCGCTTGCGGGCCTGCCATGGCCGGAAATCGGCATGAACCTCGTTGCCGGCCTTGCCGTCTTCGGCGTCTGCTTCGCGCTGTTTGCCGTCAACGTCATGGGCGGCGGCGATGCCAAGCTGCTGACCGCCGCCGCCGTCTGGTACGGCTTCAATACTTCGCTTCTCGCCTTCCTGGTCACCGTCGGTTATGTCGGCGGCGCCGTCACCCTGATTTTCCTCCTGCTGCGCTCCCGGGCGAGCTGGGTTCTGGCCATGGGAATTCCCCTGCCGGCCTCCATGGTCACGGCCAAAAATATCCCTTACGGCATCGCGATCGCCGTTGCGGGCTTCCTGACCTTCGGGCAGGCGCCGATCTATTTACTTGCCATGAATGCTTTTCACTAAGCATCCGGCCGGCGGAAAGATTGCATTAACCAGAATTGTAAGCTTCTCATTAACTATAATTACACCATTGAAGGCCATTCTCCGGAGGAATTAAAGCCCTCAAGGAATGGCCATGAAGCCGACCCGTATCATCATTCTCGCGGTAGCCGTGGTGGCGGCGGGTCTCGCCGGCCTGCTGGCGGTGCGCATTTCCGGCAAGAAAGCCCCGGAATTGGTGGAAACCGTCATCCAGAAGGAGCCGACGGTTAGGGTCCTGGTATCCGCCGAGAACCTGCCCGTCGGCAGCCGCCTGAACGACAAGGCGATGGAATGGGCGTCCTGGCCGAAGAGCGGCGTGGTGGAGGGCTTCATCACCGATGCCGCGCGGCCGGATGCCATAGCCGAACTCCAGGGCGTGGTCGTGCGCATACCGATGTTCAAGGGCGAGCCGGTCCGCGCCGAAAAGGTCGCCGATTCGTCGAGCCGGGTCATGTCCTCGCTGCTGCCGTCCGGAAAACGCGCCGTCGCCACCGAGATTTCCGTTGCGACCGGCGCCGGCGGTTTCGTGCTGCCGAACGACCGCGTCGACATCATCATGGTGCGCCAGAACAAGGATGGCGGCGGCTACATCACCGAGAACATCCTGAACAACATCCGGGTTCTGGCGATCGACCAGCAGATCCAGGAAAGCGAGGACGGCAAGAAGGCGGTCGTCGGCACCACGGCGACGCTGGAACTGACGCCGGATCAGGCAAAGGTCATCGCGGTCGCCCAGCAGATGGCGGAGCGGCTGACGCTGGCGCTGCGCTCGGTGGCGGATTCGCAGGAAGCCGATACCGCGGCGGCCGACTACCTTCTGCATGGCGGCGACGGCAAGGCGGATATCCAGGTCATCAAATCGGGGGCCCTGGTGAGGGAAACGCCGGTGCAGGCGAGATGAACGGGGGCAGGCAAGTGAGCAGTCTGAAACGCAAGATTCGTAGCTCGGCAGCGGCGGGCGTGGCTTTCTGCCTCGCCTTTTCCGGTGTTCCGGTCCATGTCGCTCCGATCGACCTCGCCCCGGCGAAGGCCTTTGCGACCGACACCAGCGTCATCCGCATCACCGACGGCGGCCCGGGTGTGCGCAAGCGGCTGCAGCTGGGCCTCAACAAGGCGCTCGTCGTCGATCTTCCGGCCGATGCCCACGACATTCTCGTCGCCGACCCTACGATGGCGGATGCCGTGACGCGCACCTCGCGCCGCATCTACCTCTTCGGCAAGACGGTCGGCCAGACGAACATCTTCGTCTTCGGGTCCCACGGCGAGGAGATCGTCAGCCTCGACGTGGAGATCGAGCGGGATATCTCCGGCCTGCAGCAGAACCTCCGCCGCTTCCTGCCGGAATCCGACATCAAGGTCGAGATCATCTCCGACAACATCGTGCTGTCCGGCACCGTCCGCACCCCGCAGGATTCGGCCCAGGCGGAAAGGCTCGCCAATGCCTTCCTGAAGGGCGGCGAGGCGACGACCCGCAACATCACCGTGCAGGGCAACAACGGCGACGGCGACATCTTCGCCGAAGACCGCCAGGTCTCGCAGATCGTCAATCTCCTGAAGATCGAGGGCGAGGATCAGGTCACGCTGAAGGTCACCGTGGCCGAAGTCAGCCGGCAGGTGCTGAAACAGCTCGGCTTCAACGGTTCGGTGTCCGGCTCCGACGGATCGATCGCCTTCTCCAACCCGGCCAATTTGGGCAATGCCATCAACACGTTCGGGACGGGTACCCTGGCGGGTTCGATCGGCAGTGTCGGCCTCGCCACCTACATGAACGCCATGGAGCAGGCGGGCGTCATGCGCACGCTCGCCGAGCCCAGCCTGACGGCGATCTCCGGCCAGCAGGCGAAGTTCTACGTCGGCGGCGAATATCGCCTGCCTGCCGAGCAGGAGGTGAGCTTCGACGAGGAAACGGGTCGTCCCGCGGTCACCCGGACGGTCAATTCGGTGGATTACGGCATCGAGCTCAACTTCAAGCCCGTCGTGCTGTCCCCGGGCCGGATCAGCCTGAATATCGAGACCAACGTTTCCGAGCCGACCTACGAGGGTTCGGTCACCACCGGCAACGGAAGCTCGCTGCAGATCCAGGGCAGCACCTACATGTCGATCCGCAAGCGCGAGGCCTCGACCACCGTCGAGCTGCCCTCCGGCGGCTCGATCGTCATCGCCGGCCTCGTGCAGGACAATATCCGCCAGGCCATGTCCGGCTTGCCGGGCCTTTCCAAGGTTCCGGTCCTCGGTACCCTGTTCCGCAGCAAGGACTTCATGCGCAACGAGACCGAGCTGGTCATCATCGCGACGCCATACCTCGTCCGCCCCGTCGCCCGCAGCGAAATCGCCCGGCCGGATGACAATTTCAACCCGGAAAACGACGCAGCCACCTTCTTCCTGAACCGCGTGAACAAGATCTACGGCCGCAAGGAGCCCGTCGCGGCGGGCCGGTATCACGGCGCGGTCGGCTTTATCTACAAGTGAGCGCTCTGGCCATGGAAACGCAGAAAATCTCCGCCGAAGGACAGGATGTCATGACCGGGAGCACGATCGGGTCCCGCCGCCGCAGGGTCGCCGCAGCCGCCGCGCTTGCGGCGTCCGCGATGCTTCTTTCGGCCTGCGGCAACAGCCAGCTCACCACCGGCTCCATCCCCGACGACTACCGCACCCGCCATCCGATCGTGCTGGCGGAGGGGGAATACACGCTCGATGTTCCGGTCGCTGCTGGCGATGTCCGCCTGACCTCCGGTATGAAGGATACGGTGCGCGGTTTCGCCCAGAATTTCCTGTCGTCGCCGGCCGGCGTGGTCCAGATCCAGGTGCCGCACGGTTCCTACAATGCTGGCGCGGCCCGGCATCTGGCGGGCGACATCCGCCGCACGCTCGCCGAGGCGGGCATCAAGCCGCACAAGATCATGATGACGAGCTATGCGGCCGCTCCCACCGGCGATGCTGCTCCCATCCGGCTTGCTTTCGTGACGACCAAGGCGATGACGGGCCAGTGCGGCGAATGGCCGGCGGACCTTTCGGACAACACCTTCGGCAACAGGAACTGGTACAATTTCGGCTGCGCCAGCCAGAACAACCTCGCAGCCCAGGTCGCCAACCCCACCGATCTCATCGCGCCGCGCGGCATGACGCCAATCGACGCCACCCAGCGCGCCAAGGTCATCAGCGACTATCGCACCGGCGGCAGCAGCAGCGACCAATAGGCAGAAGAGCGGAGAAGACGATGAGCGCGATCAACTACGAAATCCGCACTCCCCGCGAGGACGAACGGCTTGCCGAGGAAACCGACCGTCCGGGAGATTTCGACGCGTTGCGGCCGCTTCCCCGCATCTCGATCCACGCCTTTTGCGAAAGCGAGCCGATGCAGCGGACGATGGACCGCATGTCGCGCGACCGCCGCATGGCCAAGGTCAATCTGCGCGTGACGGTCGGCAGCACGGCCGCCGCCGCCAACATGTTCACGTCCGCCCCGACGCCCAACCTCATCATTCTGGAAACCGATGCGGAGCCGAAGCACCTGCTCGACGAGCTGAGCCCGCTCGCGGAAGTCTGCGATCCCTCGACGAAGGTCATCATCGTCGGCCGCTACAACGACATCGCGCTCTATCGGGAGCTGATCCGCAACGGCATTTCCGAATATCTCGTCGGCCCGGTGCAGATGCCGGACATGCTGGCTTCGATCGCCGCGATCTTCGTCGATCCGGAAGCCGAGCCGCTCGGCAAGTCGATCGCCTTCATCGGCGCCAAGGGCGGCGTCGGCTCGTCCACCATCGCGCACAACTGCGCCTTCGGCATTTCGAGCCTGTTCTCGACCGAGACCATTCTCGCCGATCTCGACCTTCCCTTCGGCACTGCCAATATCGATTTCGACCAGGATCCGGCACAGGGCATCGCCGAAGCGGTCTTCGCGCCCGAACGCCTCGACGAAGTCTTCCTCGACCGCCTGCTCACCAAATGCTCCGAGCATCTGTCGCTGCTCGCGGCACCCTCGCTGCTCGATCGCGCCTATGATTTCGAGCGCGGCGCCTTCACGCCGATCATCGAGCTCCTGCAGCGCAGCGCGCCGGTCGCGGTGCTCGACCTGCCGCACGGCTGGACGGAATGGACCCGGGCGGTGCTTGCGGAAGTCGACGAGGTGGTGATCTCGGCCGTTCCCGATCTTGCCAACCTCCGCAACACCAAGAACATGATCGACGCGCTGAAGAAGCTCCGGCCGAACGATCGGGCGCCGCATCTCATCCTCAATCAGGTCGGAATGCCGAAGCGCCCGGAAATCGCGCCTGCGGATTTCATCGAGCCTCTGGAGATCGAGCCGATCGCCATCCTGCCCTTCGACGTTCAGCTCTTCGGCAATGCCGCCAATAGTGGCCGCATGGTTTCCGAGATCGATGCGAAGTCCCCCGCCGCCGAAACCTTCTCGCAGATCGCCCATGTGGTCACGGGCCGCGTGGCGGTGAAGAGGGCGAAGAAGGGCGGGCTCGGCAATATCTTCGGAATGCTGTCCCGCAAGAAAGCATAGCACCAGGAAACCGGTATGTTCGGAAAACGCGGAAACGAAGGATTTGGGAAAAGCACGGGCGGCCTCGCTCCGCCGCCGGCTGCCGCGCCCGTTCCGGCCGCACCCGTCGTGGCGAGGCCGCCGGCGCCGGAAATCCTTCCCGAGCCGGTGCG
>Ga0065721_10008844_pt1 | contig 10949 bp, 11 predicted proteins | sample Mesricmetagenome_FD_59108 | JGI IMG/M metagenome (GOLD analysis project Ga0065721, IMG submission 59108) | Mesophilic microbial community from rice straw/compost enrichment Sample: eDNA_1 v2 (version 2) | ecosystem: Engineered > Solid waste > Grass > Composting > Bioreactor | place: USA: Davis...
CATAGAGCATCTGCAGCGGATGGAGCACGAGGCCGAAGGGCAGCGCGATGACGATCATCACCACGGCCTGGAAGAAGAGCGGGAACATTTCCTTGAGCGCCCTTCCCATCAGCAGGGCAGGCCGGCTCATGGGCGTGGCCAGGAACCGTTCGAGCACGCCGGACAGCAGTTCCTCGGTGAGGCTCCAGCCCACCATGGCGGTGCCGAACAGGGTCAGCATCACCATCATGCCGGGGATGAACCATTGCAGGGGCGAAGCGCCCTCGATGCCGACATCGCCCAGCAGCGGCACGAAGAGGCCGATATAGAGCAAGGGCTGCACCAGCCCGAAGGCCAGCCAGACCCAGCCGGAGATCAGCGGCTTCATCTCGCGGATGAAGGAGGTTTTGACGTCGTAGAGAAAGCTCATGTCGGACTCCTTCAGGCAGCAGCGGTTTCGCGCAGGGAGCGGCCGGTGAGGCCGAGGAAAACGTCGTCCAGCGTCGGCCGGCGGACCGAGGCGGTGGCGACGGCCACGCCCCGCTCGTGCAGGCGCCGGATGAATTCGGGCAGCAGGGCCTCCCCCTCCCTGGCGGTGACGCCGACCGTGCCATTGTCCACCGCGACTTCGCGGGCGCCGGGCAGGTTGGCGGCCAGTTCGGCCGTAGCGGCCGCGTCGCTATTGCCTACTCCGATGGTGATGCGGTCGCCGGCCAGGTCGGCCTTGAGCCGGGCCGGAGTGTCGTCGGCGATCAGCAATCCATTGTCCATGATCATCACCCGCTCGGCCATGGTGTCGGCCTCGTCCAGGTAATGGGTGGTGAGGAAGATGGTCATGCCGGTCTCGCGCCGGAGCTTGAGGATATGCTCCCAGAGATTGGCGCGGCTATGCGGGTCGAGACCGGTCGAAGGCTCGTCAAGAAACAGCAATTGCGGGCTGTGCATCAGGCCCAGGGCTACATCGAGCCGCCGCTTCTGGCCGCCGGACAGGGTGGTGCCGATGCGGTCTTCCATGCCTGACAGTTCAAGCATGCCGATCAGGGCATCGGCACGCCGGGCGGCTTCGGCCTTGTCCATGCGCAGGGCCGCGCCCTGGGTCAGCAATTCGTCGCGCAGCTTGTAATATTGCCCCGCCCCGCTGCCCTGGCCGACATAGCCGATCTTGCGGCGGACCCCGGCCGGATCGGCCACGATATCGCAGCCGGCGACATTGGCACTGCCCGAGCTGGGTGGCAGGAGCGTGGTCAGCAGGCGCACCGAGGTGGATTTGCCGGCGCCATTGGGGCCGAGAAAGGCCACGAGCTCCCCTTCGGCGACATCGAGGCTGAGGCCGCGCACGGCTTCCACCGGGCCGGTCTTGGTCTTGAAGGTGCGAGTCAAATCTCTGGCATGGATCATTCGCAAGTCCCCTTTGCTGGTCCCTCGGACACACTGATCCGCCCCTGCTGACATGACGCGGCAGCAGGCGGATTTTCGACAGTGGGCTCGACTTTTGCGCCCCGGAACGCTACAACTCCGTACGCCGCATAGGGTTTAGCACAATCTCGTACGGTGTAAAGAGTTATTTGGAGGCCAGATGGCCGAGGATATTGCCGGACGCGGCGACCCGCTCAAGACCCTGCAACTGATGTGGGGGCGGGTGGATGCGCCCCGGCGCGGCCCGAAATCGCGCGTTTCGGTGGGTGACCTGGTGCAGGCGGCGGTGCGCATTGCCGATGCCGAGGGGATCGACGCCGTCTCGACGCGCCGGGTGGCCGAGGCGGTCGGCATTTCGCCGATGAGCTTTTACACCCACATTCCCGACAAGTCGGTGCTGGTGGACCTGATGCTGGATGCCGTGGCCGGCCCGGCCGAGGGTGACGAGAGGGAGGCGCCGGTCTTCACCCCGGCAGACTGGCGTGCCAATGTCGCCTTCGTCGCGTGGGAATATCGCGCCTTCTACCTGCGCCATCCCTGGGCGCTGCAGGTGGCCACGCACCGTCCGGTGCTCGGCCCCAACACGATGCGGGCCTATGAATATTTCCTCTCCGCCTTCGACAATCTGGGCCTGAGCGAAGTGGAAATGGACATGTCGGTGACCATGGTGGCCAATTATGTCTATGGGGCAGTGCGCGACGTGGCCCGCGCCCGCATGGTCAAGGACCTGACGGGCATGAGCGACGACGAATGGTGGTACACGATCGCGCCCTTCCTCGAGACGCTCGACTACACCCCCTACCCCGTCGCAAGCCGTGTGGGCCCGGTGGTGGGCGAGCTCTACGGCCTGGGCGACCCCGACCGGGCCTTCAATTTCGGCCTGGAGCGGATACTCGATGGGCTGGCGCTGATGATCGAGGGCAAGGGCAAGCCCTAGTCACCAGCCCGTGCGACGGCCTTCCCGCGATTGTCGTTGGCCAGGTGATAGGGCTGGATCAATGCCTCGGCCGGAATGTGCCATTCCCGGTTGATCCTGAACGCCATGTCCATGGTGAGGGCGCGGCGGCGGTTCAGCACCTCGGAAGCGCGGGAGCGGGAGCCGACCACGGCGGCGAGGGCCGCCTGGTTGAGGCCGTGCATATCCATATAGGCCTTTATCGTTTCGACAGGATCGGGCGCCGCTATCGGGAACTGCTCGCTTTCATAGGCCTCGATCAGCGCGGCAAGGACGTCGAAGCGATCCCCATCGGGGGAACCAGGCTCGGGCTGGTTGTCGAAATAGGCGGTGACCTCGGCCAAAGCCCATTCGTAGTCGGCTTCTGTCTTAATGGGGCGAATGTTGTCCATCACACGGTCTCCGGGTCGATACGGTCATAGTCCTTGTGCGTGCCGATGAACTTGATCAGCACGCGCTTGAACGGATAGGCCACATGGACGATCAGGCGATATTTATTGCCCGCAATATCGAAGATGACACGGTTATCCGCCACGAAGTCCACGCTAGTGCCAAACATCGCCTTGATATCGGCGGGACCGGTCCACGCCGCCTTGCTGACCAGCGAAAACCAGACCGATAGCGGGCCCTCGGCCTGGGGATGCCGCAGCCAGAAATCTCTCAGAGCCTTGCGAGCAATGATCTGCACGCGACTCCATAGCATGTTCCCAAATCGGGAACAAGAGGGATACCCAAATCGGGAACTTTCCGCTAGATCGCCATGCCTTCGGCGTTGAACAGGTGGATGCGGGCCGGATCGATATGGACGCCGACCGTGGCGCCCAATTCCACCTTGCTCTGGCCTTCCAGCACGATGGTGACCGCCTGGTTGTCGGCCGTGGTGGCATAGACCACCGTCTGGCCACCCAGATTTTCCACCAGGTCCACCCGCACATCGGCCAGCTTGAGGCCGCTGCCCTCCGATATGGTGATGTGTTCGGGGCGCACGCCCAGCGTGGTGGCGCCGGCGACCGGGCGCTGCAGGCTGAGGCTGTTGCCCGCCACNTTCAGCCCNGACCCATCGGCGCNNGCGGAGAGGAAGTTCATCTTGGGCGAGCCGATGAAGCCGGCGACGAAGAGGTTGCGCGGATTGTTGTAGAGTTCGAGCGGCGCGCCGGCCTGTTCGATGACGCCCTGGCGGAGCACCACGATCTTGTCGGCCATGGTCATGGCTTCCACCTGGTCGTGGGTCACATAGATCATGGTGTTGCCGAGGTCGTTATGCAGCTTGGCGATCTCGACGCGCATCTGCACGCGCAATTCGGCATCGAGGTTGGAGAGCGGTTCGTCGAACAGGAAAATCTTGGGTTCGCGCACGATGGCGCGGCCGATGGCGACGCGCTGGCGCTGCCCGCCCGAAAGCTGGCGCGGCTTGCGCTGCAGCAGTGGCACGATCTGGAGGATTTCTGCAGCGCGCTGCACGCGCTCCTTGATCTCGGCCTTGGGCGCACGCGCCGTTTCAAGGCCAAAGGCCAGGTTCTGGTAGACATTCATATGCGGGTAGAGCGCATAGGACTGGAACACCATGGCAATGCCGCGCTTGGCGGCCGGCACTTCATTCATGCGCTGGCCGTCGATCAGCAGGTCTCCCCCGGTGATCGGCTCCAGCCCGGCAATCATGCGCAGCAGGGTGGACTTGCCGCAGCCCGAGGGACCGACAAAGACGGTGAATTCACCCGGATCGATATTGAGATCGACGCCATGGATGACTTCCACATCGCCATAGGCTTTGACGATCTGCCGGAGCTGGATATTGGTCGACATGAGCTAACTCCTAAGCCGCCCGGAACTGGGCCGGGACCCAGCTTTCATAGAGCGGATGGCCGGGGCCGATGGGCAGGACGACATCCTCATTGGTTGCCGACGAATGGTAGAAGGCAGTGACCAGCTCGAGCGAGCGGCGGGAATCGGCGCTCGTCACCGGCAGCGGGCCGGCGCCGGTCAGGGCATCGTGGAAGCGGGCCATCTGCGTCTGGAAGCGGGACGGCACATGTTGCCAATCCTTCAGCAAGGCATCGATCTTTGCTGCCGTTTCGGGATTGCGCGGCTGGATTTTCCAGGGCTTCTCGCCCGGATTATAGGCCGCGTGGTCGCTTTCGAAGGTCACATTCTCGAAGGCAAGACGGATGCGCGTCGTGTCGTCGGCCGAGCCCAGGGTGGCGGTGAGGCTGGCGAGAGCCCCGCTCTTCATCAGCAGGGAGGCCGAGATCGTGTCTTCCACCTCGATCGGATTGACCCTTGTTGCCACCCTGCCGAACACACGCTCGATATCGCCCATGAGATAGGTGAACAGGTCATGCGGGTGGATGGCATGGCCCATCAGCACGCCGCCCAGTTCGGTGGCCCATTTGCCGCGCCAGGGCACGGCATAATAGGGGGCGTCGCGCCGCCACAGCGTTTCGACCGTGCCCATGAAGGGTTTGCCGGCAATGCCGGCATCGATGATGGCCTTGGCCTGCTCGATGCCGTCGCCAAAGCGATACTGGAAGACGGGCATGAGCATGCCCCTGGAGCGCTTTTCTTCCTCGATCACCGCATCGACCTGGGCCAGCGAGCCCACCAGCGGCTTTTCGCAGATGACATGCTTGCCAGCCTTGAGCGCAGCCATGACCATGGGGAAATGCAGGCCGGGCGGGGTGCAGATATCGACCACGTCGATATCGTCCATGGCCAGGATATCGTCGAAGCTGGCGATCCGCCCGGCAATGCCGAATTCGTCGGCCACGGCATTGAGGCGCTCGGCATTGAGATCGCACAGGACCTTGACCCTGAACTTGCCGGCATTGGGCAGGTAGCCCTCCACGATATGGCTGCGGCCGATGCCGCAACCGACGACGGCAACGTTGAAGATGTTGCTCATTGTGCCCACTCCGTTCCGCGCTCGGCCAATGCTTGCGCCGTCAGCGCCAGTTTCATGGCATTGAAGCACCGCTCCTGCGGCATGGCGGTCTCGGTGCGGTTGCGCACATCGTGGAGGAAGAGCCGTCCGAACGGCCGCTCGACCTGGGAGCAATCGACATGGCGCGGCCCCTCCCTGTTGACGATGAAGAGGTGATTTTCACCCGGCCGCCCGGCGATGTCGATGTATTTCCGGAGTTCGATATAGCCCTCGGTCCCCAGGATGGTGAGGCGCCCATCGCCCCAGGTGGGCAGGCCTTCGGGGGTAAACCAGTCGACGCGGATATAGCCGGTCGTATCGGGCGTACGCAGATGCACATCGCCCACATCCTGCAGGCCCGGCCGGTCGGGATTGCCGCGATTGGCGACGCTGGCCGAGACCACTTCGGCATCCATGGCATTGGAGAAGAACAGGAACTGCTCAAACTGGTGGCTGGCAATGTCGCAGAGAATGCCGCCATAGCGCGACCGGTCGAAGAACCAGTCGGGCCGCTGGTTGTTGCGGATGGCATGNGGACCNAGGCCCACGGTGTTGATGACCTTGCCGATGGTGCCCTGGGCGATGAGATTGCCGGCCTCGACCGTGGCGCGCACTTCGAAATGCTCCGAATAGAGCACCGAATAGATGCGACCGGTTTCCTTCTGCACGCGCTTGAGCTCGTCGAGCTGGGCAAAGGTGGTCATGCCGGGCTTATCGGTCATCACGTCCTTGCCATGCTGCATGGCAGCGATGGAGATCGCGGCTCGATCGGCCGGAATGGCCGAGGTCAGCACCACCGCTATGGTGGGGTCTTCGAGGATAGCGCGCGGATCGGTGACGCGCCTGGCCTCGGGATATCTGGCGGCGAAAGTCGCCGCGAGATCGTCCTCGATGGCGTGGAAGGCGACGAACTGGGCGCCGGCATCCTTGAGGCAGTCAACCTGGCCGTAGATGTGGCTGTGATTGATGCCGATGGCGGCAAACTTGATATCACTCATTGGTCTGGTGTTTCTCGGGTCTAGCGTTTCATGCCGGTCGTGGCGATGCCCTCGATGAGCAGCCGCTGGAAGAACAGGAAGAACAGGAAGATCGGCACGATGGAGAGCACGCTCATGGCGAAGAGCCCGCCATAGTCACTCTCGCCGGTGGAATCCACGAAGGTCCGGAGGCCGAGCATGACCGTATAGTCCTGCATGCGGTTGAGGTAGATCAACGGCGCGAAGAAATCGTCCCAGGTCCAGATGAAGGTGAAGATGGCCACCGTCACCAGCACGGGCATCGAGAGCGGCAGCATGATCTTGTAGAAGATGCGCCAGGCCGAGCAGCCATCCATCATCGCCGCTTCGTCCAGTTCGCGCGGAATGCCGCGGAAGAACTGCACCATCAGGAAGATGAAGAAGGCGTCGACCGCGAGGAACTTCGGCACGACCAGCGGCAGCACGGTGTTGATCCAGCCCAGGTCGCGGAACAGCACATATTGCGGGATGAGCGTGACCTGGCCGGGCAGCATCAGCGTCATCAGCATCATGGCGAACCAGAAATTGCGACCCTTGAAGCGCAGCCGGGCGAAGGCATAGGCCGCCATGGAGCAGGCGATGAGATTGCCCACCACGCTCAGCGCCGCGATCACGAAGGAATTCATGAAGAACACGGAGAAGCTGGTGCGCAGCCCGTTCCAGCCGCGGAAATAGGAATCGATGCTCCAGTCCAGCGTGGGCCAGATGCCCGAAGTGAAGATCTGGTCCTGCGGCTTGAGGGAGGCCGAGAGCAGCCAGAGCAGCGGATAGAGCATCACGATGGACGCCGCGATCAGCAGCACATGGGCGCCGATCCCCAGGAAGCGCTTGCGCCTGCGGCGCGCCGGATCGGATTCGGCGCCGGTGACCACGGTCAGGCCCTGTGCATCAGTCGTCATAATGCACCCAATACTTGCTGGTGAGGAAGGAGAAGGCCGTGAAGCAGGCGATCAGCACCAGCAGGAACCAGGCCAGCGCCGAGGCGTAGCCCATGCGGAAGAAGCTGAAGGCCTCGTTGTAGAGGTAGAGCGTGTAGAACAGCGTCGAATTGATCGGCGCGCCGGTGCCGCCCGAAATGATGAAGGCCGGGGTGAAGCTCTTGAAGGCCTCGATGGTCTGGATGATGGCGTTGAAGAAGACGACCGGGGTCAGCAGGGGCAGGGTGATCTTGACGAATTGCCGCCACTTGCTGGCGCCGTCCAGACTCGCCGCCTCATACATGTCCTGCGGAATCTGCCTGAGGCCGGCCAGGAAGATGATCATGGGCGAGCCGAACTGCCAGATGGAGAGGATGATGAGCGTCCACAGCGAATAATTGGGGTTGGAAATCCAGCTCGGACCCTGGATGCCGAATATGGCCAGCACGTCGTTGACCAGGCCGTCGGCAGCGAAAATCTGGCGCCACAGGATGGCGATGGCGACCGAAGCGCCGAGCAGGCTCGGCAGGTAGAAGAGCGCGCGATAGAGCGGCAGGCCCTTCATGCCCCGGTTCAGCAGCACAGCCACGCCCAGGGCGAAGGCCAGCTTCAGCGGCACCGAGAAGAGCACGAAAAAGAAGGTGACGCGCATGGAAGCCGCAAAGCTGCGGTCATTGGTGAACATGCGCACGTAATTGTCCACGCCCACCCATTCGGCGGGGGTCAGCAGGTCGAAATCGGTGAAGCTGAGATAGAAGGAGGTGATGATCGGCCCGACAGTCAGGCCGAAAAATCCGATGAACCACGGCAACAGGAAGAGGTAGCCGGGGGCGTGGTTTTGCCACGCCCTCGACCAGATCGAATTGCCGGTTGCGACCCCTTGGGAAGCCGCTTCCATGCCGCGTACGGCCATGATTTAGCTCGCCGCCCGGTCGAGGATGGCCTCGGCCTCGAAGACGAAGAACTCGCCGGCATCCTGGGCCGAACGGCCACCGAAGGCGACTTCCTGGCTCAGCACGCGCAGCAGGGAGGTGTCGATTTCGCCGGCAGCGTTAGGCGGGGAGGACGGCAGCGGCCCGAGCAGGTCGCCCAGGTTGGCAACGAAGTTCAGCGCGATCTGGCTCTGCTCATCGAGCGTGGGCGCAATCGCGTCGCGCACAGCGGCAGAGCAGGGAATGCCGCGCTCGACGCCCAGCACCTTGCCCGCTTCCGGATCGGTGATGCAGAAGTTGATGAAGGCCGCGGCGGCAGCCTTGTCGGCAGACGAGCCGGCCACCGAGAAGAACATCGAGGGCTTGCGATAGTGGCCACCGCCGACACCGGGCGCGATGCGGGGATAGCTGTTGATGGTGAGCACGTCGGGATTGATCGACTGGTGGATGACGAGCTGGTTGGAGTTGGACGGGATCATGGCCGCCTTGTTGAGCGCAACCATGGACACTTCCGGCGCGCCGGTATCCAGGGCGGTCGTCTCGGCATCGGTAATGTAGCCGGCGTCACGCATCTCGTTCCACATGGTGAACCATTCCACCATATCCTCGACGCTGGGGCCCAGCTTGCCTTCGGGCGTATAGAGCGGCTTGCCGCGCTGGCGGATCCAGTTGTCGAGCATGGGTTCGGAGCCGGAGCCGTCGGACATGCCGCGCATGCCGCCACGGATATTGGCAGCCTTGAAGCCTTCGCCGATTTCCTTGAGCGTCTCGTAGGTCCAGCTCATGTCGGGAACGGCAATGCCGGCTTCCTCGAAAGCGGTCTTGTTGACCAGCATGGCCACCGAATTGGCGCCCAGCGAAATGCCGTAGAGCTTGCCATCGACCTTGCCGCCCTCGAGCTGGTCGGCGTCGAAGTCGTCGAGCTTGAGCACGTCGCCCACAAGATCGTCGAGCGGGGCGATGGCGTTGCGGGTGGCATATTCGACGATGAACCGATAATCCATCTGGATGACGTCCGGGGCGGTGCCGCCAGCGACCTGGGTGGCCAGCTTGGGCCAGTAATCGTTCCAGGACAGGAATTCGCTTTCGACGCCCGGATTGCCGGCGCCTTCAAAGAGATCGATCACGCCATTGGTGCGGTCGGCACGGGCCTGGCCACCCCAGAAGATCAGGCGCAGGGCGTTCTGTGCCCAGGCCGGGTTGACGCCGGCGGCAATGGCCGCGGCAAGAGCCGAACTGCCCATCAGGAACTGGCGGCGGTCGAAACGTAGGGTCATTGGATTTCCTCCCTGGAATTTGGTCGCTCCGATCCGGAGCACGCTCTCGTGACTGGCAGCCTCCCCGCCGCCATATCACCAACCGGTTACATTGCTGACGCGTGATCGAGATCGTGATCAACGCTGCGCGGTCGTGCTTTCTGCCAAAATCTCCTCATGCAAATTGCACAAATAACCGGATGGTTACGGCATAGCACACACTTTTGCAGCAAGGCAATCACTTGTATGGAAGATGCGGAAAGCTGGTGAAATCCCGGTCCCGGCAGAGGCTGCCTGGACAATTCGCCCTGTTTTCCCGCTGTTTCAGACCGTCCATCCGTTCTGGCTGGCGGCGCTCTTCCATGGCCTTTCAGAGGCCGGTTCTTGTCTTGCTGGCCATACCTTGGCGCAGTCTCGACCAAAAGAAAAATAGGAAATATCCTGTCCATTATAGATTTACTCTATGTCCCAGAGGGAAGTCGATGGACAAGTTGCTCAACCAGTTCCTTGCGGTCGCGGAAGCGGGCACGATCAGCGCCGCGGCGACCGCCCTGTTCGTCACCCAGCCGACGCTGACCTTCAACATGCGCAAGCTGGAGGAAAATCTCGGCGTGAAACTGCTGATCCGCACGCCGCGTGGCGTCGAGCTCACCGAATATGGCGAGACGCTCTACCAGAACGGGCGGCTGATGCGGCGGCTCTATGACAATACGCTCAATGCCATTGCCCATCAGCAGGGCCGCACCGAGCAGGGGCTGCGGATCGGCTCGGGTTATTCGTGGTGGACCCTGTTCATCCGCGACATGGTACTCGACTATGCGCAGACTTATCCCAATGCACGCATCCATGTCAGCCTGGGCAACCAGCTTCGCTGCATGGACCAGTTGCTGAGTGGCGATATTTCCCTGTTCGTGGCGCATGAAATCGAGGGGCTGAGCCGCAGCACCGGGGCGCGGCTCATTCCGCTCACCCGCGTCGGCCAGGGCTATTTCGTGCGCGAGGGCCACGCCCTGCTCAGCCGCCCGCGCTCGATTGCCGAGATCGAGGCCTATCCGGCGGTGACCTCTTCCCTGCCCGAGGTGCGCCACCAGCGCTTCTTCGAGACGTGGAGCCGCACCACGACCGGCAGCGCGCCCTTCGATCAGGGCAAATATGTGTTCGCCTCCAATTCACTGGCGGCGTGCCTGGACTATGTCGAGCGGAGCGATGCGGTGATCGGGCATACCGAGGTGATGGAAGAGGAGTTCATCCGCCGCGGCCTGCGCCGCATCGCCGTAACCGAGTCGACGCGGCAGAGCCTGATCGGCATCTATGTGCTGCAGGAGCGCGCCGAGGAACCCCGCGTGGCCGAACTGATCGAGCGGCTGCGGGAGAAGGCGCAAGCGGTGCTGCCGCTGCTGGAATAGAGTGCCACGCCCTCGTGGCAACATGCTCAAGCCGGCGTGGTGCGCAGATAGTCCAGCACCATCTGCACCGCCTGGGCTTCGCGCTCCTGCACCATGTCGATGCCGCTGAGGTCGCGCGCAAAGATCACCGACAGCGTCGCCATGTTGGAGACGTA
>Ga0065721_10052893_pt1 | contig 10949 bp, 11 predicted proteins | sample Mesricmetagenome_FD_59108 | JGI IMG/M metagenome (GOLD analysis project Ga0065721, IMG submission 59108) | Mesophilic microbial community from rice straw/compost enrichment Sample: eDNA_1 v2 (version 2) | ecosystem: Engineered > Solid waste > Grass > Composting > Bioreactor | place: USA: Davis...
GCCGGCGCGGGCACGCCCGCCGGTGCGCTGCCGGCCGCCGCCGGCGCCGTGGCCGTCGGACGCGGGCCGAAAAACGAGGGCTGGCCGTTGTGCTTGTTCCACGCGTCCCACAGGAGGACGAGCGACATCGTGAACAGCACCCACAGCAAGGTGCGGCGTATATCGGTCATGGAGAGTTCCGGGTCGGAAGGGAATCAGCGGACGACGGTTTATCCGCCGTCGCCGGTGTGCGCAGCAGCCGAGTGAACAGGCGGGGCGGCTGCGCTGGCACGGGGTCGTGGCCGCCAGCGCACCAGGGATGGCAGCGCAGCAGCCGGGCGGTGGTCAGGTACGCGCCGGCCGCTGCACCGTGGCGCTGCAGCGCCTCCAATGCGTAGGCCGAGCAGGTGGGTTCGAAGCGGCAGGCGCTGCCGAGCCAGGGGCTCAGCAGCAGCCGGTAGCCGCGCACCGCGCCGATGAGCAGCTGCTGCGGCAGGGCACGCCAGCCGCGCGGGGCCGGGACATCGGTCGGGGATGGAAGCGGCGCGGCCATGGCGGAGAAGTCATCAGCGGGCGCGGCGGCTCGCGCTCAGGGCGTGATGCGGCCGAGCAGCTTCTCCAACTCCGCGCGCACGACGGCGCGCAGCGCGTCGGAGGCCGCGGAAGGAAACTGCCGGGTGTCGATGGGCGCGCGCAGGCGCAGCACCCACTGCCCAGGAGGCAGGTGCTGGTGATGGCGCCGCAGGGCTTCTCGCATCTGGCGCTTGATCAGGCTGCGTGTGACGGCACGGCGGGCGTGGCGCTTGGGCACCACCAACCCCAGCCACCAGCCGGAGACCAGGTCATCCACAGGCGCCGCAGGCTCGGAGCCGGGGGCTGTTGACAACTGCGCCGCAGGGCCGGGGCGCTGGCGCAGATGATGGGCCGCGAATAGCGGACTGCGCGACAGCTGCCGGGTCTGCAGCACGCGCTGGAAATCGGCCGCGCTCGTGAGGCGGCCGATCACCGTGCGGGTGTCTGCGCTCAGACGGCCAGGCGCTTGCGGCCCTTGGCGCGGCGGGAGGCGATCACGGCACGGCCGCCGCGGGTCTTCATGCGCACCAGGAAACCATGGGTACGGGCGCGGCGGGTCTTGGAAGCTTGATAGGTGCGTTTCATGACGAAAATCCTCGGCAGTTCTCTCGGGAAGGGGCCCGGCTGGGGGTCGCTGCCCGGGCCCGGCCAGGCGCTTTGAGCTCCTGCGCCGGACGGCCGCGTCGCGACGGCGCACGAGGCGATCGCCTGCCCTGCCGCACGCGCCCACACGCTGTACACCACCTGCTGGCAGCGTGAGCAGGAAACTGAGTTAGTTCTGCAGCGCGGAGCCCGGCGCAAGGATCGATCTGCTCGGGTAGGCGCAAAGACGCACCCGAAACTCGCGCATCCGGGAAACCCGCGATTACAGCAGAAGCACCGCGTGCGGTCAATGAAGCCGTGCAACAAGCTTGTTGACGGCGGGCTTCAATCTGTGGATAACCACCGCCTCGCCCCGCGGCGGGACCGTACAATCCCGCCGCTCATGAAAGAGTTTTCCACAATGAGCAACGACCTCTGGCAACAGGGCTGCGCACGCCTGGCAGCCGAGTTGCCCGAACAGCAGTTCAACACCTGGATCCGCCCCCTGCCGCCCGCCGACGTGGCCGACGAGGGGGATGCCACGGTGGTGAGCCTGAAGGTGCCCAACCGCTTCAAGCTCGACTGGATCCGCTCGCAGTACGCAGCGCGTATCGAGCAGGTGCTCTCCGACGTGGCCGGCAAGACGGTGCGTCTGGAGCTGACGCTGGCGGCCCGCCCCGCCGCTCCCATCGAACGCCCCGTCCCGCGCAGCAGCACCACCCCCACCGGCGATCTGTTCAACGGCACGCCGCACGCGCCGGCCGCCCTCGCGACGCCGCCGGTGCGCCCGGCACCCGCGCCGGCGCAGTCGCTGAACCGGCTCAACCCGGCCCTGACCTTCGACACGCTCGTGCCCGGCCGCGCCAACCAGATGGCGCGCACCGCCGCGCTGCACGTCGCGGGCGCGCCGGGGCACATGTACAACCCGCTGTTCATCTACGGCGGCGTGGGCCTGGGCAAGACGCACCTGATCCACGCCGTGGGCAACGCGCTGCTCAAGGACAACCCCGAGGCGCGCATCCTGTATCTGCACGCCGAGCAATTCATCACGGATGTGGTGAAAAACTACCAGCGCAAGACTTTCGACGAGCTCAAGGCCAAGTACCACTCGCTGGACCTGCTGCTCATCGACGACGTGCAGTTCTTCGCCGGCAAGGAGCGCACGCAGGAGGAGTTCTTCAACGCCTTCGAGGCGCTGCTGGCCAAGCGCGCGCACATCATCATGACCAGCGACACCTACCCGAAAGGGCTGGTGGACATCGACGAGCGCCTCACCAGCCGCTTCGATGCCGGCCTGACGGTGGCCATCGAGCCGCCGGAGCTGGAGATGCGCGTGGCAATCCTGATGAAGAAGTCCGACGCCGAAGGCACCGCCATGCCCGAGGACGTGGCCTTCTTCATCGCCAAGAACGTGCGCGCCAACGTGCGCGAGCTCGAAGGCGCGCTGCGCAAGGTGCTGGCCTACTCGCGCTTCAGCCAGAAGGAAATCAACATCAACCTCGCGCGCGAGGCGCTCAAGGACCTGCTCTCCATCCAGAACCGCCAAATCGGCGTGGAGAACATCCAGAAGACGGTGGCCGACTTCTACAAGATCAAGGTCGCCGACATGTACTCCAAGAAGCGCCCGGCCAGCATCGCGCGCCCGCGCCAGATCGCCATGTACCTGGCCAAGGAGATGACACAGAAGAGCCTGCCGGAGATCGGCGAGCTCTTCGGCGGCCGCGACCACACCACCGTGCTGCACGCGGTACGCAAGATCGGCGGAGAGCGCCAAAAGAACACCGAGCTCAACCAGCAACTGCACGTGCTGGAGCAGACGCTCAAGGGCTGACGCAGCGCGGTTGAGAACGGCCGTTTCGCCCCCATTTGCGAAGGCCTGGACAACTAACGTCCGGGCCTTTGGTGCTCCTGGGGGGCGCGACGGCCCCGGAGGCGCGCCGGGACATCTCCCGGCTTGACGTTCACGGCCCGGCGCCCTTGCCTGCTCGCGGATCGCTGCTTGCCAGCAGGTGAAAGGCCTCCGCGCCGGGCGAAAATAGACAGATTTCCTAAATCAAAGAGGACGACATGATTGTTCTGAAGGCACCCCAGGAACAGCTGCTGGGGGCGCTGCAGGCGGTCTCCGGCATCGTCGAGCGCCGCCACACGCTGCCGATCCTCGCCAACGTGCTGCTGCGCAAGAACGGCGACGACATCGAGTTCACCACCAGCGACCTGGAGATCCAGGTCCGCACCCACGCGCAGCTCGGCGGCGACGCGGGCGCCTTCGCCACCACCGTGGGCGCGCGCAAGCTCATCGACATCCTGCGCACCCTGCCCGCCGACCAGGTCGTGTCGCTGTCGGCCAACCAGAGCAAGCTCACGCTGCAGGGTGGCAAGAGCCGCTTCACGCTGCAGACGCTGCCGGCCGAGGACTTCCCGCTGGTGCAGGAAGCAGCGGATTACGGCCCGGCCTTCTCGGTGCCGCAGAAGGTGCTGCGCGGGCTGATCGACCAGGTGCACTTCGCCATGGCGGTGCACGACATCCGCTACTACCTCAACGGCATCCTGTTCGTGGCCGAGGGCAAGAAGCTCACGCTGGTGGCCACCGACGGCCACCGCCTGGCACTGGCGCAGGCCACGCTGGAGGCGGAGATCCCGAAGCAGGAGGTGATTCTTCCGCGCAAGACCGTGCTGGAGCTGATGCGGCTGCTCAAGGACGGCAAGGAGGAGGACGCCATCGAGATGCGCTTTGCCGGCAACCAGGCCAAGTTCGCGTTCTCGGGCATGGAGTTCGTCACCAAGCTGGTCGAGGGCAAGTTCCCCGACTACAACCGCGTCATCCCCAAGAACCACCGCAACAGCGTCACGCTGGGCCGCGCGCCACTGCTGGCGAGCCTGCAGCGCGCCGCGATCATGACCAGCGACAAGTTCAAGGGCGTGCGCGTCAACATCGAGCCCGGGCTGCTGCGCATCGCCTCCAGCAACGCCGAGCAGGAAGAAGCGAAGGAAGAGCTGGAGATCGACTACAACGGCGACGCCATCGAGATCGGCTTCAACGTCACGTACCTGATGGACGCGCTGGCCAACATGGGCCAGGACATGGTCAAGGTCGAGCTGCAGGACGCCAACGCCAGCGCGCTGATCACGGTGCCCGAACGGGACGACTTCAAGTACGTCGTGATGCCGATGCGCATCTGACGGCAAGACACACAGCGGGCCGCGAGCCCGCTTCGGCATTTTTATGGGCCCCTGCGCCGCGCGCCGCGGGCCTTGCGAGACAGCACATGAGCGACCAGAACACTCCTCAAATCCAGGGCGACGGCGGCTACGGCGAAGGCAGCATCCAGATCCTTGAAGGCCTGGAGGCGGTGCGCAAGCGCCCCGGCATGTACATCGGTGACACCTCCGACGGGACCGGCCTGCACCATCTGGTGTTCGAAGTCGTGGACAACTCCATCGACGAGGCGCTGGCCGGGTACTGCGACGACATCATCGTCACCATCCACTCGGACAACTCCATCTCCGTCATCGACAACGGCCGCGGCATTCCCACCGGCGTGAAGATGGACGACAAGCACGAGCCCAAGCGCTCGGCCGCCGAGATCGCGCTGACCGAGCTGCACGCCGGCGGCAAGTTCAACCAGAACAGCTACAAGGTCTCGGGCGGCCTGCACGGCGTGGGCGTGTCGTGCGTCAACGCGCTGTCCAAGTCGCTGCGCCTGACGGTGCGCCGCGACGGCAAGGTGCACTTCCTGGAGTTCAAGCGCGGCATTCCGCAAGACCGGGTGATCGAGCAACGCAACGGCGTCGAGATCAGCCCGATGAAGATCATCGGCGAGACCGAGAAGCGCGGCACCGAGGTGCACTTCCTGCCCGACGAGACGATCTTCACCAACGTCGATTTTCATTACGACGTGCTGGCCAAGCGGCTGCGCGAGCTGTCCTTCCTGAACAACGGCGTGAAGATCAAGCTCGTCGATGAGCGCAACGCCAAGGAAGACGACTTCGCCTACGCCGGTGGCGTGCGCGGCTTCGTGGAGTTCATCAACACCGGCAAGCGGGTGCTGCACCCCAACGTGTTCCACGCCATCGGCGAGAAGGTCAGCGACCAGAACACCACCATCGGCGTGGAAGTCGCGATGCAGTGGAACGAGGGCTTCAGCGAGCAGGTGCTCTGTTTCACCAACAACATTCCGCAGCGCGACGGCGGCACGCACCTCACGGGGTTGCGCGCGGCGATGACGCGGGTGATCAACAAGTACATCGAGGACAACGAACTGGCCAAGAAGGCCAAGGTGGAAATCTCCGGCGACGACATGCGCGAGGGTTTGGCCTGCGTGGTCAGCGTCAAGGTGCCCGAGCCCAAGTTCTCCAGCCAGACCAAGGACAAGCTCGTGAGCTCCGAGGTGCGCGGCCCGGTGGAAGAGGTGGTGGCGGCCAAGCTCGCCGAGTGGCTGCTGGAGAACCCCAACGACGCCAAGATCGTGTGCGGCAAGATCGTCGAGGCCGCGCGGGCCCGCGAGGCCGCGCGCAAGGCGCGCGAGATGACGCGCCGCAAGGGCGTGCTCGACGGCCTGGGGCTGCCCGGCAAGCTGGCCGACTGCCAGGAGAAGGACCCGTCGCTGTGCGAGATCTACATCGTGGAGGGCGACAGCGCCGGCGGCTCGGCCAAGCAGGGGCGTGACCGCAAGTTCCAGGCGATCCTGCCGCTGCGCGGCAAGATCCTGAACGTGGAGAAGGCGCGCTACGAGAAGCTGCTGAGCTCCAACGAGATCCTGACGCTGATCACGGCGCTGGGCACGGGCATCGGCAAGGGCATGGGCGGGGACGACTTCAACCCCGACAAGCTGCGCTACCACCGCATCATCATCATGACCGACGCGGACGTGGACGGCGCCCACATCCGCACGCTGCTGCTGACCTTCTTCTACCGGCAGATGCCCGATCTGGTTGAGCGCGGACACATCTACATCGCGCAGCCGCCGCTGTACAAGGTCAAGCACGGCAAGCAGGAGCAGTACCTCAAGGACGCGGCCGAGCTGGACGTGTACCTGATGCGCGTGGCGCTGGACGGCGCCTCGATCGACCCGGGCGACGGCCGCGCGGCCATCACCGGTGCCGACCTGGAGGAGAAGGCGCGCGCCTACGTGCAGGCCAACAACGTCATCGAGCGCCTGCAGAACTGGATGGACGTGGAGGCGCTACGCGCCATCGCCGACGGCCTGACGCTGGACCTGGACAGCGCCGCCGCGGCGGAAGCCAGCGCCGCGGCGCTCAAGGCCGCGCTGCATGACGCCGCGGTGGCCGCCGAGTTCGACGAGCGCACCGACAAGCACCAGCTGCGCATCAGCCGCCGGCACCATGGCAACCTCAAGAGCAGCGTGATCACGCAGGACTTCGTGCACGGCGCCGACTACGAGGCGCTGAGCAAGGCCGGCATCACCTTCAAGGGCCTGCTGGGTCCGGACGCGGTGGCCCGGCGCGGGGAGGGCGATCGCGCCAAGGAGCAGAAGGTGGCGGACTTCCGCGCCGCGATGGCGTGGCTGATGGGCCAGGCCGAGAACAGCGTCGGCCGCCAGCGCTACAAGGGCCTGGGCGAGATGAACCCCGAGCAGCTCTGGGAAACCACCATGGACCCGGCCGTGCGCCGGCTGCTGAAGGTACAGATCGAGGACGCGATCGAGGCCGACCGGGTGTTCACGATGCTCATGGGCGACGAGGTCGAGCCGCGGCGCGACTTCATCGAGACCAATGCGTTGAGGGCGGCGAATATCGACGCTTGATATGTGACTAAGACGGCCCCGAAAGGGGCCGTTTCCTCGTGTCTTCCATCCCCTTTCATTTGTGAGCCGCCATCTCTCACGCCTCACCAGCCCTGCCGCCATTCAGGATGCACTGGATGAGTTCGTAGGTGCCGGTCGCGCAGATTTTCTGCAGGAATACGGTTTCAAACCCGCCCGCGACTATTTCGTCATCGACCCCAAAACCGGCATCGAAGCCGATTCCAAGGCCATCGTCGGCGTGGCTTTCGGCTATCAGTTTCCCGAGTTGGGCGCCTTGAGGCCGGATGAGTTTTCCGGCGGCGACGCCACGGTGGTGCCACTGCTGCAGTCCTTGGGATTCCAGAACCGCTCCCTGGGCCTGGCCGGCGAGGAATTCGCGCTGCGTTTCGAGCGCTGGCGGCTTGTAGAACTTGGCGCCGGGCAGCTGGCCGAAAAGGTCGAGCCCCGAAATCGCGTTTTCCACGGCCAATGGCCGGGGCGCCTCTGGCGCCCTTCGTCTTCAATTCATCCAGTTCTCATACGCCGCCCGCCGCAGCCGCCGGGCATTGGCCGGGTCGCTGTGCTGAAGCTGGCCGGCCATCTCCAGCATCTCGGTGCGGACATGGGTGTGGTCCAGGGCCTGCACCAGGTTCCAGGCTGCCTTCAGGACGCTTCCCAGGCCCACGACGACGGCAGTGCCCAGGGTCCGGACGGTGGGCAGGGTCACGATGGCGCTCATGTCGCAATACTCCTTGTGAGAGCGGGATCCCTCTCTGCGGCACGCAACGCCCGTTGCGCGCTCCGGCAGCGTATCCCGGCATCTAGGGTTAACCCTAACTCAAAGCATCCCGTTCGGTAATCCTCCCTTGGCATACCCATCGGCCGCGAGGGGTGCGGATTTCACGGCCTTTGTGTCTTCCCCGCCACGCTGCGGGTGCCTGCGCGGCGGATGGTGGTGCGGGTCAAATCGGCGGCCCGCCCTCCAAGGCCCGAACGAAAGGCGCCGACATGCTTTCTTCCCTCCAGTTCCAGGACATCGCCGACGAGATCCAGGCTGCCCAACCTGAGGTGCGCCAGGTCGAGCCCTTCAGCGCCCGCATCCCCGGTTTTGACCTGGACGACGCCTATGCCGTCGCCGCCCTGGCGCACGCGGCGCGCCTGGCGCGTGGCGAGCGCCCCGTGGGCCGCAAGCTCGGCTTCACCAATCCGGACATGTGGGCCCTCTACGGCGTGCGCGCGCCGGCGTGGGCCTGGCTCTACGACAACAGCGAGTGCAGATTTCACGCCCTGAGTCCCTTCCCAGGCGCGCCTTGACCCTTGCCCACCTGCCGGGCCGGCACCCCGGCCGAGAATCCGTCCCGCCGGATGGGACATCCGGTGCGGGACCGCTGCCGGCCCGCGGTCCGGGAAGTCGTGGAAGGAGGACCCCATGAAAAAAATCGCCATCGCCTGCCAGGGCGGAGGCTCGCACTGCGCGTTCACCGGCGGCGTGCTCGCCGCGCTGCTGCGCCGGGTGCACGTCGATGCGCAACAGCGCCTGGTACTCGATGGCCACGAGGTCGTGGGCCTGAGCGGCACCTCCGGCGGCGCCGTCAGCGCCTACCTCGCCTGGCTGGACCTGCTGCGCATCCGCCAGGGCCATCGCTTCGCCGAGGACGAGCCGCTGGCGGTGGAGCGCTTCTGGAAGAACAACGCCGCGCAGCTTTTCGGCCGCTTCCCTTACGACCTGCTCACCAACCTCGCGGTGGTCGGCATGGCCAGCATGGAAAGCGCCGTGCCCGCACTGGCCTCCGCCTCCACGCCCAGCGCCGCCACGCGCGCCATCCAGGCCCACATGCGCGCGCAGATCGCGGAGGCCGCCGGCGACCTTTCCTTCCTGCAGCCGCTGGCCGAGGCCGAGGGCGGCCTGCACCGCGCGCGGCTGAAGTCGCTGCACAAGGCGCCCCCGAACTTCCCCGTGCTGCTCATCGGCGCGGCCAACGTCAACCAGGGCGTGTTCGAGCCCTTCATCGGCACGCCCGCCCACCCGCCGCTGCTGGACCAGGTGGTGGCCTCCACCGCGCTGCCGGACCTCTTTCCCTCGGTGGGCATCGCCACGCCCATGAAGGCCGCGCGCCACGCCCAGGGCACGGCGCCCGGGGACAGCGCCGAGCCCGCCTCGGCCTACTACTGGGACGGGCTGCTGTCGCAGAACCCGCCCATCAGCGACTTCCTGGGCTTCAGGGAGCGCGAGGTCAAACCCGACGAGATCTGGATCGTGCGCATCAACCCCGTGGCGCGGCGCAACGGGGCGGGGCGCATCGCCATCGAGCCGCCCACGCGCGCCACCGAGATCGCCGACCGCCGCAACGAGCTGGCCGGCAACCTGTCGCTGGAGCAGGAGAAGCGCTTCATCCGCCGCATCAACGCCATGCACGACAGCGGCGCGCTCTCCGCCGCGGGGCGCGACCGCTACAAGAAGGTGCAGCTCTGGGGCATCTCGCTGGACGGCTGGTCCGACGTGCCGGAGCACCCGGGCGCGCCCGAAGGCGACTGGCGCGAGGTCAAGTACCGGACCCCGCGTGTGCACACGCAGGTGCTGGACTACGCCACCAAGCTGCTGCGCGGCCCGCTGTTCCTGTCCGAGCTCGACGCGCTGGGGCGCGAGGCGGCACAGGAGTTCCTGGAACACCGGCAGGCAGTGGAGGCGTGAACCCGGCCGCCGCCGGCGCCGCCGCTCACCGCGTCGTGAACTGCCACGTCGCCGTGTACGGCACGCTGCCGTTGCTGCCGGAGAAGCTCGCCGTGTAGGTGCTGCCCGCGGCCAGCGGCGACAGCGGCACCAGGAACACCTCGCCGGGGCGCAGCCCGGGCTCGACCGGGTCGGCCGTCACGTCCGGGCCCGTCGTGGCGCTGTCGGCGATCAGCCGCGACGCCACCGCCGCGCCCGTAGCGTCGCGCAGCGTGAAGGCGCTCACCGTGTAGCCCGCGCCGTCGCTGGCGCCTTGCGCGCGCATGGAGACGAACACCGGCTGCCCCACGCCGCGGCCGCCCACGTCGGGCATGGGGTTGGGCGACTCGGTGGCGGGCACGAAGGTGGTGGCCACGCCGCGCTGGCCGGGGTAAGGGTAGGCCTTCACCACGCTGGACGCGGGCCGCTGCGGCGCGCCGCCCCGGGGCACGCCGAAATTGAAGACGCAGCCGTTGACGCCGCCCGCCAGGCCGAAGGCCACGCCCATGTCCACCTGCTCGGCCAGCAGGCTCGCCAGGTGGTAGACGCTGGACAGCAGCAGGTCCAGGCACTGCATCGGCGTGAAGGCGGAGCCCCAGGCCAGGTCCTCGCTGACGAAGCTCCAGGCGTAGCCGGCCGCGGTGACGCGCGCGCCGGGCGTACTGCCGGTGAAGCCCTGCAGCCCAGGCTGCTCGCCATGGCCGGCCGACACGCCGTTGATGCGCAGGTAATCCAGGTGATTCGCCGCTGCCCGGTCCAGCCGCACGTTCTGCCGCGCCGCACCGGCGCCGGCGCCCAGCCGCACGGTGTTGAGTTGCTGGTACAGGGTCAGCCGGGCCGAGTCGGGGTAGTCGGCCGCCGGCACGTCCTGGTTGACGGGCTGCGGCTCCACGGGCGGCCGGGCCGGGCCGCCGTCTCCGTCGCCACCGCCGCCGCAGGCGGCAAGCAGCGCGGCGGCCAGGGCACAGGCGGCAAGACGGAAGTGGCGGGTCAGGCGCAGGGTGAGCAGCATCGGGGGATCCTGAAGGGGCGGTGAGGCGGCCGTGGGCCGGGCGGAAGGGGCATCCGAGGCGGAAGCCCCGGCGCATGATCGCCGCGCCCGGACCGGCGCATGCACGGTGCGAGGCATTGTCGGGGGCATGGGCCGCCACCCTGGGGGGGCATGCCGACCCGTCCTTCAAGCGAATTCCGCTCGGGACGAACCGGGCTCACTTCACCACCGGCCGCACCGCCGTGAAGCCGCCGTCCACCGGCAGCACCTGTCCCGTGACGCGGGCCGCGCGCGAGGACAGCAGCCAGCAGATGGCCTCGGCCACCTCCTCGGCACTCTGCACGCCGCCCAGCGGCGCCTGCCGCGCCGC
>Ga0065721_10005939_pt1 | contig 10948 bp, 7 predicted proteins | sample Mesricmetagenome_FD_59108 | JGI IMG/M metagenome (GOLD analysis project Ga0065721, IMG submission 59108) | Mesophilic microbial community from rice straw/compost enrichment Sample: eDNA_1 v2 (version 2) | ecosystem: Engineered > Solid waste > Grass > Composting > Bioreactor | place: USA: Davis...
GTGAAGCTCTGCAGCGCCTTCGTGCGGCTCATCACGCGGCCGGCTCCGTGCGACGCGCTGTGCAGCGACTCGGGGCGTCCCTTGCCGCGCACGACGAAGCCGGGCGAAGCCATCGAGCCGGGAATGATGCCGAGCACGCCCACGCCGGCCGGCGTCGCGCCCTTGCGGTGAACGATGACCTCGCGCTTGCGGCCGTCGATGAGGTGCGTCTCCTTCCATGCGAAGTTGTGGTGGTTCTCGATGTCGAGGATCACGTCCGCGCCGAGGCTGCGCGCAATGTGCCTGTGGATGAGTGCGTGGTTCGCCGCGGCGTAGCGGCCCATCAGGTTCATCGCAGCCCAGTATTCCTGGCCGTCGGCCTCGTCGAGCGAAAGCCATGCAAGGTGCTTGAGCTCCTTTGGCAGTTCGCTGTGCCGGGCCATGGCGCGGCGGCTGTATTCGCTGCAAACCTGCGCGCCCGTGCCGCGCGAACCAGAGTGGCTGAGGAGCGCGAGGTATTCGCCCGGCGGCAGGCCGAGATCATCGGAGGTGACGGTGAACACGCCGAATTCCACAAAATGGTTGCCGCTGCCGCTCGTGCCAAGCTGGCTCCACGCCTTGTCGCGCATGCGTTTCGTCACCGGCGAGACGCTCCAGTCCTCGTCCATCACGTCGTGCTGACGCCGTTGCGAAAACGTCGCGCCCACGCCGAAGCGCGTCTCGTTCTCGAGGATCTTCGCGAGACGGTCGCGCTGGCCGGCAATCATGCCCGGCTTGAGATCGTAGACCGAGAGCTTCATGCGGCACGCGATGTCCACGCCGACCGCGTAGGGGATCACGGCATTCTCGGTCGCGAGCACGCCGCCGATCGGCAGGCCGTAGCCCACGTGCGCGTCGGGCATCAACCCACCCGCCACCGCCACGGGCAGTGCGCAGGCGTTTGCCATTTGCTTCACGGCTTCGGGTTCCAATCCCTCGCCCCACTGCCGCCACGGTGCAGGCTTCGTGCGGGGAACGAACACCGGCTGCGACAGGGCGTGTGCGAGGTCGCCGGCATTCGGATGGCCGAGCCAGACTTCCGGTTCGCGCAGGATGGCCGTCAGCTCCGCCTCCACGGCGGCGCGGTCCAGCCCCGCCGCGAAGAGCCGGCGCATGTGCGCGTTCGCGAGCTTCAGCGCGTCTCCGGGCGGGAACCCGAGTGTGATGAGGTCTTTCGTGTTCATGTTCAGGCGGCCTCCGCGAAGCAGAACTCGCGGAAGAATTGATTCAGCTTGTCTTCGTCGGCCGCGGGTTCCGCGACCGGTGCGATTTTCTCCAGGCGGGCAAGCTCGCTCTCGATGAACGCATGGATCGGCGGGATCCGTTGCCCCTCGGCCAGCTCCTCGCCGGCCCGCTTGCGCGCGACGAGCGCCCCGATGTGAAAGCGCAGATTCACGTCGGTGACGAGCCGGTCCGCGAGCGTGGCAAACGGCATCGGCACCGGGCCCAGCCCGCGCTCGATCCATTGTGCGGCAAGGAGCGACCGCAGCACGTAGAGGTATTTTTTCAGCTGCACCCGTTCGCTCCGAAGATGGGCGCGATGGTTGCTCTGCGCCATGCGCAGGTAATGCCGAAAGCTTCGCCCCGGGACATAAAACTCGTTTGCCAGCAGGCCGAAGAGCAGCGCAAACGCCGGTTCGGCCCGGTAGACGATCGGCGACTTGATCCACTCGTGCAGCGACGGGTTCGAGTTGCGCAGGAAGCGCAGCGCCTTGCGCACGTCCCATCCCGAGAGGTCGAGTCCATCCGCGATCGGCACTTCGATCACGTCGCGCTGTTCGTTCACGGCGAGATACCACTCGCGCGGATGCGCGTAGATGAAGCGCACGTCGTAGTCGCTGTCGCGCGAGGCAAATCCCCATGCGCGGCCGCCCGACTCGACGGCAAGGAGCACGCGCACGCCGTGCTCACGCTCGATGCGCACGAGCCCGGCAAGGATTTGGTCATTGGTGGTGTTCATGGTTTTTGGGTGTGTGGGTGAAAAACGAAAAGCCCTGCCTGATTCGTGGACCAGGCAGGGCTTCGGGAAAACGGTATGGTTCTTCGAACTAGATGCCTGGTATGCCTTCGGGGCCGCGGAATCGGACGAAATTGACGCAATCCATGCCCCACGCGGCGACCGTGCCGGTCGTCGGCTTGAGCGAAATGAACTGGACGGAGTGCGTCATGGAAGTGCGGCAGTGATATCCGGTGTAGAGGACTTCGTCAATCGCGCAACGATCAGCCCATGAACAAGAGGGCAGGTAGCAGCGTCGAGCCGGAATCCGGTCCCTTCGCCTGCGGTGTTTTGTGGGTTCAGTGGATTCCGGGAATGCGATTCAGCGAAGTGGACGTCCCCAGTGACTCTCGATTTCCTCGAGTGTGCGGTTCCGGGTCTCGGGCATGATCTTCCAGGCAAAGAGGAATTGCAGGACCATCATCGCCGCGAAGAGGACGAACACGCCGCCGCCCCACGCTTCCGCCAGCGCGGGGAAGCTCCAGCCGACGAGGGCGGCGAGCGTCCAATGAATCACGGTCGCGAGCGACTGGCCCCTGGCGCGCACGGCGTTTGGAAAGATCTCGGAAATGAACACCCAGAGCACGGCGCCCTGGCCCAGTGCATGGGAGGCCTGGAAGGCGATGAGGCCGAGCAGAACGAGCGCCGGTGAGGCGGGGTGGGCGGTCGCGGCGTGCCAGTGGAGCGCGCCGGCGACGAATGCGAGGCTTGCGACGTAGCCGACGGAACCCCAAAGGACGAGCTTTCGCCGGCCGACGCGATCAATGAGGCGCATCGCGACGAGAGTCAGGATGATGTTCGTAACTCCCAGCGCGACGCTTTGAAGGAGCGCGAAATGCCGCTCGGCGCCGGCCATGCCGAAGATGCGCGGCGCGTAGGTCAGCGCGGTGATGCCCGAGAGTTGATTGAAACACGCGAGGGTGACGGCGAGCAGGATCGGCTGGAGAAAGCGGCGCTGGAACAGCCGCTCTGCGGGTGACGACGGTGAGCGGCCGATGTCGTCGATTTCGCTCCGGGGATTTTCGATGCCGAGGCGCTCGAGCGTTCCGGCTGCCGCGTCGAGCCGACCGTGCCTTGCCAGCCAGCGCGGGCTTTCCGGAAGACGGAACAGGAGGCTAAGAAATACCGCTGCGGGGACCGCCACAATGCCAAGCATCCATCGCCAGGCCGTCGTCTCGGGAAAGACGTGCACAAGCAACCAGCCGGAGGCGAAACCCAGAAAAATGCCGAGCACGATGTGAAGCTGGTTGAAGGAGACCAGCCGGCCGCGATGCTCCGCGGGCGAAATTTCGGCGATATACATCGGCACGACGACGGATGCCCCGCCAACGGCCATGCCGACGAGAAAGCGCGCCGCAAGCAGCGTGTGCCAGTCGGAGGCGAGCGCCGCGCCGAGCGAGCCGAGGAGGAAGACCACTGCGAGCAGAAGGAGAGTCGGTTTGCGACCGAGGCGGTCAGCGGGCCATTCGATGAACAGCGACCCAGGGATGGTGCCCAGCAGCGCCGCGGCGACGGTGAGGCCGAGGTTCAGAGCACTCAGGGAGAAATGCCGCTGGATGGGGCCTTCCGCGCCTGCGATGACGGACATCGAGAGGCCGAAGAGCAATCCGCCGAGTGCCGCGATGAGTGTCGCCTGCAGCACATTTCGAGGGACGCGAGGAGCGGCGCTGGGCATTGCAGGGAATTACGAACGCGCACGTTCGGTGCGGTGCGCTGAATTACGCACGATCCTTCGCGGAAGTCGAGGCGGCAACCGGGCACCGTTCGCAGCTCGCGGAGGAGACAGGAGGTGATTAGATGCTATGACAACCTTGCGGGTTAATTCGTGCCCTTCGGTGGGGGAAGCGGCGAGATTGGTCCGGATCCTTGATGTTTTCTACAGGGGGCCGTCGCGCGGGCGGAGCCAGGTATTCTGTGTGTGTTTACAACCTGTGATCCGGCTCATGTCAGTTGTTGCAGGTGGAATTGACAGGTTAAAAGGGGAGACGCTTGGGTGATGACATGATTTCTCTCCCCGCACCCACCGTGCGCGGTCTGCGCGCTTTTCTGACTATTTGTCTCGCTACGATTGCATCGCTTCGCGCCGCCACCGCGGAGCCGACGCGATTGTCTCTCGATGGAAAATGGGAGGTTCGGCAGCAGGGAACCGAGGACGTGATTCCGGCGCTGGTGCCGGGGAACGTCCATACCGATCTTCTCGCCGCCGGGAAGATTCCTGATCCGTTCTTCGGCGACAACGAGTCGAAGCTCCAGTGGATTGGCAAGGCGACGTGGGTTTACTCGCGGGAATTCGATGTGCCGAAGGAATTGCTCGAGCGGCAGAACGTCGTGCTGCGCTGCGAAGGGCTCGACACGCTGGCGACGGTGAAGGTGAACGGCACGGAGATCGCGAATACGGACAACATGTTTCGCGTCTGGGAATTTGACGTCCGCGATTTGCTGAAGCCGGGAAAGAACTCGATCGAGATTTCGTTTGCTCCGGCGCGGGAGTTCATCGAGGCGAATTACGAAGATCCGGCGTTCCCGGGGCTTGGCGCGCACAAGACGTCGAACCTGCGCAAGGAAGCCTGTGACTTCGGCTGGGACTGGGGTCCGGACCTGCTTACGTGCGGCATCTGGCGTCCGATCAGTCTGGTCGCATGGGATCACGCGCGACTGGACGGCGTGTTGATCCAGCAGAGTCTCACGGATCCGAAGACGGCGTATCTCGATCTCGATATCGCGGTGGATACCGATGGTTCGATTCCGCTGACAGCGGAGGCGACGGTGACGGACGAGGGGGGCGAGGTCGGCAAGGCGTCGGTCCCGCTGCGGCAAAAGGATGGAGTCGGCCGTGCGACGGTCGCGATTCCGGATCCGAAGCGCTGGTGGCCGGCGGGAATGGGCGACCAGCATCTCTACACCGTGAGCGTTGTCATCAAGGACGACAGCGGCGCGGTGATTGATCAGACGAAAAAACGCATCGGCCTGCGGGAGATCGGCTGGCTGGCAAAGACGGACGACCGTCCGCTCGGTCTCTCAATCAACGGACGGCCGTTCTTCGCGAAAGGCGCGAACTGGATTCCCCCGGACACGTTCACGTCGCGCATCACCCCGGAAAGGCTCCGCCGATACATGGAGGATGCGGTTGCCGCGAACATGAACATGATGCGGTTCTGGGGCGGCGGTTATTACGAGGAGGACGAGCTGTTCGACATCTGCGACGAGCTGGGAATCCTCGTGTGGATGGATTTCAAGTTCGCGTGCGCGGCGTATCCGTCGTGGGATCCCGCGTTCTGCGCGAACGTGAAGGCGGAACTCGAGGACAACATCGAGCGCCTGCGGCATCACCCGTCGATCGCGGTGTGGTGCGGAAACAACGAGGTGCGGCTGCACTATTTCACCGCGGATCGCGGCGAGGTCGGCAAGATGAGCTATGCGGACTACGACCGTTTCTTTGCGGATCTGATCGGTGGCACGTTGCGCCAGCTCGCGCCGCAGGCGGTTTACACGCCGGGAAGTCCTGAGGCGGGAGACGATCACTTCTGGGGCGTGTGGCACGGGAATCAGCCGTTCGAAGCGTATGAGGAGCTGCACGGAATGCTCACGGAATACGGCTTCCAGTCGTTCCCGCATCCGCGCACGGTCGACAGTTTCACGACGGAGGCCGACCGCGAATCGCTTGAGACGCCGGTGATGATGGCGCACCAGAAGGCGGGCGATCAGGGGAACGCGAAGATCGCCGGAATGATCGAGCGGTATTTCCGCGCGCCGAAGGATTTCGAATCCACGATGTGGCTGAGCCAGATCACGCAGGCATTTGGAATCACCAAGGGAATCGATCACTGGCGCCGCGACTGGCCGAACTCGACGGGAAGTCTCGTGTGGCAGTTCAATGACACCTGGCCTGGACCGACATGGTCGATGGTCGATTACTTCGGCCGCTGGAAGGCGCTGATGTATCGGATCCGGCACGCCTATTCGCCCATCCGGATTTCCGGCGTGCCCGGAAAGGACGGCGGCGTGGATGTCTTCATTGCCAGCGATGTCGTCGGAGAGCGCGAGGTGGATTTCGAGTGGATGCTGACCGACCTGTCCGGGAAGAAGCTGGAATCGGGCGCCGGAAAAGCTGCTGTGCCCGCCGGCACCGCGAGCTCAAAGGTCGCCAAACTGAAACTCGGCGACGCCATCGACAAGGCAGGGAAGGACAACGTGCTGCTCTGGCTGTCCGCGTCGGAGAATGGCGAGACGGTTTCGCGGAACGTGGTTCTTTTCGACAAGCCGAAGAATCTCACACTGCCCGATCCGGAGATTCAGACGACAATCAACCCGACGGACGATGGTGTGTTTGCCGTCACGCTCGAGGCCAAGCGCCCTGCGCTGTGGGTGTGGCTCGACGTCACAGGCGTGGATGCGAAGTATTCGGACAACTTTGTCGACCTGCGGCCGGGAGTTCCGGTCACGATCGAGGTCACGCCGGCGGAGCCGATTTCCGAAGCGGAGTTTCGCGAGAAGCTCGCGGTGCGCAGCCTGCGCGATACCTACGATCCTTCGCAACCCGTGCGGAATCTCGTTGTCGAGAAGGATGGCGTGCTGCGGGCGATGGCTGCGGATGCCGATATCGAGGGTTTCAGCGCGGGAGTCGACACTCAGGATCCTCCGAGCATCGGAAGTTGGGAGGATGCCCGCGACTCGGTGACCTGGAAGATGAAGATCGACAAGCCCGGAACGTATTCAGTGACGGTGGAGTCCGCGATTCCAGCCTCCGACGCCGGCAGCACGTATGAGGTCACGCTGGGGGATCAGCGAGTGGAAGCAGTCGTTCCCGCGACGGAGCGCTGGGAAGACTTCGTTTCCACGAAGATCGGAACGTTCACCGTTCGGGAGCCGGGCACCTACCCGCTCACGGTGAAAGCCGTTTCCAAGAAGCACCGCTTCGTGATGAACCTTCGCTCCGTCACGCTGGAGCGGGAGACGCCGTAACGACGATCAGACCGCAGCGTCGCGAGCCTCCGGTGCGGGAGAGGCGACGGTGCGGCGAAGTCGTCGCAGATAGGCTGCGGCCGCGCGATTCCCGGGATGGATCTCGAGGAGGCGCTCCGCGGCCTGGATGGCGGCGACGGGCATGCCGTCCTTTGCAAGCGCGCGGGACAGGGTCAGGTGCGCCTCGGGGAGGAAGAATTTCAGGCGGATGGCTTGTTGAGCCGCGGCGCAGGCCGTCTTTGCATCTCCGAGTCGCAGGGACGCCTCGGCATAGCCCAGCCACGCAAGCTCGTCGCGATCGTCGTGCTCGATGAGGGTTTTTGCGAGACTGGCAAGCGCAGGCCAGTCGCGAAGCGCGAAGAGCAGCAGGCCCGCACGCCTGGAAATTCCAAGGGGCAGTCGCGTGGTCGCAAGCAGGGTGGCCAGGGTCTCGCGTGCGGTCGCGGTATCGCCCGCGGCGACCGCCAGCTCCGCCGTCGCGATTTGAGCGGCCGGAGTCGTGCCCGACAATTCCTGAAGGATGGTGAGTGTGGATCGCGCGTCGTCGAGAAGTCCAAGCGCAAGCTGCGTTTTGAATAGGGTTTCGGCGAAGGGAAGGTGCTCAGGGAACTCGCGAAAGAGCTTCTCGAGAATCGGCCGGGCAAGGTCGGGGCGGTTTCCGTCGAGACACGACCGCGCGCGGTTCCATTCATAGTCGCGGCCGGCGGAGTCCTCCGGCGGGGCTGGAGGATTGGAATCCCAGGATTCGCAGGAGGCGGGCTCCTGCTTTGACGCGAAACATTCCTCAAGCACGCGACCTTCCATGTCGTTCCCCACGGGAAGGCCAAAGCCGTGAAGGATGGTCGGCGTGATATCCAAGGCGCTGGCACCGTGGACGAGTTCATCGGCCCGCACATCGCGACCGGCGATCGCGAAGATTCCCGGCGGTGATTTGAATGACTCGGCATCGCGTGCGCGGATGTCGATGCCATTGGGCGTGACAAGCATCACTTCGGTGTCCGGACCGGCGATGGACATCAGCGTTTTCAGCATTTGGTCCAGCATCCGATACATGGTCGGAATCACTCGCTGGAACGGCCCGGACCGCGTGCAATAATCCCGCCCGAACAGCCGCCACATTTCTCCGATCGCACGATAGCGCACGGCCGTGAGACTCCAGTCGAGTTCGGACATCATGGCTGTGACGGCGGCGTGATAGGAAAAGTCCGCTGCGAGAAGAATGCGAAGTCGCGCGAGTCGTGTGTCGCGCGTCTGGTCGATGTCCCGCCAGTCCGGCACGAACTCCGACAGCATGTCGGTCCCGATTTCCTCGGGATGAACGCGAAGCGGATCCAGCGCTTCCGCGAAGGTGTCCGGGCCATACGTGCCGACGGGGGCGGGAGGCCACGGCTGTCCTGGTGGAGCCGTCGGAACGTGGAAGCGATCGGAAATGGTGACGCCGTGCTGGTTGCGGCTGCCATGCGTTGCAGGCCAGCCGGCGACGATGGTGGAGAGTCCCTGCCGGTCGAGGATTTCCCAAACCGGCGTCGCACGGCATGCGGATCGATCGACAGGTTCAGGACCGGAAGAGCCGGCCTTTAAAGGCACGCAAACGCCGTGCTGCCATGCGCGCTTGCCGGTTGCGAGCGACATCCATTGAGCCGCGCCGGTGTGTGGAAAAGGTGAGGACAGCGATCCGCTGCCTCCCCCTTCAATGAGCTGTCCCAATGTCGGAAGGCTCTGGTCGACGAGAGGATGTAGAACCCCCTGGTCTCCGGCCTCCCAGCCGACCAGCAACATCCGACCGGACATCCTGTGACGTAGCTAACTGCGGTTGGCGCGTCGCTTTCTCAGCGCGAGAAGGCCGGCGGCTCCTGCAAGGAGAATCGCTGTCGAGGTGGGCTCGGGAACGGCGCCGGTGACGATGGCCGTATTCAAGTCCGTTTCATAGCCGAACGAGTGGAGTTCGATGAACTTGTCAGTGACGTTCACAGAGAACAACGCCCAGCCGTAGTTGTAATCGCCGCCGTCGCGAGGAATTGCGAGACCGACGTAGCCGGTGACCGTGTCGTTTGGGACATACCAGTCGCCAACGACGATATCCGGCTCCCACGGTTTGTAGAACCAGGTTTCTCTATAGGCGTTACTCAGTCCGCTTGCACCGATCTCGATGCCAGCCCCAAGCACCGGAAGGCCCGCCTGCGAATTCTGCGCGAAGACGAGATTTTGCCCGGGGCCGTTGTTGCTAAAATTAACAGTCCGGACGGACGGCTTGTTCTGGCTGTTGTTTCCAAAGAAAAAGTCGAAATCATTTTCCCCGTCGAAATCGAGGTCGAAGCTGACGGGGGTGCTGGTGGTGGCGATGCGGCTGATATCTCCGGAGTAGAGAACGGCTGCTTCAGCGGACTTCGCAGCAAGCGCAGCGGCGGAGACTGCGAGCGACGATTTCAGGATTGAGGAAGTTTTCATAGAGGGAACTTTCCGAAATGGTATGGCCTGAATTCCGACTGTCTATTTCGAGGCACCGACGCGCAGCGGGAAGATGTTATGACGTCTTGTTACGTTGTTAGTTGTTGAAAATAAGGCATTTGTTAATTTTGAACCTGTAACGGGAGAGATCCGTGGCCCCCTCAAAACGGAAGGTTGGGCCCAGCTCGCAGTGGGCAGACTCGTCGCCCTGATGTGACTTCGTGGGGGGAATTGGGCTACGCCCGAATGCGGACCGATCCATGGGCTCAGGCGTGGCTGTCGTTGCGATGGAAGTGCAGACTTTTGCCGCCGTCGCGCTGCGGGTTCGAGGGAATCTCAGGGCGCAGCTCCGACGGCCCGGCGGGGTGAGCACAAGAGAGCCACTGGCTCCATTTCGGCAAGTTGCCCCGGTGCCGGAGAGGGCTTGAAAAACGAAAGGATGGAGAATCCCCTGATCTCCATCCTCTCAGCCGGTCGGTGGGAACCGGAAATTTGTCGATGTCCTCTCAGGCTTGACGAGAGCGTCGCTTTCTCAGTGCGAGAAGGCCGGCGGCACCCGTGACAAGGAGAAGTGTCGGGGCGGGTTCGGGAACGGCACCGGTGACGATGGGCGTGTTCAATTCCGTTTCGTAGGCGAATTCGTGGAGCTCCATGAACTTGCTATCGACGTTCACAGAGAAATGCGCCCAACCGTAGTTGTAATCCGCGCCGCCATCGCGGGGAATCGCGAGACCAACGTAGCCGGTGACCGTTTCGTTGGGACCTGCATACCAGTCACCGACGACCCCCTCACTGGATTCCCACGCTTTGTAGAACCAGGTTTCCCTGTAGAAGTTCTCCGGACCGTTTTCACCGATCGCGGCGCCTTCCGGAAGCACTGGCATGCCCTCCAGGTAATCCTTCGCGAAAACGAGATTTATTCCGGGACCATTGTTGCTGAAGTTTACGGTCCGGATGGACGGCTTTTCCTTGTTGTTGTTTCCAAAGAAAAAGTCGTAGTCATTTTCTCCGTCGAAATCGAGGTCGAAGCTGACGGGGGTGCCGTCCATGGCGAAGAGGCCGACCTCTCCTGAGTAGAGGATGGCTGCTTCACTGGACTTCGCGGCCAGCGCAGCTGCGGAGACTGCGAGAGACGATTTTAGGATAGAGGACGTTCTCATAAGGGGGACTTTTGGGAAAAAGCTATGCCCGGAATGCCAGGTGTCTATTTCCAGGCGTCGAAACGGGGCAGGAAGATGTTATGACGTCTTTGGAGCGTTGTTAGATGTTGAAGAAGAAGCATTTTGCCCCGTTTTCGCGAACCTGTAGCGCTGGACCACCTCATGCCCGCCAAGGCGAAATGCGAGGTTGGCTGTCTCGCGGTGAGCGGACTCGTCGCCTCGAAATGCGACGACGCGCGGGGAATTCGGCGCGGTTTGATCAAGGATGAATCCCAGGAGGGCGATGTTGGCGAGGGCCCGGGATTTCGCGGGAATCGGCTTTACGACGCGGATGTCGATCGCGATGCATCTGCCGTTCGAGCGG
>Ga0065721_10052895_pt1 | contig 10946 bp, 12 predicted proteins | sample Mesricmetagenome_FD_59108 | JGI IMG/M metagenome (GOLD analysis project Ga0065721, IMG submission 59108) | Mesophilic microbial community from rice straw/compost enrichment Sample: eDNA_1 v2 (version 2) | ecosystem: Engineered > Solid waste > Grass > Composting > Bioreactor | place: USA: Davis...
GCTCCCTGCGCCTCAAAGCTGAGGATGACGCTTCACAGCTCCTCCTCCAGCTTCCTGACATTTCTCACTGTCTCACCAAGTACACTCGCTTGCGCAATAGCCTCTTCAACCTGCTTCGGGTCCTTCCCAACAAGAATCTGCGCTGCTTCCCTTAGCCTGTCTTCCTTCTCGGAATCACCCCCAGCACCAATAGGCAAGATCGACACCTTCGGCTCCTCCGCACTGGCCTTGTAATCCGGATGATCCCGCATGTCGTCGACCAACTCACCCTTCTCCCTCTTCACCGAGAAGAAGCCCTCCTCATCCTCAGCGTCGGCGTCGTAGCTCTTGTACGGCCGTGGTGAGAAGACCTTGTACGCTTTGCGGTTGAGAGCGGCGAGGGAAAGTTGGAAACCAAGGCGAATGTCATCGAGTTCGATTTGGAGGTTGTCGAGGGCCGTGACAATGTCGTCATGAGAAAGCAGAGGGTCTGTGCCATCTTGGATCGCGAGCGCCTTTTGCTCGAAGTTTGTGTATGCTGTTATGAGATGTAAGGATAGCGAATTCGCAGTGAAAAGAATAACACGTACTCCTCATGAGATCATGGTAGGTCTGCCAGTCTTGGTAGGTCACGTCTTCCAACCACGCATAATCCATGGAAAGATCAGACTGTGCGTCTTCAGCGAGCTTCTTGACTGGCTGAGCGGCTTCCAGCGCCTGAAAACATGAAGATAAGCAAGCCTGCTTCACCAGCGTACCATATGTACTCACGGCTTCAACCTCTTGCGCCTTCTTCTTCTGGTACCATTCGTGAATCTCTCCTTGGACGTTCCTGACCAGCGTGCCAAAGCGCTCATCCACCTTGGCCGAAACACCATCCCACTTGTCCTTCTCGTCGCTCGCCTTCTTCGCCTTTTCCGAAGCCTTGAAATCAGCCTGGGTGGAGTGCTCCTTCCAAGCATCGCTTCTCGAAACCGCCTTGGTGAGATAGCTCTCGAGACCCTTCACCAGTTTCTCGCCCTGTTTCTCCAAACCAATCATGGCCTTCTTGCCCAAGCCCTCTTCGCCCTTCTTGGCTTGTGACTTCTTGTTCGGGCCATACTGTTCTCCAAGTTCGATGACTGCGTTGTCCCGAACACCCTGAACAGCGTCGACAACCCGTTTGGTCTGCTCAATAACAAGGTCGTCCAACTTCTTCTGCCACTCGACGTGCCTTGCAACAATCTTGGCTCGCTTCTCAGCAGTCTCAGCCTTCCTCTTCTCCTCAAGTTCAGCTTCTGACAGCTGCTCCTCGGATGCAACAATGCCTTCGGCCGTTTCACCCTCCTGAACGACAGGACCGTCATCGTTGGTGGTCTCGTTGAGCTCGATACCAAGCTCTGACAAGAAGTCGTCAAGGCTATCATCCTGAGACTCCTCTGTTGAGACTGCGGACGGGGTAGGAGCGGGAGTCACGGGCGCAGCAGCATCTTCAAGCTCTGCGTTGGCGATCAGAGACTCCACTGCCTCTTCGACGACTTTCCCTGGCCCACTGTGGTATGCGTCATCCGCTCCATCAGATGTGGTCACTGGGTTTCCACCGGCGCTCTGTTCGGCGATGCTCGCGACCTTTTCCAACTCCTCGATTTCGGCGGGGGTCGAGGGCTTGGTGGTAGGTGTAGCAGTTGGTGCGGCTTCCTGCTCCTGGAGAACATCCTCGATGGGCGAGGCAGTGGGCGGGACGGGTTCCGTGTGCTCCACAAGAGGTTCGGGGGTTACTGGGACCTGGTGGACCTCTTCGAAATTGGCGTGGGTGGGCTCGGGCATGAATTCAGCGGTTTCGTCATAGGACACGTCGTCATGCCCTTCAACGATGGTAGCCCTGGCGGTCACGCTGGAGCTGCCGTCTCCAGAAACACGAACGCGTTCGAGAATCTTGTGGACGTGCGGGTCGACGTACGTCCTCCTGGCCTTCCCTCCCTCCTTCACTGCAATCCCCAGATAAACCCTCATAGCTTTCCAAGCCTTGCACAGATAAGGCCGGCCGTGGGTCCATGCAACATCCGCATACGTCTGGATTATCTTGAGTGTTGATACAACGTGAGGCTTGACGGTCTTGTACGTCTTTTCCACCTGAGGCTGGACGGTGTCATAGATGGGAAGCACGTTTTCAAGATACCAAGCCTTTGTCGGATGAAGGAGGCGCTCGTGCACGTAACGCTGGGTGTCCCTCGCGTATGCGCGTGCCAAGTCTGTATAGGGTTTCAGAGGGGCCTTGACGCCATGCTCCCAACCAGCCTGGAGCCTTGGTGCGACATACATCCGGTACCGGGGGAGGTAGGCGTTGTAGTACCATGGGAGCAGATACGTCTTCCAAACCGTGCCATAGACAAAGGATATGGTGGGCTGCACGACCTTGGAGTTGACCAAGATGGCTGCGTCGACGACGGGTTTCGATTGCATCTTGAGCGTGTCGAGATGGGGCTGAACATGCGTGGCATATTGAGCCTGGACGATAGGGTGGCCAAGCGTGTGTTTGTAGGTGAATTGGAGTGGGGGAAGGACGTATGGTTCCAGCACTGCGGTTCGGTAAGTAATGAGCGTCCGGCATGCTAATGGTTGTTCATGATAGGGAAGTGGGCTCTTGTTCGCCGTTGACCAATACGGTGCACACTTTGTCGCAGCATAAAACACAAAGCCGAACAGCGAGAAGAGGAAGAGACGGTCGAGGAAGGAGAGAGAGCGAGGTTGTTTCTTGCGTTGCACCTTTGTCCGTCGCGGTCGAGGTAGGGATGGCTTTGACTTGTCGTCGCCGACCGAAGAGGATGATGATGTCGGGACCTGCCTCTGTTTTCTCGGCAAGGCCTGCGCAGAGTTGGTGCGGGAAGCCACCGGCGGCGCCGTGGGAGTTCGTTTTGGGAGGACCATGTGTGGGTCTCCTCGTCGTTGTGGGCGTCGTGGACGCTGTGGTGGTAGTGCGTTGAAAGAGGTTGGGCGTTGTCAAGAGTGTTGACGATCAACTGTCGTGGTCTTATTTGTCTGCAACCTTTGTTAGTAATTCTGACGACGCGTGACGTCACCCAATCCCTGGCAATTGCACATCAAAATGACTGGTGAACGTGTACTTGACGTGTTCCGGCTACAATTCTAGCGAACGAAGAGTCCGGCGTCCCAGGTACTAACAGTCCATCCTTCCTCCACCAATCTTTTCTTCAACGCTGGCTTTAACACACTCTGCCCAGTGGCAGAATGGTTTCCTCTCCCTGTCACGATCTTCAACTGCCTCCCGCGCTCTCTGCTCTCCAGGATTTCCAGCACAATCTCAGTAGCCTCTGGGACTGTAGTCCCATGCAAGTCCACCGTGTCATGATCGCCACTTAAGATCTGCTTCCTCTTCACCATCGCCTTCGCAGCATTCACCGATTCCCTCCTCGCAGCCTCCTGGAACTCCCTCGCCCTCTCCGCAAAATACCATGCAATGTCTCCACCCTTCACCTTGCCTGAGCCTCTACCCCTTCCGTACACCTTGTCCCCTCCACCAAACCCACGATTGTACATCCGCGCAGCTTCGTGCAGGAGCTCGTCCCTGCGACGCATGTTCTCCCGGATCTTCTGCCTGTACTCCCTCTCAGCCTCCTCATACTCTGCTGCCTTCCCTCTCCCTCCAGAGCCAAGCACACTGCGATCCCATCCTGGTACCACCATTCCCTTCAGCCAAACCAACCCATCATCCTGCTGCTTGATCCCGTTCACGTCCCGTTTATATGTCGGCAAATGGGGGAGCAGCATCTTGGGCTGAGCAGGCGCGGACTTCTTCACTGGTACAGCTTGCCACTGATAGGGACTCGGCTTGTGTTTCTTCTTCTCGTCCACCTGTTCTAAGACCACCACCCCTGGTCTTGCAAGCTCTACATCGCCTGTCTTCCTCTCATTCATCACTCCAGTAGTAGTTGCAGCCTGTCTGAGTCTCGTCTTCCCAACCGTCTCTGCATAGCTTAGAACCCTCCTCTCCCTCCTTTCCACACTCCCCTCCCCGTCAAACATCTGCATCACTCTCCACACTTCCTTCTTCGGGTCAGAGTCGCTCACATGGAGCTCGCAAAGCAACTTGGCGAGGTCCAACGCATCCTCCCCAACGTCCGTGACCTCAATGCACAGCTCGATGTCTGAGAGAAGCTGATGGACATCCACGTAAGGCTGCGTTGTGCCGTCCACAAGCGCGTACTCCGGCAGGAGGATATCGAGGAGCGTAAAGAGGAGGGTCTGAGATTCGTCTTCCTCAATCCTTGTTCCGTCGTTCCCCCCGTCCTGCGACCCTCCACTGGCGCTCCCGCTTTCGCTCGCACCATCCAGCAACCCACCAGGCTCCCTCTCCTCTGCAATAGACCTATCCGTCACAGTCATAACTCTTCCCTTTGCCTTTCTCGGTGGTGGCTGGGGTGTATTCGCTGGCGGAAACCCTTTCCCTTTCCGCCTCTGCTTCGGTGGAGGATCTCCCTCCTCTTCCCCCCTTCCACTTTGGTCCTCTTGAGATAGCTGTTCTTCTACCTTCGTGGCTCCTTCAATTTCCTCCGTTGCCCTCGCACGTTCTTCGGCTTCGGCCCTAACCTTCGCCAAAGCTGCAGCTTCCGCCTCCGCCACTTCAACCACCTGCTCCAGACATCTCCTCACCGCCGTATATACCCTGCCTCCGTACTTGCTAATCAACGCCCGCTCATTGAGGAATACATTCTGGATGTACTCTGCCAAAGTCGCACCACCTTTCTCACCCTTGCTTCGACCAACGGGCGTTGCGAGCAAAGACGAAGGAGACTTGTCCTTGGGGATGAGCGAAGCAAGGTATGTTGCTAAAGACGGGAAGCTGAGCAGCGGGAGGGGAACAGCCTCTCCACCAACCACTTGTCCATCCCCCTCCTTCTGGGTACCACTTGCTGAAGGTGTGGTAGGCGCAGGAGCGGATATGTGTCCCTTCTGCCTTACATCGTTCAACGTGATTTTCAGTTCTCCCCCCTTCGGTGCGACCTGAGTAGTTTTAACCTTGGTTGCTTTCTTCTTCCCCTTTGCTTTGCTTGTAACCCATCCGTCCTCTTCATTGGTCTCTCCTTTCTTATAAAATCTCGGCCCATTCTCCATATCCATCTGCGCAGCCAACTCTCTTGCGATTCGCTCGTCTTCGTCCATCTGTGCAAGGTATGCCTTGTACGCATTCTCTTCGTTATCCCGAAGTTCTTGAGCTGCAGCAAGGTCAGAGTCTAAAAGCGCTTGGATGGCAAGGCGGTCCTGCTCGTTGTCGTATTGTAAGTCAAGGTCGAGTTCACCGGAGAAAGGGGAGGACGCCTCCTCAGAAAAGTCGAATCCGCGCTCATCTCGCTCGCGAGCATCTTCGGAGGCAAGGAGGGAGGATATAAGCGACCACATGTTCATGTTGTTCATCACCCCTTCATTTTCTGCTGACCCCTCGTCAGTTTGATTCGCTGACTGGCTGAGAGCGTTGATGAGCTTCGCGGTAGAGATCTGGGGCAGTGCTGCTTGGAGGAACTGTAAGGCGTCTTGATTGACATTTTCCTTGGACACAAGAACGTCCTCAGGAGATGACATGATAGACGACGGGGACTTGGGTTGAGTCGAGTCAGAAGACGAGGTTGTAGTGATCATCGAGAGGGAAGGAGTGGAAGCCGGGGACACAGCCTGTTTTGCCTTCTTCTTGCCCTTTTTCTTGGACGCTTGTGATTTTGAGGTAGTTGTTGTCGTTATAGTGTCTGATCGCGCTCTTCCTCCCATGGCATCGCCTTCTTCTGGAGGCACTGAGACCTTCTGCTCCTCTCTGCTCTCGTTGAGAGACGCTAGGACTGCGGTTTCATGGTCCGCCTCAGTCTGCGCCGTGTTCGCAATATCCTGCAGCGTTTCGTATAGCATCTGGAGGGATGCTGCCAACGTTGGATCCACCATCGGTTTGGACGACTCGGCGACCTTTCCCGCATTCTTTTTGGACTTCTTCTTTGGACTGACAAAATCTGAAGAGGGAGTCGACGAAGCTGGGAGTGAGATAGTGGTTATGGAGAAGTCGACATCGGCAAGGAGGGCTGCGACAAGAGCAGAGTCGAGCAGAGGGCAGAACTCTTTCTGAGACGATAATGGTGTGCGCCGCGGTCCGAGTTGACATGTCCAGTGCAAAGGCAGATGGCGGGAGCAGTCCAGGTAACCGTTGTGTGGTAGGTGACAATGTGGTTGGAGAAGATCGTTCATTCCTCGTTCGAAGGGTCCAGATAGATAAGCAGCGTGCAGCTCACCTGGAGAGCTTCGAACACCACCGCGTGCGAAAGGGGGTTACCCAGGTTTGAGAGACAAGCAGGGAACGTAGTGGCACTCATTGTCGAAACTTGATTTCTTGTGGTAATGTCTTGAGATAGAGCAAATGTTTGTGTGCGATTCAAGCAGAGGGATGTCCTGCTTTTTGACAATGATGTTCGTCGAGATTTTGTATGGCGAGCTCAGAAAGCCAGAAAGGGACGATACACCCACTTGATTTCCTTTCAGATGCTTCTATGGTCAGTCGAGTCATCAGAGCTACAGCACCTGGGAAGGGAGCACACTGGACAAACCTCGTTGCTTTTAAGACGACAGAGTGAATCAAAGAGGGTCACCAATAGATCTTGTGAATAAATTCCCGTAGTAGATCACAGATGGCAAGCAGACAGATGTATAGGCTTGTAGGTCGTCGAAACTGGCTATAGGCTCAAGTCCGATGGTGGTTGAAGGCAACGGACGATCGTCGGTCTGCGGTTTCCCCCAACTGTCGCACAGCCACCTCCGCTCTGGTCGAGCGCAAGCGCAGTCATCCTTCTTGTCCAAGAACCAACTCCACTTCTCACCCCAGCAACACATTTCTCTCGTCCAGAGACTTCAATACCACTGGAACTCGGTTTACTCGAGTATCGAGCTCCACCGGCGTCGAATTGGATAGCAGAGGTATGTCTATTTGAGTAGATATCGTTGGTTATCGCGAGGATAGGCGTTCGATTTCTCCAGCCCATTATTCCATTCATGCTGTTCTTTGACTCCTTGCCCCTTGTATTTTAACGATTCTTACGAACCCCGTTCATCTCCATGACCCACGCTCATCAATCAGAATTGCCGCCCAAAAGCGACCGACCGTCGTCACCCCGCCTCCATACATAAACCACCCCACACTCCACCATGTTCTTCTTCATCTCCCTGGTGGCGCTCCTCATCTTGCTGGTCATGTGTACGTTCTCTGTCCCTCAGCGTCCATAGTTCCCTGTTAACTCACTTTTCCATCTCGTCTTCCACAGTGATGTACCGTTACCGCGCGTTTCTCCCTGACTCTGTCCAGTCATTCCTTCCCAACGTCCGAAACACAACAGCCTACACGCGCCTGTCAACCTTCGCAGAACAAGTCAACGCAGGGTTGACAAGCGAGAACTTTGATATCGAAGCGAACAACCTCCTCGCCGGCGATACTCGGGCGGGACTGGACGAGCAGGGCACAAGAGAGATTGCGGAGATCATGAAGAGGGAGAGAGTAGGGTGGGTATCTTCATCTGATTTGGTTACACAGGTGGAGTTTCTCACCAATGCGATAGGTTCGACCAAGCTCGGTTGATCAGGCAGAACCGGATATTGGCAGCTAATGGGATTGATCCTTCAGGTCAGTACGCCCTGGCGTTCTTATTGTCGTTGGGTCTGACCACTGGTACGGGGTTCTAGGCATGCCACTGGACTCGAAAGCCATCACTCGACTATAGTCGAGTTGAGCGACAAGACCAAACTATTATATCCACTCTCGGCTGCAATGGCGGTGACCTGCACTGTTCCGATGACTCTCCATCCGATCTCTCAGTGCGAACACGCGTGTTTTTTTCTTTCCACTCCATTCCTTCTTCACATCCCCACCGTCTGTGTGTTGCGTTTTGCCTTTGTGAGATACATGGCTATACTTTTCACAGCGTTCCCTTCCGGCCAAGTATGTGACCTTCTAATTATCTTCGATCCACCTTTGTCCTTTCCAACTACTACCACCACGATCCTTACCCTGTAATTTCGTAACTCTGATTTCAATTCGGGGAATTTTAACTGTTGTGCAGTATGTCCTCACATGCACCCTGACGTTCGAGAGCACTCTCTGCGCCTTCTGTCGCATTTCGTCGCAAAGCGACTATTCGTTGACAGCCGTCCTATCCCTAACCAAGCAAACGTCGATGCCCCTTTTTCGGACAGAACGTCTGCGAACAATAAATACCTCCCAACCTCTGACCTTCGTTTCCCAGTGCTCCCAACATCCTTCGGTCCCTTCTCGCGGTCCGCCAACCAGACCCCTCGTGCAATGTGACGTTGATATCCGCCCTTCAAATTCCAACCCTGTCCTTCCCCGCGTTGCAACCCTTGTTGCCCTTCATTATCCCTCCTGAGGCCCAAAGCTCAAGGGCTGGAAGGCAGGGCCGCGACTCGGCCAAGCAACGAAATGTGCCTTCATTTTTGACGTCCGCCCACAGGCAGGGTCAAACTATGGATATCCTACGCAGGAACGCAATGATGGACGACGGTCTCCCACAGACCCACTATGTGCGCGGTCGTTTCGCCTTCCGACCACTGCCTTCGCCTTGGTCCCGTTTCTCTTGCTCTTGCTCCCTCGCTCCCATCAAGGCAACGAGTTCGCCGCCTGCATTTCTTTTATTCTGTCTGAGCGCTTGCGTCGGCGTGGGCAAGTCATAGAGATTAGCCTTCTGTGCGCGGTCGCTAAACAGGCCAGCTACCGCCATCCTGCGAGTCGTGTCCGTCGGTTCGTAATCCCAAGGACACCCAACATCTATTGGTCTGAATGAGAGCATATTGCGAGATTGCTCCTCAATTGATGCGAGCCCGAGATACAGTGTGCTTTCGACACTCTTTTGCGACGCCAAAAGCTAGCAATTGACGATGGACAGAAAGCTCAGCTTGGGCAATGAAACCAAACATTCGAGGGAAACTCACCTCCAGTTCGTAAGTAAAGTACCTATGCCTCGGTATGGACCGCCCAGCAGTGCATCTATTCTTTTCCAGGACTTTACTTGATCCCCACATCGATCTTGGATCGAAGTTTAAAATTACTTGAGGAAGATGGACCGATTCATGCCCGGCACAGTACTCGAGACATTGGTCGAGCCAAATCGTCCAGCATTCGACCAAAGCCTGAGCGAGCTCTAGATTCGGATCCAGGCGATCATCGAAAGCGTCGGGAGAAATGAACGGGTTGAGCCTCAGCTTGTCCACGTGATGAACCAGCACTGTCATAAGATCAAGCACCGTCTCCCCAACCGGCTGATAAAGATCGTCCGAACGCTTGGAATGGAGATAGTCTTCTATACTTTTGTGGTGGAAACGCATTGGGCCTTCAATGTCCCCTTCGTTATCATAGGGGGTGATGTCGATGAGGGAGTGCAAGTCGCAAATGTTGGCGCTTGCTGATCCCGGAGTGTAGTCGAAAAACTGATCTGCGATCCGGGGCTTCAGAATTTCTGGCCTCGTTGCGCCCTTAAACTCCATGATTGTGTGAAGGATCCGCTTCAATACGAGGAAGTCGACGTCGGGCGGATGAAGGATGTGGGAGTAAAGTGCATGAAGCTCTTTCAGCGGATCATCGCTTCCGCTCGAGACGTCCAGGTTCAAGGCTCGCTCCAATAGGCTGACAGGGTTTCGGCGAGGTTGACCAGCAATGTACCTGATGACAGTGGCGGGATAAATGAAGCTGCCGGAAGACTTATCGACAAGTGTAACCATCTCCTCTTCACTGGGCCAGGAGTGTGGTATGTAGTTCTTGAGGGTGTGAGACCGGCGTATCTTCTCGAACTCATCACAAAGAAAAACGCGGACATCTTGTCGGCCGTCGTATAAGTGAAGCTTGACCTTCTTCGTGATGGCACTCAATAGAGGTGTGTCGAAGGCAGTCCGGATGTCAAGCTCCGGACGGCTAGCGATGAGGATGGAGATGGATGGGGATAGTTTCGTCGCAAGAGTGTAGAAGCATGAGAGGAGGTGCTCGCGCTCTTCCACTTCTGAGCATTCGTCAAAACCATCGACGATCAGAACGAGCTTGTGTTTGGGAGCAATCCCGGCATGTGCGAGCCAGGGCTGGACAATGAGCGTTTCGATTTGAGATATCAGCCCATCCCTGAAGATATTTCGATGTCGAGAGAGAGCAGCGCTGATTGTACTGGTGAGGTCCGAAGCGGCGAGGAGGAGCTGGTGGGTAATGGTTGCGACAAACGGGCGCTTGGAATGAACCCCGGCTCTTGTCGAGAAGAAATAGGAACCGGGGACAAAGTCGGGCGACCTGGCCTCACAGCGAGCAGCCACTTCGCGCATGATGCACGTTTTTCCAGCTCCTGCTGGTCCTTCGAACCATAGGATCGACTGAGATGGGTCGCGTCTCGGATCTTCTATCCAAGCCATCAGGTCGCCTGTGACTTGCTGGCGAGTTTTCGGATGGCATTTCGGCGCGCACTCTGCTGTGTTCGACTTGGTGGTTGCTTCTACCGAGCGTTCTTTATCGAGGATGTCCAAAGCGGTATTCGTCTCTAACCCGTTCTGCACATAGTTGTAGATGTTTTGGGCATTCTGGAAGCTGAACTCGTCGATCGTTACGTTCTGAGCGTTATTGAGAATCGACATTGTGAGATCTCGGAGAGGGTAGAATAGAAGGGGGAAACCTGGTCTGGTGAAGCTGTGGTCGGGATGAACAAAGGTTGTGACTGCTGTGCACCTCGAGGCAGGTGGTGATTCGGACCCGCTGAACTGTTTGGCTTGCTCCATTCAGTGCTCGTGCCATGTCGGTAAAAATAAGGTTGGTGTTACTTGAAGCAAATGTACTTCCAATGTGTGGCTCGAGCTTTAATGGAAATCATTGCTCGATAGATAGCCCTGAACAACAAGAAAATTACTTGGATGGTCTTGCCGTTCACTTCATCCAACCTGCCTCAGCGACCTCTTTC
>Ga0065721_10006163_pt1 | contig 10944 bp, 15 predicted proteins | sample Mesricmetagenome_FD_59108 | JGI IMG/M metagenome (GOLD analysis project Ga0065721, IMG submission 59108) | Mesophilic microbial community from rice straw/compost enrichment Sample: eDNA_1 v2 (version 2) | ecosystem: Engineered > Solid waste > Grass > Composting > Bioreactor | place: USA: Davis...
CATACCACTCTAAGCACTCTACCAGTTGTTGATTGTCTGCTTGCAGTCGTTCAATTTCTGCTTGTGCTTGCTCTAGTTGTGAGATTAGCCATGACACCGATTCATCATCCAAATTCGTATATCCTTGACCTTCACCAGCCGCTTTAATTCCCCATTCAAAATCACGTTTAATCTCTTGCAACTTATCGTTATTCACTACCTCTGATTTCTTTAATTCCTTGTCAGAATTAAATCCACATACTGGACAACGAGAAAGATATTGTTTGTTATACTCTTTATTGCACAATCCACATGTATTACTCACTTGATTCACTCTCCTTCATTAAATCTTCTTTTTTCTTCGTATAGTCGGCTTTATCCAATACATAAACTCACTGTACAAAATAATAGAGAAGAAAATTAACAGAAAAACTGTAGTGATAATTCCGATTATTGTAAAAACGATCATCTTTTTCACTCCTTAGTGTTATCGTCATGCTGTGCATTAAACATTGGTTAAATCCCTCTCAAAATACCAAGCCGATTTCTTACCATCGACCATACCCTCGATATTATTTTCCGTCTGAAGCAAGTAAACTCTTGTGCTTGTATTAGGGATAAATTCGCAAGCTAGCAAGATACCTGTTGTGCCTTTCGGAAAAATACTAGTGTTAAGTGTTTTGACCGCAACCCCTTTACCATCCTCGTTTAGCATTCAGATACACTCCTTTCGTCGTTATGTTCACTATAACTTTGAAGCTACTAAATCTCTTAAATCATTAGCTAACAATAGATTGTCTGTGTGATCNGCATAAGTCAGTAGTGCTTTCAAAGCTGCTGGATCGGTTAGCTTCAAAATNAAATATTCTCCCTCTGCTGCTTTTCCAGTCTCGTTATTAATCAATGTGTATTTGTTGAAAAGACCTTGCTGCTCCTCGATTTCCCTGTTATGAACTCCCATTGCATTCATCCTTTCTTATTTCACAGTTTGATTCTACGATTCATTATCAAAATATTTTTCAATCTCTAGCCAATTGTTCATTCGAGTAAATCTAATTTCGTTTTGATTATGAGGCGCATTGAATAATAACTTTTCACCAACAAACCCTTCTAAGTTTTCAGGTTTATCATCTATCAGATAATCGCCTAAGATAATATGTTTGTTTACAGCATACACAATATTATCTTTCTTAATAAACGGAAAGTTATTCTTCAGCCATTTAGCTTTACTAGGGATCACTGAAGCATTTCGAGCTGCCGTAATTATAAATACCTCATACTTCTCTTGTAACTTCTGCACGACTCGTTGAGAGTCTTCGATTACTGGAAGACCCTCAAACAAATCAGGAGTTAAAAGAGAATAGATTTTCGTTCCTGCTTTAGTAATGGTATGCCAATCCCACATTGTTACATCAGTAGTTTGAATTGAGTCCTCATATAGTTGATTATATTTTTCAACCCATTTTGATATTAAATCCGCAAGAACATGGTCAACATCAATAAAAATTCTTTTTTTACTCAACTTTATCTCTCCTCGACAATATCTTTTATCTTTTGGATTGTTTCTTCTAATTGCCCTTCATAATTAACAACTACTTCATCATAGTAAACAAGATTAAAAACCTCATCCTCATATGTACTCATTCGTTTTAGAATGTTTTCCTCTGAGTCTCCTCGTAGCCTCATTCTGTTTTCAATATCTTGCTTTTCACTATAAATAAAGATCGAAATGCAATTATCGTACATCCTCTTCATTTGTTTCATACCATGAACATCGCAAATAAAAAAGCAGTCGCCTTGCGATAATTTAGTTTCTAATTCTTCTCTAGTTAATCCATAATAGTTGCCAGAGTATTCCGTCCACTCAATCAAACCATTGTTGTTATACAAATCATCAAATTCTTCTTTACTAATAAATATGTAATCTTTACCCTCTGTTTCCCCTTGTCTCTTTTGCCTAGTCGTAAATGATATCAGTTCATTATCCATAACAGACCTCATAATAGTCGTTTTACCGCTACCTGAAGCTCCCGAAACCAAAAATAATTTATTTTGACCACCTTGCATGATCTAACCCCTTTCTCGTTGGAATATCTTGCATCTCAGGCATCTTTTCTTCCATATGCATTGCACATTGAATATTCCACATAGACGCAGCTAGATGATCCTCGCTATCATCGCCATTTAAATACTGCATAATATGTCTTAATGCACTATCTATGAACTCTGAGACTGGCATTCCTTTTTCCCAATTTCGACCATTACCATATTTCAAATGTCCGTATTCACATCTTTTACTCAACCTCATAAATCCAATTGGCGATACGAGAGAAGGCATCCCTTTGCCTTCTGGTCGATCTCGCAATGCGCCTGTGTTGAATTGTTTTCTGTTTCCAGAATCAACAATATCACTCACTCCATACTCATCTCCAATTCTTCTTTAGCTTTCATTACTTTTTTCCAATAGCTATTGCTTTCAGCGCCATATTTTTTAACATACTTATAGCCACTTCCTTCTCCTCGGTTGTAGCTTACGACAGTAAAATTAAAAATATCTTCTTCAGACATTCCCATATTCCTATATTTTTCACTTAAATAACTTAAGTAGAAAATACAAAAATCTGTGCTTGTATATGGATTCTTGAGATCGTATTTACTCAATCCTAACTCTTTCGCAATCCATCGTGCAGTCGTTTTATTGATTTGGCTAAGTCCATAATCATTCGTATTTGATATTGCTTTGGGGTTAAAATTAGACTCGACTTTCATAATAGCTAATACTAGCGTGTAGGCAATATTATGCTCTGTAGACTCTTTATATATATAGTCTAACAATTTATCATCTAATGGAATATTCGGAATCTCAGGTCTAACATCTTTCTCATCAAATTCTTCTAGAATATCAGTGTTTACTGATGCAACAACCTCAACGACCTCTGTAGACGCTGCCTGATTGTTATAAAACGTTTCTAAATCAACGATATTAAAATATTTTTCGGTTTCAATAGCTTTTACAGTATTCGCTTCTTCTTGATTGTTGTTCTGTTTGTTATAATAATATGCTCCACTAATAATACCTACGAACACAACCAAGGTTAGAATGAGCTTCTTGTGCATCTTAATCTCCTATCTATATAATTAGGCTCAAGCCTTACATATGATCGATGTATTGACAAGAGCCTAATTACTTATGTAATATTTTTAATTCTTATAGTTGTTCAAGATGAAAGAATTATTTCACAGTTTTCGCAACTTCAAGATATTTCTTCAATTTTTCAGTGTCATCACAACTTAAATACTTTGCGTCACCAATTTCTTTAGTGAATGCTCTTACAAGTTCACCCTGTTTTTCCTTAGTCAATGAATCTTTGATTTTCGTAATTTCTTTACGAAGAGCATCGATTTGAGCTGCTTCACTATCGGCATTAAAGTTCTTCTCATCTTCTTTTAAAGCTCCTTCAAAATCTCGTTTAGGCGCTTTTTTAGTGCCAGATTTTTTATATTCAATTGCTTCTGCCCAAATTTCATAAGTAGGATTTTCTACGATTTCTCCTTCGGCTACTACTCCTAAACGATCTTTTAGAACACGCGCTCCAATAGTCTGCTTTGTTTTAGGGTCACGTACCATTTCTAATACGATGTCAAAATCAAAATCGAAATCTTTCTGAGCATTAAATGTGATACCTACTTTTTTACGTTGAGTTTGTCCTTGTGCATCAACATAAGATTCCATCTCGTCTTTACCTTCTGCGATGATAATAACCGTCTTTCCATCACGTTTAAAACCTAATGCTTTACTAGCCAATTTTTCTGCATTAAGTTTAATATTACCCCATTCTTTTTGAGAAAGACCTTCTCCCTCAACCATACGATTATTTTTTCTTGCACGTTGTTCCACCACACGTAAAGCTACATGTTGTTGGTTCTCGTAGATTTTAGTCCAAGAGTCAATTGTAATTGTATCAATTTCATCAAGATTATCTTCAATTTCATCGATATCGTTCAATACCTCAGAAAAAGTAATAGAATCAGATACAAAAGCTAAGTTGTCTTTAAATTCGTCATAATAGTCGTCTCCACCTTGGTCAGCATTGATATAAGCATTTTTTGGAAACGATAAAGCGAATCTAGTTTTTCTAGTTCCAGCTTCACCGTAAACTAAGATTCGTGTTCCATTAATAATTTTTTCTTCGCTAGGACGTTTTAATGCCATTAATTAATCATTCTCCCTTTAGTTATATGTTAGGGACTGAGTATGTTCAGCCCCTATAATATTTTTAACTCATTATATGTATATTACTTGCTACTATTTAAGCGAATGGATTGTCATCTTCCTCTGATTCACCAAATGGAGAATCTGAACTGCTATCTTTAAACGGATCTTCATCGATCTCAAAATCTAACTCTTTATATTCTTTAGGACTGTGTTCTTTAATATTTGTAATTCGCAATTCTGAAATAGGGGTTTTTATGAATTTCTTTTGACCTTCTGGCTCCTCTCCGCCCCAATCAAAGGCGTCCGCAGCCTTCTGTTCTTCCAAAATTACTCCGTTAATGATGATTCCTTGAGCTTTAATCAAATCTCCGAATTTGAGTTTTTTAGCTACATTAGTTGCAAATTGTTCTTGCTCTTTAGCATCCACAATGAAAACAATATCGTCCCAAATTTTATTGTACTTGATTAAGCGACCAGTCACATAAACCTTTTTGTTTTCCTTATCAACACTAACATCAACTACAACCATCTCTTGCTCAAACGAAGATACCTCTTTGAAATTCTCATCTTCGAATTCAACAGGATTCTTAGATAATCCAATAGATTCAAGATTGTACTTAACTGTTGTTTTATCTTCTCCATTGCTATTATAAGTCTCAGGTTTAAACGATCCATTAATAAATACCGTATCGCCTTCATTTAGAGTTTCTTTAATTCGCTCAATAGCGTCATAAGAAAAAAGATTCTTAAAGATTAATTTGCCATTCGTATCTTTATCAAATCCTAATCGAATAGTGCCGAAACCGAATGGTGTAAATCCAGCAGGTAGTTCATGTCGATCTTCGAATTTGATTTTGCGCTTTTCTTTTTCGTCTTTTTTATTAGAGAAAATAGTCACTTCTTGGTCAGGGTTGTCTTGTCCAAAATTATCAATATTATATACGATATTGGTTGGGCTTGTTTTAATAGCTAGACTTACTGAACGAAAAGGATAACCTTCACCATTTTTAGTTACGCCAGTACGAAATGTGTTTTCATTTTCCAAACCTACCACTTGTCCTACAAATTTTACCGTTCCTCGTGTTGGTTGAAGCTCTTTTTTATTTTTAGCCATTCTATTACCATTCTCCCTTTTATTATATCTAATATTTTTTTACTCATATAAAAATGAAAAGGAGGAGATCTTACACGTTGAATTCTATATTTTATTTACACCACATCCATTAAATTATTAGAAGGGACGAGTTCCCTTCTAATTTATGTATTAATTGCTGCTTGCATCATATCATTTAATGCATCCGAAAAATCATCTCGATTTAATTCGCCAGTTTCGTATTTCTCATAATAATTAACAAAAATTTTTAAGCCATTATTATTCCTAATGCAACTTAATAAATGCTGATATAGTAAATCGCTATCTTTTAATAATAAAAAATTCTCTAAGAATAATTCAAAATTATTTATGTCATCACGCCAATTGCAAAGTAGCAAAGAAAGTTCTTTATTGTTTAGTTCTGTTGTTTTCATACATCATTCTCCTTAAAATGCAATAATTTTTCTTTCATTACTAATTATACAATAAAAGATAAGTAAATAGAATTACAACTTTCTTACTACAAATTGCTCTTGACATGTTAGTTATAATGTGCATACCAACAAAAAACTCCATCGTTTTTTGTCGATATGCGTCGAATCTAATACTGTACAGTCGAACTGTCAAGAATATCGAATTTTATTTACATTATTTAACTGTTTTTCGACATCCACCAATTTCGTCTTATTCAATACTTGAACAATGGCAGCTCCAGTGATCTCTACATATTTGTCCTCGTGAAAATATGCTCTTCGATAATAAGAATCAAAATACATCAATTTGTTTATATTAACCAAAGTATTTCTGCTTAAGTATGAAAATCCATTTTTGATTAATATTTCAGCAATATTTGTAGGCGAAACAAATTTAATTATCTCAAAACTTAAATGAATATAAAATTGATTCTTAATTTCTTCAACATAAAGAATGTCAGAAATTGAAACGAGTCTTACAGTATTATTTTCAGTTGGCACGATAATAGATTTATGAAATTCTGAAGCATGTTCGAGCACTGCTTCAGTGACCTCACTAACTTGCCTTTTATTCATTCTGTTAATGTTATTCTTAATAAGTCGAATGATGCGATCCATATATTTAGGCATAGAATCACCTACTAGAAATAATTTATTATTTTTTCAGAAGATTAAAGAAAATTAAGAATTTTTTACCCAATTTTTGCTCATTGATTTTGTTGATAATTGTTTTCTTCATTGTTTTCACCTCCTCTCAAGTACTCTTCGTTCTCTTGTTTTTTCATTAATATGAAAAATGTTAGGAACGTAAGTATAAGACTTGCAATTATTAAGAAAGGTAAGTGCTTAGATTGCGAAAAATATAAAAACACCCCTGACAACACAATCGGAATAATAAGAGCCAATGTGAGTATGTTTGAAAGCTTAGTTGAATTATTACCTGCGCTACCAAAACCACTATTCATCTTATAAATATTATAAGAGATTAGAAACAATAGTATTCCACTATTTAACTGAAGTAAATTGATTTTTATATCATTATAATTGTTCCATTCTGATATTGTAGCTATGTTGGTCAGAGATGATAATAATCCAATTATCATCTGACATATTGCTAAACCAAGAAATCCACCAGCAGTCATCCTTACAGAAATTGATATTTTTATCTTGAATAGAAGAATAAAAAGTATGCAGCTTATTAAAGGAATCGACGAAGTAATCATTATCACCAAGTCTAGTTTTACTAGTAAATATGAAAAGAGTGTGATAGAGAAAGTAGTTATTAATAATTCAACTATGTAATACTTAATTTTATAATTAAATAAAGACATAGCTAATACCAAAGTAAAAAAATATTCTACCCCAGAAAATAACACATAATTTAATAACTCTTTCATGATTCATTCTCCGTTCTTAGTTTTTACATTCTTATTCTTTTGAATTGATCTAAAGTTAATACAGCAAAAATAATAAAAACAAAGTTTGAGATAAATATTGCCGCTATTAATAATGATACAATTATTGACTTTTTTATCCAATAGCAATTGTCTTTGTCATATGGTGAAAAAATTATGTATACAAGCAATGTGTAACTAATTAAATATTGATATATATAATCTGGAATAAATTCGTATGTAAAAGGTATTATCATTGTACTAAATAATGTTATCAAAAAGCAACTGTCTGGAGAATCAAAATGATGACCTCCGCTTAAATACCTTATTAACCCTACTACTAAAAGCGATACTATTAATTCTGTTCTTTGGATGTCCAATATAATCAAAATACCAATGATTAAAAATACATATATGTATATTAAATAATATGCTATCTTTCTTTCAAAAAAATCCTTATCTACTATTTCATCTTTTTCATCAATGTCTTTTAATAGCCAATTCGCAATCTTCTTGGCTGAACCACTTACAATCAACTTTTTCATCACCTCGTTTCGCATTCATTCTTCTTATGTGTTAAATATAACATTTTTAATTCATTAAAGTCAATAGTTATGAATAAAAAATATAAAAAAACCTAGAGATATATTTCTCTAGGTTAGTTCGTATAGACTTTTTACTGTCTCTTCATTAAGAAATTCATCTTTATACCTTTTCATAGTTAATTCATTCAGATCGAATTGAAGCCTTATCTCTTCATATGCATCGTCATTTAATCTGCCTTTTTGCATATACTTTTTCGCCATCGCAAGCATTCCTGAACGTTGTAGGACGCGTGGTGTGATCTTTAAATCCATGTCGTCAAAAACCTTTTTAATCGTATTAAAACGTCTGTAGATAGCTGAGAAATCGGCTTCGTTATAATTGATAGTTCTTTCACTGTCTACAGATCTTACTATAAAATCATTATCAACCAAAGGAGATGTTTCTGAAGTTCTTAGGTTTGCGTCAGGATTGCCATTACTTTTAACAAATTCATTTTCTTTAATTGCCTCTTTACAAAGATCTAAGAATACAGTATCCACTTTAATGGTTCTAGTTGAACCGTCTTTATTAGTTAATTTAACTGTTTTATTCTTATAATCAATATCGCCTTTTTTCAAGTTTGTGATCTCTGAACTTTCTGTTCCTCTTATCCCTATAAATGGAGCGTAAAACACTACAGCAACTTGTGCATTAACAATCTCCTTCAGCATGTCTCGAACTTCGTCTACAGTCAAATATTCCTTATTAGGAGTTACAACAAACTTTTCTTTCCATTTAGAATCAACTGAATCTAAAGGATTGCTACTGATATATCCTTCCTCTACAGCCCAATCCAAGTACATAGATACATACTGTACAGTTGACTTACTAGCTGCTGGCGTTGTACAGGTAAACGAATAGAATAGCCTGCTCAACTCTTCTCTATTAAAACGATATAAATCCTTTTTTAAAGCTTCTTCAGATAAACGAGAAACTTTAAAGATTCTTTTAATATTGTTTTTCGTTCCTGTCTTAAAATTCTCTAGATATTTATTTTTGATATCTTCATTATACATCGCATCTTCATAGATGATATTAGACATGATTTAAGCCTCCTTCCCAAGTATTCTATCTGCCTCTGTCTCAATAAATAGTTGAATTTGTTTTTTAACAGCGTTTGAATTTGTCTTACCTTGTCCTGACATTATTGTATTCAATTTCGACGTTTCTTTTTTGAAGTCAATAGCATCAACAATTTCTACAATCTTATCTACTGGAAAATTCTTTCCGTACTTATCAAATAGTTTTTTAGCAATTGCCACAAAACCAACGTGCATATTATGATGACTAAGCCAAGTAATGTCCAAATATTTTGCGCGTTCTTTAACTAACTCTTTTTCATAAGAAGGAATTAAATAGCCATAGAATCTCTCTAAGACTTCTTGCGCGTCGTATTTTTCTTTTGGATTCGTTGGATTAAAACTTTCTTCAATAGCCTCTGAAAGAATTGCAAAGTTCGTTATTTGTCCCTTCTTAGATACTGAAGTCTTAGTTGAAACTCTATCCTTCAATACAGGAAGACTAATTAAATATTTAGCAATTTCTTGACCTAATTCTTCACCACCAAGATATTTAACATGAGTTTTATCAAAAGCATTAACAGTATTAGTTACTGCAAGTAATTTTTGAGCTTTTAGTAAAGGATAGTGTTTAAGATCTACATTCATATATCCTTCAAAATTAGGATCTTCTTCGATTATCCTTACAATAGCCTCAAGTCTGTGAGCACCATCGATAATGTTCATAGTTGATCCTTTGTGAATAGTTAACTCACCTTCCGAATAGCTAATTTGACTTTCTCCATCTACAAGAACATTGAACAGCAATGTTGAAGGTGAGTATTTACCTTCCTTCATAAGTCGCATAATATTTTTAACGCTTGCACTCTTAATATTCTTTTTCTTAATAATATCACCAGTACGCTTAGACGTTGTGATTTTTGCTAATCGTTGAGTTTCAAAATTATACGTTAATAAACCATTAATATCTAATGCAGCCAGTTCTTTATAAGACAATGAAAGTAAATAATCTTCATCCGTAACCCTGATAACTGGTTTAAATGTAATCGGAAAACTCAATTCCTCTTCGTTTTGAAAACTATGGTATTCTAAGTCTCTTAACTCTCTTTCAGAAAAAAACAGATTAGGGTTAATCTCTGCAAAACCACCAACATTATATATCGCATTAGCAATTGCCATAATATCTTCATCGTCTAGCATGTCTGCTTTATTTGGATTTGCAACTAATTCAATGAATGTGCCAAAAATCATATTATGCTTGTCAATCAGATAATCTTCAATCGATCTTTGCAATTCTTTATTCCCAGCAATTTTTTGTAATACCTCAAACAAGACTTCTTGCACTTCTTTTGTTTCAATACTCACTTCGAACCATCTCCCTTAGTTTTTATAACTAAAAACTATCGTCTCAATCATATAGATTATATCATAATTATGCACAAAAACAACAATTTTATACCTGTTTCAGTACAAAATTGTTGTTTTATATTTCTCACTTATAAATTCGACATAAAATCTCCGTTTCAACGTCTTTCTTCAATTATGATTTGACCATCTGGAATACTACCGTCTTGTATCGTTGCACATATAGAAAGTGCTGGTTTAACATCAGGATTATGTGCAATCTTTTCTAAAACCGCGATCTCACTCGGCTCAAAATTACCATAAATATATAGATATTTATAGTTTGTATTTTCAATTAGTTGTGCTACTAACTCAAGTAATTCAAATTCTAAATCAAGCAAACTATTATAAGTCTTACTGGAGCGATCATAGATCAGAACTTCCTTCTCCTCTGATATCGAGACAGGAATATCATGTCCATAAAGCACCATCACGCTATTATTAGTCCCTTTGTGCAATAGTTGCATATACTCTGATTTTCTTGCTTTACCTCTAATTAATGTCAACATTCATTTCATCCTCCATGAATTAGTATGAAATTAGGTTTTCATGTTGATATTTAATGTTTCAACAGGTCTAAGATTCATTTCTTCGATCTTTACATCTTCAATTAAATATACTTTTCTTGGATATTCTATATGCTCCTTTAAACTCTCTATGTTTTCATAGAAAGTTTCCTTAGCTCCTTCGACAGAATCAAACATCGCAGACGCGCTTCTCTGGTAACTCCATAAATAAGATAGATGAAATAAATTCCCCTCTTCCTCGTATTCTTCGTGAG
>Ga0065721_10008679_pt1 | contig 10944 bp, 12 predicted proteins | sample Mesricmetagenome_FD_59108 | JGI IMG/M metagenome (GOLD analysis project Ga0065721, IMG submission 59108) | Mesophilic microbial community from rice straw/compost enrichment Sample: eDNA_1 v2 (version 2) | ecosystem: Engineered > Solid waste > Grass > Composting > Bioreactor | place: USA: Davis...
TCATCTGCCGTCTCTGCCGAAATCTCATATACAGCACCATCGGCAATCCCCCTGTGGCTTTACTCTCACCATCACGTGTACATTCGCAGCAGTGCACGACGAAAAGAGAGACCCCGTCGTCGCGCTTAATCCTCAAGACAAGGTGAGTCGAATCTATGCCCGTACATTCTTTGAATATGTGTTGATTCGAGTCCTAGGCCCTCATTTATGTGAGTAGATTCTCTGATCCAAGAAATTTGGGCGCTGTGGCTCTGGCGGAGCGTTGGTCGGGAAAGCGAAGAACGGAATCGATGGGATGGCAGGATACACAGAGAGAGGGCGGTAGAAGGAAGGAGGAATCTCCCGACCACAGTGCCAAGAATTCGCACCGTCGAACACCCAACTAATTCCAGTTTCCCCTCCTACAGTCGCCATGGCCCAACGAGTCACCATCCGCAAGCGCACGCCCTACAACACCACCTCTAACAAGAGGCGTGTGGTCAAAACCCCCGGCGGCAAGCTCGTCTACCACCACCTCAAGAAGGCTGGTACCTCCCCCAAGTGCGGTGACTGCGGTATCGGTCTCCCTGGTGTACGTTTGCCGTATAGTTTGAGTCGGAAAGGCCTGGTTTGCTGATGAGAGCTCTCTTCGGCTTCTTAGATCCCCGCGCTCCGCCCCCGCCAGTACGCCCAGGTTTCCAAGCGCCAGAAGACCGTCCAGCGTGCGTACGGTGGCTCGAGATGCGGTGACTGCGTCAAGTCTCGGTACGTACCCTTATCTCATGCCCCATAGGAGCGTTTCTGATCTCATGTTCCCCTTCCCTCTTTCCTCCTTCTCTATCCTCCCATATCGCTCTCCTACACTTCGATGATCTCCTCCCCCGCCAACCTCTTTACACCTCTCTATGATCGTACGATCACCTTGCCGCCCCACCTCCCAGCATCCTCCGGGCATTCCTCGTCGAGGAGGCCAAGATTGTCAAGAAGGTCATCAAGTCCCAGAGTGCTGCCGCCCGCAAGTGATTGTACCCCTTAGCACCACACAATCATTTCTTCGCCTCATCGCATATGATATATTCAACGCCCTCTACCCTTCATGTACCATGCACGAGCAACAAATATCGCGAATCTCTGTTTAGGGGGACTTTATGGATATGTTTTATGGCGAGCTGGGGTTGAGCGATGTTCCTGATGAGGTATCGTCGAACTCCCATTTGCCTCGGTTCTGTGGGCATCTGAGAGGTTACGCCCATGAGATTGTGCAGCGGATGCTTCAAGGATCGCTGTTTTGGGGTAGAAGCCTGGTTTCGTACGTCAAGGTTCCTGGCCCAATTCATGGTCATGATGCTACGCCATTCAATCGAAAGACCGAAACCAACGGGACGAAGTCGAATCCTCATCATTATCTCTCTCTACCGGGACCTGCTTGGAAGGCGCCATGGGCGCTTGTACAAGAGTGCGAGCGCGACAGGTCTCTTGCCCGTGGAACTTTCTCTCAAAGTGACGGGCGCCTATCTGTGCCTATCTTACATGTTCACTTGATCTTCGCAGCGATGATGAAAGCATGCGAGTGATGTCAGGTGTGGAGGGTGTTCATGATACTCTCATGGCTGTGAGCTGACGGAGACAGATGGCATTGGGGTGCACCCAGGAAAAGTCGGAGACGGGAGGTGTGAGCTACATGGGAGTAGGTCGCTAGAGAGGGAAACGGAACAGTGAGGTGGAGAAGAGCCTCAGCTAAAGAATAGTTAGAGATGCACCCCGCGTACAGCACGGGTGCGAGCTCGAGAATGAGACAAAGCATTGCATTTCTGTCGGCAGAGGATTTTACACGCTTGCTGAAACCTAGGAATCCTGAGCCTTGCCCTCTGCAGGAACAGAATCCAAGACCTCAACCACCTCCTGGTCCACGCCGACATGAATAAGCATGCCTGGAAAACCAACTCTCTTTATCTTCGGGCAAATTTCCCGGAAGGATGTTGCGACATGGTGCGGATCCACCGATGCATCCTCTAGCGAGTCATGACTATGCTTGTTTGGGGAATCGCACTTGGGGATAAAGTCGACGTGTTCGAGGGATGGGAAAGTGGTGGCAAGCCACCGCAAGAAGCCTGAGTGGAGAGAGCCGTATTGCCAAGTCGCGTCGAATCCCCCCCCAGGAACGAATGAAAAGTTTACAACGGTCTGGGAGTGAGGGGTATTCAGAGTAATCGTTTGGGGGTGTGTTGGCCAGTTATATCTGGGCGAAGAACCATTCGAGGAGGAGATCGCCATACCAGATGTCCAGAATGAAGGAGGTGAGGGTCGTATGTAGCTGAGTGGTGCGGAGGAAGTGGAAGGCGTTGTAGCTGTGGATTTCGTCGAAGGCTCTTTCGCTGGGGACGATTGAGAGTGCGAGGGTCTTGATGGTGGGATCGTTGTTGTTCCCTGCGCTTTGCTGGGTGAGAATCCATGGTGCGATGAAGAGCTTCGTCTGGAGGGCGTTGAGGGAAAGGAGGAATTTGTCTGGGAGGGAAGAGTCTGGGTCCGACTTCGAGGACGGGTCGAGAAGAGGTGAGGGGAGCGCCGGGTATCCCTCATGTATAGGGACGGCAAAATCAAGTAGTCTCAGCCTCTCAATGCGAGGATGCCGATACAAGAATTTGATGATGTTGATAAGGGGCACTGGGTTAATCTCGGTGTATTCATCTTCGTAGCAGAGTGACCTTGCGATTGACACAGGCGGGGCGAAGTCGAAGTCAGTGAGGTTGGGGAGCTCGATGTTCCCAAGTACATGCGCCCACATCCCGTTTTGTTGTCTCAAGTCTTCAAAAATTATTCCTTCCCAGTGCAGGGATAGAGCTGTGAGGGAAGCGGAGGAGCGGGAGAGGGTACTGAGCGTCCAGCCGGAAAAGGCGTATGTAAAGTGCATGTTGGGATTCAGATTGAGTTCTGTGAAACCAGTGGGGCTGTTACGGTTGCGAGAGCGCGTGGCCTGCGCCCGCTGGAGTTCCTCTTGCTCGTATTTTGCCTTGTCGACTTCGCCTCTCTTGAAGAGATGTTTCAGAGTCTTGGCGGATTGTTTATCTGTGTGGTGGATGTAAGGCTCGTTCCGCCCGTGAATATACTATACCAGACGTGCACATACCAAGCTGATCTTGAGTCCGCTCGACATACTCCCTCGTTTTCTCTGCAAGCAGGGCGGCACAAAACCTATCCCCTCCATATAACTCAACCGTCGTGCACCCAACTCCCTCAACCACATCCAGTAGGTTGGAGTAGAGCTTCACAAGAGAAGCAGGGCCAAAGTGTTGGGGAGACCCTGCAAGGCTCTGCTCGTCATCCAACCACCCATCGATCCCATAATGCCAAATTGTTCCCTGAAGCCCTCCCAAGTTCAACTTGAAGCTCCGCAAGTTCAGAATGCGTTTGATAGCTAACCCAACGTCGGCCAAATCTGATGCAAACTGCTCGAAGGTGGGAGCCGTGCAGACGCTCAACCGAGTTATCAAAGGTGCCCATGCAAAGGCAAGGCGCAGAGCTCGGAAAGGAGAGGAGGCAAAGTCGCTGTCAACATGAATGTGACCTTCAGGTGAGAGTTTGATACCCGCGAGTCTGAAATCGAGTGGGATACAGAGGGTGTTGAGGTATTGGCAGGTTTTGGCGAGGTCGAGGAGGGCTTGTTCCTCAAGGTGTGAGAGGAGTTCGAGTAAGATGTCTGTCGGCCATTCGGTGAGGGGTGTGTGGAATGCTTGAGTTTGGGTTTCAGGCTGAGTGGTGGTTCGTTGTGATAATTCTGGGCTGGTACTTCTAGTTGACTCTGGGCGGGTGGAAGGACGCTTATTGACGGCCGGGATGCGTTTGAGCATCGGGATTCTTCAGGGAAAGATTAAAAAGAAGGCAAGGCAGGCGGGTAAATCAACGCCAGGTAAAATCATGGCTTTGAAGTGGATATGACTCCCTGATGACCGAGTGTCCTCAGCGGCCGAGCTTGGGAAGTGTTTTCGTTTCACTGGTAAAGCCCTGTTACCGCCCAACATCGAGGTCTTGATGTGATCAGACACGACACAAGCATTGATGATGCGAATTTCGTTCACTTCTCGTTCTTGGTTTCTCGGCCTCACAGCCTTTCACAACTCCGGAACAGGGCTGGCTGCCACCCACCAGCCCTTTGCGACACTCTTTAAATTGACACATCCACTACTCACAAACTAGCAATATCCTGCCAAGGATGTCGAAGGCGAGTGGACATTGTGCTACGAATCCACGCCAGTCGTGATCATGAAGTGAGGTTCTTGCTGCGAGGCTGAGACTATGTACAGGAGCCAAAGAGGACGTCTCTAGATGTATAGGAGAAATACATAAAGAAAAGGACATATCAGAAAGCTCGTCTGAAAAAAAGAGGGGAAAGTGAACTGGTATAATGGGGAGAACCTGCCCGGAGTTACCAATGAAGCTTCGTTCAAGATGTAAGTGTGATTGATGAAAGAGAACAAGTGAGATCTGGAATCAGAGAGTGCCTACGCAACGCTGCGCCCCTCGAACCGACATGGACCTGCAGTTTCAAAAGGGTCGAGCTGAGGATCTCCTTCTAAGTCTATGACCTTGGATCCAACGACAAGCCGCTTGACCCTTGGACAGAATTTATTGAAGGTCGCACATACAACCCGCCTGTCCCACAATGCAACTCCTTCGCGATCCTCGACAATCTCAACCTCCTCCACGTCTGGGAACAGATCCAACCACCTCGCAAATGATTCATTCAACATCCAGTTACACGCACAAGCGTGATGCCAAATCTTCACCGTGAACCAACCGAGGGATTCGATCCGTACTCGTTGGAGGCCGGCGAGTTGGCTGATGGGGGTACCGAGCTGCGAGTTAAACCAGGTGGACAAATCGTTGCTGTGCATGATCGCAAAGCTAATGCTGACCCTGTCGTGGAGTCGCCTCGATTGAATGAAGTCCCAAAGGCTGGTATCGAAGAGGTCGACATATGCGAGGTAAACGGGCAGGATGATGCGTCGAAGGGCCTGAGAGGCACCCCTTTGTTCGGTAATGATCCACTGGATGGCTTGAGCGTCTGTGGCCAAGGACTCGAGCAGGGGTAAGAATGCGGGAGGGGGGCCTCCTGTAGCGCTCTGGAAGATGAGGCAAGGAGCCATGAGACCGATGGCATAGGGAGGCACCTGGAAGTCGAGTAGACGCAGTTTCTTAATCGTGGGGTGGCGATAGAGAAAGCGGAGGAGGTTGAACCACGATATAGGATTGTTGAACCGTGCGTGAGGACGAAGTTCGCTGACTTGCATGCTGGGGGAAAACGAGAAGGATGTCAAAGCAGGTAGGTCGAGCGCTGCAAGACCGATCGTCCACGGGCCAGCCGCGAGGTTGTCGCCATTCTTCAGCTCCAGCACTGGGCCCTCATACTGGAGGTGGAGGGTTGTAAGGGTTGATGATGCCCTGTCTATTGTGCTAAGTGCCCATTGCTGGAATGGCTGGGTCCAGAGCATATTGACGTTCAACATCATTCCATTGACGCTGGAATGATGGCCACCGTTGCGAGATCGGGTCGCAATTGCTGCCCTGAGCTCCTCATGCTCGTCGAGAAGTGCCGTATTAGCGTCTTTTCGCGCCTTTGAATTCTTCTTGAACACCCGCGAGAGTCTCCGGGTCCATTTCCGGTTACAAGTCTGACCTGGAGAACGACTCTCTCAGTACCCCTCGCCTAGGAGGAGAGGCGGATAAACGAACCTTCTGCCCCTAGCCTTTGTTGCGTATCCAACATGGCGGTGTAAAAGGGGAAGAGAACCCAATCTCCTCCTAAGAGAGAGATCATCTTGCAGCCAGCACGCTCCAGGGCGTCAACTAGATCGGCGAAGAGCCGAACCAATCTTGCTGGTCCAAAACCTGGTGGAAGAACCAGCTCGTCACCCTCCTTATCGATCCATCCATCTATTCCGAAGCCTCTGAGAGATCCTGCGAGGCCACCCAACGTCAATGTGAAGGTTTGGAGGCTCTTGGTATGCTTGACGAGTTGGCAAATGTCGAACAACTCGCGCTCAAAGCGCTCAAACCCGGGCTTGGCCAAGAATAACAACTTTGTGATAGTAGCCGCTTTGAAGAAAATTTGAATTGCACGCAAGGCATGCACGGCCGAAATGTTGTCCCCAAGGATGACGGTTCCTTTTGTAATTTTGATGTTCTCTCGCTTGGTGTAAAATGGTGCAACGATGTCGTTCAAGTGTTTGCAGGTAGATGCAAGGGCAAGCAATGTGACTTCGTCCATGTGGTCCATGATTTCGAGGATGAGTTCGGCCGGCCATTCTGTGAGAGGCGTGACCAGGGGCTTTCTGAGCGGCCTACAGGGATTAACGTATGTTTCTGAGAGGTTGGTCTCGAAGAGACGCTGAGTGGAGTGTTGCTTATTGATGGCGCAGAGTGCGAAGATACGCCTGAGCATTGCTACAGGCGCGCAGTGGGGAGGGGGGAAAAGGGAAAGGGAGCAAGCCAGTTCAGGGTTCTCTTGCTTTTTGTTACATGTTAACATTCTCGAACCATCTTGCGCAGGTTGTACGGTGCTTTAACCACCCTGACTTGATCATTCCAGCATAATTTCATGGCTTGAGGCGGCGTGGGATCCACTTATGCAGAGTGTCGTCCGCGTTACGGCTACCCTAGTTTCTGAATTATGCTTGCTAGAAAAGTATGAGGGGAGAGCCTCTACGATAACGTATATTGCAAGGCTTCTTAGATACACCAGCTTCTTATTTTTGGGGCAAGACAGAAAAGCCTTGTGCTCATGTTAGCCAAGCACAGGTTTGAATCGCCTGCTAGTGGGCGCTTATTGTACGGAGTCCCTTCCAACCAGGAATGAGGCCTCTTCGGCTCACCAGAGGCAAGTGACAAACCCACCTGGACTTGAATGTTCTGGTACACCAATAGAGCTAAGGTCTGGCTGTCTTGTCATTCTTTCTATATGTTGGACGTTGGCTCGTGGCCGCCTCGCATTGTCTGACTTACGGTGCCCGTCCCGACCAATTCATAATCCAACCGTCAGAGATCCCTGTGCGACGTCTCAACCATGGTACACACCAACATCACGAATTAGCCTGGTACATTAGTCCTATCCTAATGCTACGATATCACTTGCGGGTTCTATCACAATGACCTTCCAGTGGTTGATTTCAACTCTCTTCAATCCAGCGCAGAATATGCGCGCAGCCGCCTTCACCTCTTCATCGTTTCTCGGCCAACAGCTTGGATGATCTTTTAACTCCAGCTCCGTAATAGACGGGAAAAGTGCCAGCCACCGCAAAAAACCTGCTATGTGAGGAGCTTGCAGCAGGTCCACACGGTACGAACATGAGAGCTTCAACCGTCGCACCTGGGTGAATTGCTGAAGGACGCTGCCAATCCCGTGCTGCGCAGCAGCGAGGCTGAGGTGTTTCCCGAACCACTCATAGAGGCCCCCGTTGACGCTGAAATCGAATCCGATCTTGGTGTCGCGAGCTTCATTGAGGTTGTAATTGACGAGGTCTTCAAGACACTCGTCTAGCGCTTCGAAGCGAAAAGAAAATGGGTGATCTGTACAGAGAGTGATTTCGCGCAGCGACGATCGATGATCCGACATCTCGCGAAGGAGCCAGCGGATAGTGGTCGGATGAGCGGTGAGTGTTGTGAGATTCGGCATGAAGGGAGTGGAGCGGGATATAACTGAGCCAAAATCGGGGAGTGCTGAACCTTCCAACTGGGAGGGGACCGGGATATGGCAAAGCTTCAAGGATCTGATTGTCGGATGTCTGGACAGAAAGAGCGCAACTGCAGAAGGTGAGATGGCCCGGACACTGGTGGTGAAGCCCCATCCGGTAAAGGAGAATGAGCACAGGTTTGGGAGCTCGAGTTGGTTGAGAGCAGAATCCCATATTTCAGCCTCTGACGAAGTAGGCTCATCGTCACACAGCATATTGAGGGTCGTGAGGGATGACGAGGAGTGATGGAGATACGAGAGTGACCAATCGACGAAGGGCTCTATCCACAGCGTCTTCGGGTCGAAGGTTATTTCTGTGAGATTGGATTGTGAAGTTTCCTTCGTCATAGGTGGCGACTTGGTCTTCACCAGCGGCAATGGTGGGGGTGATGCGGCAGGCTCGGTGGTAAGTTTGGACTTTGGACTTTTCGCCAAGGTGAGTGCGCGCCAGATGCGCTTGAGGATGGAGACGCGCTTCCTCGGCGGCTCCGTCACCGTCACAGTTTCAGCTATGGGTTCTGGCATCAAGGAAACCACTGGGTAAATGAACGTTAAAATACTAAGGTGTGACAAGCGAACGACAGGTCTCACCCTGGGCGTGATGACAAGTCTCTCTTTGCGATATTTGCTTTGGTTCACCCTTCGTTACCACCCTCCCCTCCACCTGGATGTATTTAAGCATGTTCGAAGCGCTGGGCATTGACAGATGCAGGCATCCACTTCGCCCAACCGCGTCCATGAGCATTGAATACACGGTTAACCAATCCTGTTTGCCGAACCCCTCCGCTATTTCGCGCCTTCCCTCAGCGTCAAGGGCCCACGTATTCAAACTCCGAGCATGAAGTATCACGCTTCGGAGACGTGGTGCGTTTTCGAAAATCGAGATTAGGAGTGATACCTCCTCAAGGAGGGTTGAAACGCCGCCATGAAGTTCGAACCGAACCTCTGTCAAGTAATTTGCACGGAATCCCCAGCGAATGGCCCGCAGAGTGGGGAGTTGAGGGACCTTGCCGTCTAGAGAGAGCTCAGTGGTTTCTCTGACCGCCTGAAGACCATGACGTTCGAGGTAGACAGGGAATACAAGGCCATGCATGGTGTGGCATGTCGCGCTAAGCTCCAGAAGGGAAGGGTCGTCAAGATGCTCCGCGATTTCGATGAACATCTCATTTGGGAGTTCTGGCCCAAGGAAATGCATCGACGTGGCTGGTGCAGTGGCGTTGACGAGGCAGGACATAGCAACGATTCGTACAGCGTCAGTTGGAGGAGGAGGATCGGGTAAGCGCTTAAATCATATCTGGCGAACAATATTTTATAACCTGTCGCCGCCCTTTCCCGCAACCCACCCAATGAGGCATGCCACACTCCTATGCTTTACAGCATGCCAAAAATTCTCTGCGGCAGATAAGGCGCTCCGGAAGCGGCGCGGAATTCCCAACCCTGGTCACCGGCAAGGCTCAAGGAACACACGAAGAGAGGGCAACACCAGACAAAGGCGTTGCTGTGTCTGAGTTGCTTTGTGAGATGGCCAATGTATGGGGAAGGGAAAGCAGCTCAAGAGCACATAAAAACGGTACTGGTCGATAAAGGGAGCACGTTGGATCCAGTCTGGTGGGAGGAACCGCTCAACTTGGGAAGTATGCACAGCAGCTGAGGGTGTAGACGGAACCCACGTGCACAAGGTGGTTGACCAACAGAAAGAGAACCCCTTTTCTCCGAACGACGGAAAACGGCGTAAGCAAAAATGTCTAAATCAGAAGAGAATTGAGTAGTCAAAGGCGGTTCAAAATGAAAGCAGCGGCAGCTGGAAGCCATCCAGATCGATCCCAAGGTGCGCTAGGAGAACCTCTATGCAATCGAGAGATCCCTGAGCCCTCGCAGCTGTCCAATCCTCCATTCAGTGCTTATGAGGGCGCAATAGAGATTCTCCAGCCATCACCATCTCAGTCCTCCCTCCTGATCTCTTGTGCATCTCTGCTCGGTCTTGCATGCGAGAAAAGTCTCTCCAATCCTCGGGTATCCCTGGCGGCCGCGCAGATCAGGGTTATCCATCTCCCATCTTCGTGAGCCCAAAGGGTTAACTAGTGTATCGGTCAGGAGTAGCTATTTCGAGGTGGCCTTCACACACGGCATGGTGGAAGGTGTAACTGAGAATCCATATTCATTACCACACAGATGTGGGTGATATTATTCCTTTCATATTCTGGTTGTGAGCTTGTCTGGTAGTTTCTTCTTGACGTCGGTGTCCATTTCGTGGAACACAGCGAGGTCGGCCATGCTCGAGAAAGCAAACTTGTTGTAGTCTTTCCGATGAGCCTCAATTGACAGGGTCGTCGCGCTGAACGAAGGTGCCTAAGCAGCTGGGAGAGGGGGCGAGAAAATCCCAAGGTTCGCACAGCCGACTTCCCCGAGGCGTCCATGACCCTCCGCTTCTCGTCATTCTAGATCTCAGCGAGCCCGTCCACTATGTGATGCATCCGTTCGACTGTCGCGACGAGGGAGCTGACCGTGCCAACCACCGTCAAGCAAGGCGCTGTTCTTTGGATTGAGTGTTTCCTCTCCACCTCTCGTCCGAGCGGGACAAAATCACCGCGGTCTACCGGCATTTGATAGATGAGGCCGCACCAAAGATTATGATATCTGCGGTACAGTGGTCCGTTTAAGACGATAGAACACGTTGCAGCAAGTGCTTTGATCCTCCATTGAGGACATCGATTCCGCGGATCTGCGTGTGACGACTGCGCTAAGCCTCTCTGCATGTCCAATCTAGGAGAGCCATCTACCAGCTCTGGCAACAGGCTGCTTGAGTACACCCACAATGAGAAGCATGGTGTTTGCTTTCGTTGTTTACGCCCTTCTCCAGTACTATCCAGGGACATGAGACCACCTTCACGGAGTACTCGGCATCGTTGCCCGATGGGACCTGAGTAGGTGTGCATCTCGCGCCTTGCGGATACATTGAACATCCCAATGGTTATGTTATGGCCGCCGGGGGGATACACGCAATTTGCTGAACGGTGTCCAGACGTTGGTTTCGAATACCTGTTAGTCGAAGGCAACCCCTGTATCTCATCTTCGGGTCTGGGCCATCACAACCACGACGCTGTGATGATCTCTGAACATCAACGCGCGAGGGACAGACGCGGGAGCGAAAGGGCCAGGCGATGGTGTGGGATGATGGAAGATGAGAAACGAGGTTCGATTGGCGCCCATCTGTAAGTCTGCCGTTTCCCAGCCCGTTT
>Ga0065721_10052896_pt1 | contig 10944 bp, 10 predicted proteins | sample Mesricmetagenome_FD_59108 | JGI IMG/M metagenome (GOLD analysis project Ga0065721, IMG submission 59108) | Mesophilic microbial community from rice straw/compost enrichment Sample: eDNA_1 v2 (version 2) | ecosystem: Engineered > Solid waste > Grass > Composting > Bioreactor | place: USA: Davis...
GGTCCAGCAGGCGCACGGTGACCGGCAGGCCGGCCATGATCTCGAACAGCTCGACGAAGTCCGACTTCTGGAACGGCGCGATCTTGGCCAGGGCCGTGCGGCGGCCGGCCTCGTCGTCAGCCAGGATCATCTCGCGCACGGCGGCGATGCGGGCGTCGTCGAAGAACATGTGCTCGGTGCGGCACAGGCCGATGCCCTCGGCGCCGAACCCGCGCGCGGTCTTGGCGTCCAGCGGGGTCTCGGCGTTGGCGCGCACCCGCAGGCGGCGCACCTTGTCGGCCCAGCCCATCAGGGTCTGGAAGTCGCCGGTCAACTCGGGCTCGATCATCTTGACCGCGCCGTCCAGGACCTCGCCCTTGGAGCCGTCGATGGTGATGACGTCGCCGGCCTTGAAGGTGCGGCCGCGCACGGTGAAGACGCCCTTGTCCTCGTCGATGTCGATCTCGCCGGCGCCGGAAACGCAGGCCCGGCCCATGCCGCGCGCCACGACGGCGGCGTGGCTGGTCATGCCGCCACGCGCCGTGACGATGCCGCGTGCGGCGTGCATGCCGTGGATGTCCTCGGGCGAGGTCTCCTCGCGCACCAGGATGACCGCCTCGCCAAGGCCCGACAGGCGCTCGGCCTCGTCGGCGTCGAAGACGATCTTGCCGGTCGCCGCACCCGGCGAGGCGGGCAGGCCGGCGGCGATCACGGTGCGCGGCGCGTCCGGGTCCAGGGTCGGATGCAGCAGTTGATCCAGGGCCGAGGGCTCGACGCGGCTGATGGCCTCTTCCTGAGAGATGACGCCCTCGGCGGCCAGGTCGACGGCGACCTTCAGCGCGGACTTGGCGGTGCGCTTGCCGTTGCGGGTCTGCAGCATCCACAGCCGGCCCTGTTCGACCGTGAACTCGATGTCCTGCATGTCGCGGTAGTGGCTTTCCAGCTTGCCGACGACGTCGACGAACTGGGCAAACACCTCGGGCATGGCCTCTTCCATCGAGGGGGCGGTCTCGCCCATCTCCTCGCGGCCGATCCTGGTCAGGGACTGGGGCGTGCGGATGCCCGCGACCACATCTTCGCCCTGGGCGTTGATCAAGAACTCGCCGTACAGGCGCGCCTCGCCGGTCGAGGGGTTGCGGGTGAAGGCCACGCCGGTCGCGGAGGTCTCGCCCATATTGCCGAACACCATCGACTGGACGTTGACCGCCGTGCCCCAGCTTTCGGGGATGTCGTGCATGCGGCGATAGAATTTCGCCCGGTCGTTCATCCAGCTTTCGAACACGGCGCCCACGGCGCCCCACAGCTGGTCCTTCGGCTCCTGCGGGAAGGGATGGCCCAGTTCACGCTCGACCACGGCCTTGTAGTCGGCGACGACCTTCTCCCAGTCGGCGGCGCTCAGGTCGGTGTCGACGGTGACGCCCAACCGATCCTTGTGCTGGTCCAGCACCTCCTCGAAGTCGTCGTGGCTGAGGCCCAGCACGACGTTGGAATACATGGTGATGAAGCGGCGATAGCTGTCGAAGGCGAAGCGCCGGTCGCCCGAGAGCCTGGCCAGGCCCTCGACCGTCTGGTCGTTCAGGCCCAGGTTCAGCACCGTGTCCATCATGCCCGGCATCGACGCGCGGGCGCCCGAGCGGACCGAGACCAGCAGCGGATTGTCCACGTCGCCGAAGGTCTTGCCGACCACGCCTTCGACCTTCTCCAGCGCCGCCTGGACCTGCGCCTCCAGATCGGCGGGGTAGGTCTCGCCATTGGCGTAGTACCAGGTGCAGACCTCGGTGGTGATGGTGAAGCCGGGGGGGACCGGCAGGCCCAGCGACGACATTTCGGCCAGGTTGGCCCCCTTGCCGCCGAGCAGGTTCTTCATCGACGCATCGCCGTCGGCCGAGCCTCCGCCGAAGCCGTACACCCACTGAGTCATCATGTATCCCTGAGCTTTGATCGTCGGACCGGCGAGGTTGGCCCCGCTCGTGTTCGCGGCATGACTAGCGCGCGTCGAACGGCTTGGCCATGCCGGTTGTTACAAACCGTGATCCCGGCGCCCGGGTTCCGTGGAATCAGGAGCGTCGGACCAGCAACACGCCCGCGAGGACCAGGCCCACGCCCGCGATCCGGCCGATGTTCAGCGGCTGGCGCGGCACGCCGAGGGCGCCGAAATGGTCCAGGATCAGGCTGATCAGCAGCTGTCCGCCGACCATCAGGGTGATGGTCATGGCCACGCCAAGCCGCGGCACGCCCCAGGCCGCGGCGACCACGAAACAGGCGCCATAGGCTCCGCCCAGCCAGGCGTACCAGGGCAGGGACCGCGTGGCGGCCATGTCGGGCCGGGTGTGCAGGGCCGCCGCGACCACCCCTAGCACCACCGTGCCGACGGCGAAGGAGATGAAGGCGGCGTTGACCGGCGAGGCGACGGCCCCCGCCAGCCGGGCGTTGGTCGGGGCCTGCAGCGCGGTCGCGCCGCCAGCCAGGACGACGATGAGGATGGCGATCAGCGACGGGTTCATGCGCCTTGGCTAGCACGGCCGGGCCGCGCGCGGCAGACCGGCTTTGCGGGCGGCGGACTGCATCGGATTGCCGTCGACCGGGAAGGCGATGCTAGATGGCGTCCATGCGAAGAGACGACCCCGTGCAGAGGTCCGGCAGAGGCGTCGGCCGCGCGACGCGACCGGATCGACGCGCCGTGGCGTTCGGCGGGCTGGCGGCGACCTGCGCCGCCGTCCTGGCCGGGCCTGCCGTCGCGCAGGCGCGGGTGGAGCGCGCGCCGTCAGAGGCCGGCATGACCGCCTTGCCCTTCGTCGTCGGCGGCCGTGTGGTTCAGGACGCGACAGGCCTGACCTACCAGTGGCCGGGCGTCTATTTCGAGGCGGCGTTCACCGGCGGATCGGTCTTCTTTCGCGTCGGCGCCGGGGACCAGATCCTGCACCTGCTGGTCGACGGCCGGCAGGTCGGCGAGTTGGTCCAGCCCGACGCCGGCCTCTATCGGATCACGGGGCTGGAGCGCGCGGCGCACCGCGTCCGGATCGAGGTCGTGTCCGAACACCAGGCAGCGCCCGCGCGTTTCGGAGGGTTCGCGCTGGACCCGGACGGCGTGGCGGGGACCGTCCCGCGCCGCACCCGACGGATCGAGTTCATCGGCGATTCCCACACCGTCGGCTACGGCGCGGCGCTGGACCGGCGGGACTGCACGACCGAAGAGGTGTGGGCGTCCACCGACAATTCGCTGGCGTTCGGGCCGCTGACCGCCCGCCGCTACCAGGCGGACTATCAGATCAACGCCATCTCAGGGCGGGGCATGGTGCGGAACTACGCCGGGGCGGCCCTGCCCACCTTGCCACTGGCGTATCCGCACGCCTTGCTCGACGGTGCGACGCCGTACGACGCGACCGACTGGGCGCCGCAGGTGGTGGTGGTCGACCTGGGGACCAACGACTTCTCGACGCCTTTGGCGGCCGGCGAGCCTTGGGCTTCGCGCGAGGCGTTGAGGACGGATTTCGAGGCGACCTATGTGCGCTTCGTGCAGATGCTGCGGGCCCGGCATGGCGGCGCCTTCCTGATCCTGCTGACCCCGCCCAGCGCGGAGGATGAGATCGCCGTTTCGGTCGGTCGGGTCGCCGAACGGCTGAAGGCGGCCGGCGAACAGCGGCTGGCGGTGCTGTCGACCGGGCCGTTGGCCTTCACCGCCTGCGACTGGCACCCGTCGCGACGGGATCACGAACAGATCGCCGGGGTGTTGGCGGCCTTCCTGGACGCCCGTCCCCAAGTCTGGAGCGGGGCGGGGGGATGACGATACTGACGCGGCTGGGACTGACGGCCCCCATCGTACAGGCGCCGATGGCGGGCGTGTCGACGCCCGAGATGGCGGCGGCGGTCTGCAACGCCGGCGCCCTGGGCTCCATCGCGGTCGGGGCGACGGACGCGGCCGGAGCGCGGGCGATGATCGCGGCCACGCGCGCGCTGACCGACCGGCCGTTCAACGTCAACCTGTTCGTCCACGCCCCGGCGACCGCCGACCCGGAGCGCGAGGCGGCCTGGCTTCAGGCCCTGGCGCCGTCCTTCCGCGCCTTCGGGGCGGAGCCGCCGGTGAGACTTCGGGAAATCTACCGCAGCTTCGGCGAGGACGACGCCATGCTGGCGGCGCTGGTCGAGACCGCGCCGGCGGTGGTCAGCTTCCATTTCGGCCTGCCGGACGCGGCCCGCATCGCGGCGCTGAAGGGCGCCGGCTGCCTGCTGCTGGCCACCGCCACCAGCCTGGACGAAGCCGAGGCGGCGCGGCGGGCGGGGATCGATGCGGTGGTGGCGCAAGGCTATGAGGCGGGCGGCCACAGGGGCGTCTTCGACCCCGCCGCGCCGGACGATCGCCTGGGGACGATGGCGCTGACGCGGCTGCTGGTCGTGCGCTCGGGTCTGCCGGTCGTTGCGGCGGGCGGCATCATGGACGGACAGGGCGTCCGCGCGGCCCTGGACCTGGGCGCCGTGGCGGCCCAGCTGGGCACGGCCTTCATCGCCTGCCCGGAAAGCACGGCCGATCCGGCCTACCTCGCCGCGCTGGCGGGGCCGGCGGCGTGGCGCACGGTCATGACCGACGCCGTCTCCGGCCGCCCGGCGCGGTGCCTGGCCAATCGCTTCACCGAACTGGGCGAACGCATCCCGGCGGCGCGGCCCGACTATCCGATCGCCTATGACGCCGGAAAGGCGTTGAACGCGGCGGCCAAGGCGGCGGGAGAAAGCGGTTTCGGCGCCCAGTGGGCGGGGCAGGGCGCGCCGCTCGCCCGCGCCTTGCCGGCCGCCGAACTGGTCGCGGCGCTGAAGCGCGAGATGGCCGCCGCTTGAACCGCGCCCCGCAGCGCTTTATGCGGACGACAGGAAGAGGAGCGCTCCCCATGCTGGCTATGGCCATCATCTTCGGCTTCATCGCCGTTCTGGCCCTGATCAACTTCGTCGAGTTCGGCCGGGTTGACTGAACCCGCGTCCGAGGCCGGGCGCGGCGTCGCCCTGGTCACCGGCGGGGCCAAGCGGATCGGGCGGGCCATCAGCCTGACCCTGGCCCGCGCCGGCTTCGACATCGCCATTCATCACCACGCCTCGGGCGAGGCGGCCGAGGCCCTGGCGCGGGAGATCGCGACCCTGGGCCGACGCGCTGCGCCGCTGAAGGCCGATCTGGCGGACGAAGCCCAGGTGCGGACCCTTGTCCCGGCCGCCGTGGAGGCGCTGGGCCCCCTGACCGTGCTGGTCAACAACGCCTCCGTGTTCGAGGACGACCGGGTGGGCGGGCTGGACCGCGCAAGCTGGGACCGGCACATCGAGACCAATCTGCGGGCGCCCATCGTTCTGGCAGAGGCCTTCGCAGAGCAGGCGGACGAGGGCGCCATCGTCAACCTGCTGGACCAGAAGGTGCTGAAGCCGGACCCGCGCTTCTTCTCCTACAGCCTGTCGCGCAACGGCCTGTGGTGGGCGACGCGGACGCTGGCGCAGGCCCTGGCCCCGCGCATCCGCGTCAACGGCGTCGGGCCCGGTCCGACCCTGCCTTCTATCCACCAGAGCGCGGCGGAGTTCGCCGCCGAGGCGGACGGCGTCCTGCTGCAACGGCCCGGCAGCCCCGAGGCGGTCGCCGAGGCGGTGCTGTGGCTCATTGACGCGACGATGGTGACGGGCCAGATGATCGCCGTCGACGGGGGCCAGCATCTGGCATGGCGCACCCCCGACATCGTGCAGGAGTAGCCGGTGGCCCCATCCTCCCAGGTCTCGCCCTTTCCGGGAGAGCAGCCGCTCCGGCGCGAGGCGCTCAGGGTCTTCGTGCGCGGCCTGGAGGTCGAGGCCGGCATCGGCGTCTATGACCACGAGCACGGCCGGCTGCAGCGCCTGGTGATCGACGTCCTGCTGGAGATGGAGCCGCATCCGATCGAGCGGCTGGGCGACACCGTCAACTACGAGACCGTCGCCCAGGCCGCCCGCGCCATCGTGGACGAGGGGCATGTCGGCCTGGTCGAGACGTTCGCCGAACGCTTGGCCCGCGCCTGCCTGGAGGACCGACGCGTGTCGCGCGCCACGGTGCGGGTCGAGAAGCCCGGCGCCCTGGGCGGCGACGCCGCGCCCGGCTGCGAAATCGTGCTGGCCCGCTGAGCGTCGGCCGAGGTTGCGCGGGCGGCGGCGTCCCGCCATTCTCCGCGCCGTATCCGCCGCCTCTCGCGGCTTGAGGAAAGCGTCCGATCCGTATGGCCGATTCCGGCGACAAGACCCCAGCTCCCCAGGACGATCACGACCACGACGCGGCGGTCGGCTTCGTCTCGCCGGCCTCCCTGGCCGCGCGGCCCGTCGATGCGGAAGCGCGCGACCTGTTCGATGCGCCTGGCTCGTCCCATGATCCCTTCAGCCTGTCCGACCCCGCTCCGCTGCGGCAGATGAAGACGCATGCGGGATCCGGCGGGGCGCGGGTGGTCAAAGGCCGTCGCGCGCGGACCGAAACGCCCGAGCCGGCGGAGGTGCAGGCGCCGTCGACCCTTTATGTGGTCTATGTGCTGATCCTGCTGGCGGTGCCGACCCTGGGCGTCGCGGCGCTGATCGCCCTCCTGGCGGTGTGGAAGCGGAGCGCGCCCGAAGGCGATTTCGCCGCCAGCCACTTCGTCTACCAGCAGCGCACGGTCTGGGCCGCCGCCTTCGCCGCGGTGGCGGGCGCCTTGCTGATCATCGTCAACATCGGCGTCTTCATCCTGTTCTTCGCGGCGGTGTGGACCCTGGCGCGCGGCGCCTACGGGGTGATGAAACTTCGCGCCGGCCGATCCATTCCCCATCCGATGGCCTGGCTGTTCTGAAGGAAACGCTCCATGACCACGGCGCCGAATTTCACCCCCGGCCAGGAGGCCCAGGGCAAGGTTCCCGCCCTGATCGCCTGGGCGCTCTACATCCTGTCCATCCCCAGCGCGAACCTGCTGGTGCTGGTGGGGCTGATCGTCGCCTATGCGTCGCGGGGATCGGCGACCGGCGTGCCGCGCCAGCACATCGACGCCCAGATCCGCCTGTTCTGGTCGGTGTTCTGGTGGACGATCGCGGCCTGGGTCGGCATTGCGATCAGCATTCCGCTTGCCTTCCTGGTCGTCGGCGTCTTCACGGGACTGGCCTTCGCCCTGGCGTTGCTGGTCTTGCACATCTGGTTCACGGTGAAGAGCATCCTGGGCCTGATCCAACTGCTCCAGAACCGCCCGGTCTGAGCCGAAGGAACGCGGAAGCCGGTCAAGCTGTTGATGTGGCGAAGGAGTTCGCCATGGGACAGTTCAGGGACGACGCGGCCGCGCACCGCTTCGAACAGGATTTCGATGACGGCCAGGTCTGGGCCGACTACGCCGCCACCAACGGCACGCGCATCATCCTGCATGTGGAAGCCGAGCCGCCGCTGAGGGGCACGGGTGCGTCGGGCCGGTTCATGCAGGCCATGGCCGAACATGCGCGCGAAAGCGGGCTGAAGCTGTTTCCGCGATGCAGCTACGCGGTGGTCTGGCACAAGCGCCATCCCGACTACGACGACGTCCTGGCCTGAGCGACCACCTGGCCTGGACAGGGCTCCGCCGCCGGCGGAGCCCTGCGCGCGTCAGCCGCCGGAATAGCCGCCGATGATCGGCAGGATCTCGCCCGTGATGAAGCTCGACATCTGGGGAGAGGCCAGGAAGACGTAGGCGGGTGCGATCTCCTCGGGCTGGGCCGGACGCTTCATCACCGTCTGGGATCCGAACTTGGAAGTCTTGTCCGCGTCCTTGTCGGCGGGGTTCAGCGGGGTCCAGACCGGCCCCGGCGCGACCACGTTCACGCGGATGCCGCGCGGCGCCAGATGCGTGCCCAGAGAGCGGGCGTAGGCGTGGATGCCGCCCTTGGTCAGGGAATAGTCCAGCAGGTCCTTGTTGCCCTGCAGCCCTGTGACCGACCCGGTCATGACAATAGCCCCGCCGGCCTTCATGTGCGGGACCGCCGCCTTGGTCATGTTGAAGTAGCCGTAGAGATTGGTCTTCAGCGTGCGGTCGAAGTGTTCGAACGTCAGATCTTCCAGCGCATTGACGTGCTCCTGGAAGGCGGCGTTTGGGACTAGGACGTCCAGCCGCCCGAAGGCGTCCAGCGTGGCCTTGACCGCCGTCTCGGCGAAGGCGGGGTCGGCGACATCGCCCTTCAGCACGATGGCGCGCCGGCCCTCGGCCTCGACGGCCTTCTTGGTGTCCTCGGCGTCCCGATCCTCGTCCAGATGGCAGATCACGACGTCGCAGCCTTCCCGCGCGAACAGGACGGCGACCGCGCGGCCGATGCCGGAATCGCCGCCGGTGATTAGGGCCGCAAAACCGTCCAGCTTGCCCGAGCCCTTCCAGAAGGGGGCGTCGTACATCGGGGCGGGGTCCAGGCGGTGCTCCTCGCCGGGCTTGGCCTGATGCTGCCTGGGGAATGGAGGCTCGGGATAGGCGCGGGCGCCGGCCTGGACCGCGCCTGAATCCCCGTCGTCGTCCTGTTGCCGGTCCGTGGCGTCGATCTCGCGCTGGATCGCGCGCTCGTGGTCGGCGATGTCTTCCGCGCGATCGGTGAAGCGGTCGTCCATGGTCGTCTCCTGAAGGCTGGATGCTTCAGGAAGCGATCAAGGCGGAGGGGCGTTCCCGGTCTAGCCGACGCGATGGACGATGGTCTTCATCGTCTCGGCCTTGGTCGGCAGGTCGGCGGCCAGGCGCGAGGCCAGCTCGCGCGCGCCGACCGGATAGGCTTCGCCGCCCGCGGCGATTTCCCGGGCCTTGGCCGCCGCGTCGAGCAGCAGTTTCTCCAGCGCCTCGATCTCTTCCAGAGCCAGGGCGTGCGCCTCCAGCTGCAGGCGCTTCACGCGTTCAGCGGTGGTCTCGGGCGCGCGCATCAGATCGTAGATTTCGGCCTCGGCCGCCACCAGCCGCAGGTCGGGCTTGGGGTCGGAACCGTTGTTCTTGGCCATGGACTCAATTCCCCGCAAAGGTCTCGGAAACCAAGGTGAGGCCGAAACGGTCTCGCGTCGAGCTTGGCCTTAGCGGTTCCTGCGGCTGTGTGGCCCCGACGCATCGGTCGAGGTCCGGATCAAAGCTCGGGCGCGCGGGCGGGCACCATGGCCGGCGCCACCACCGGGGCCAGGACGCCGCCGGCGACGGCCCGCAAGGGAGAGCGGGGCGCGTGCAGGACGGCGGGATTAACGCTGACGCCGTCCTGCGCCGGCGTCACCAGGAAGCCGCGCGCGGCCAGGGCGTCGCCCGACCGGATGCGCGAACTCCAGACCGTGATCGGCGCGGCGAACAGCAGCGGCAGGACGATGGGGGCGAACCAGGTGGCCAGGTCGGGGCGCACGCACAGGGCGGCTACGAAGCCGACGCCGGCGACCATCTGCCAGCGCATGGCGCGCAGGGCGTCCGACCAGGCCAGACCGTCGCTGTCGCGCTGCTGGGTCGTCCAGCCGGTGTCGTGGCCCGACAGGATCTGGATGAAGGCCTTGGTGTTGGCGACCATCAGGATCGGGGCCAGGATGGCGGACAGGGCGATCTCGGCGGCCATGCCCTTGGCGATCGACCGGGCGCCGCCGAAGGCGCGACGCTCGGCCGGGCGGCTCATGACCAGGGCGGCGCCCATGAACTTCGGCCCGATCAGCAGCACGCCGGACAGCAGCGACGCCAGCATGAAGGGGGTGAACTGCGGGTTCAGGATGTACCAGAACGACGCCCAGTCGACCGGATAGAACATCTGGATGGTCAGGCCGACAACCAGGGACGCCAGCCAGAGCGGCGAGGACAGATAGGCCATGCAGCCCATCAGCAACTGCAGCCGGCTCATCGGCGACAGGCCCTTGGCGCCGATCAGGCCCAGGTGCTGCAGATTGCCCTGGAACCAGCGATGGTCGCGGCGGATGAAGTCGGTGATGGTCGGCGGGGTCTCTTCCCACGATCCGTCCAGGGCGGCGGTGACGTGCACGGCCCAGCCGGCGCGGCGCAGCAGGGCGGCCTCGACCACGTCGTGGCTCAGGATATGACCGCCGAAGGGCTTCCTGCCCGGCAGGCTGGGCAGGCCGCAGCAGGCGGCGAAGGCCCGCGTGCGGATGATCGCGTTGTGGCCCCAGTAGCTGGATTCCGAGCCGGTCCAGTAAGCCAGGCCGGCGGCCGCGACCCGGCCGTACAGGCGCACGCTGTATTGCGAGACGCGGGCGAAAACGGTGCGGGCCTTGATGATGACGGGGGCGGTCTGGATCAGGCCGACGCCGGGGTTGCGCTCCATGGCGTCGGCCATGCGCAGCAGGGTTTCGCCCGCCATGGTGCTGTCGGCGTCCAGCACGATCATCGATTCATAGGCCGCGCCGAAGCGGCGGACCCACTCGGCCAGGTTCCCGGCCTTGCGCTCGACGTTCTCGGTGCGGCGGCGATAGAAGGCGCGGCTGTTGGCCGACAGGCGGAAGGCCTGGAAGGCCGATCGCTCGGCCAGGGCGGCCTCGGGCTTGGTCGAGTCGCTCAGCACGAAGATGTCGAAGGCCGACGAGGCGCCGAGCCGCGCCAGGGAGGCGTCGATCTGGGCCAGGCGGGCGAAGGAGGCGCGGGCGTCCTCGTTGTACAGGGGCATCAGCAGGGCGGTGCGGGTGCGCGGCGTCTGCGGATGGGCGGCGAACTTCAGGTCGGCCTGATCGCGTCCGCGCAGCATCACCGCCAGCCCCATCAAGCCGCTGACGAACCAGCAGGAGATGGCGGTGATCAGGACCATGAAGAGGCCGAACGCCAGCATCTCCAGCGGGTCCCAGCCCTTGCGGGCGTAAAGATAGAAGGGCGTGATCGCCGACAGGGCGGTCAGAACGGCGGTGCCGGCCGCCAGGCCCAGCCGGCGCAGCGCCACCGTCCGCGGCGAGGTCGCGGGGGTCACGTCCCGGGCGGCTTCGGCGGAGTCCAGCGACTGGCGCGGCATGTCCAGCGGCGCCTCGTCGGGCAGCCACGACCACGCCGGCTC
>Ga0065721_10006832_pt1 | contig 10942 bp, 10 predicted proteins | sample Mesricmetagenome_FD_59108 | JGI IMG/M metagenome (GOLD analysis project Ga0065721, IMG submission 59108) | Mesophilic microbial community from rice straw/compost enrichment Sample: eDNA_1 v2 (version 2) | ecosystem: Engineered > Solid waste > Grass > Composting > Bioreactor | place: USA: Davis...
CGCCAGAGCCGGCTCGGCCGTCGCCCGGAAGGAGAGCCATCCGCGGGTGAAATTCGCGATGGGCATGCTCGTCTTCCTCGTCTTCGCCCGTTCCTGGTATCACTCCGGAATCGGAAGCTTCTATCAGTTTTATTTGAAGAACGATTACGGGCTGTCGACGTCGCAGGCGCAAATCCCGGTATTCCTGTTCCTGGCGGCCGGGGTGCTCGGCACGTTCTTCGGCGGCGTGCTCGCGGATAAGCTGGGGCTCAAGAACATGATCGTCTTCTCGATCGCCGGAGCTTCTCCTCTCGCATTGCTGCTTCCTCACCTGCCGCTGTCCTGGGTGTACCCGGTCATCGCCTTGCTCGGCTTCGTCATTTTATCCGGCTTCTCGGTCACCGTCGTCTACGCGCAGTTCCTGATGCCGGCGAACGTGGGCATGGCGTCGGGGCTGACGACCGGTCTCGCCTTCGGCATGGGGGCGATCGGCGGCGTGGCGCTCGGGCAAGCGATCGATATGTACGGCACGAACGACGTCATGTTCGCGATCAGCTTCTTCCCGCTGGTAGGGCTGCTGGCGATTCTGCTGCCTTCGGACCGCCCTCACCGGATGCGGGAGCGTTTGGCGAGGCTATTCAAATCATGATTGAAGCCAAAACCCCCGAGAGACGCCGCGCGGCGTTTCCCGGGGGTTTGTTCACGATACGGAATTTATAAGTTTCACGCTTATCATTATCTGTATCGTCTCCGCAAAGCTTCTTCCGGCGTCCCAAGGACGCCGAAGGCGTTTTTGCTTGGTGAATCAGAATTATGCTTGGTTCAATAGCAGTCCTGCTCCACGTCGATCGTGCCGTCTTCGCGCAACGTGACGGTCGACTTGCCGGACAGTGACTCCGTGTAGCCGCAGACGACCGTTTCCGCCGTACGCCCGTTCTCGAACACGTACTTCTGGTAGACGGCTCCTTCGCCCTTCAAGCTCAGCTCGGGTTTGATTTTCACGCTGTCGCCGGAGCCGACGCCGCGGGATACCTGTTTCGAATCGCCCTGAACGATTCCGGTCTCGATCCTGGAGACGGCTTCTCCCGACTCGTTGACGACCGTCACGCGGAAGGGGAGGAAGGGCTCCGACAGGTCGCGGAAGCTCCAGACCAGCAGGGCGAGCAGGGCGGCGATCGCCAGATAGACCCACATCAATCGTTTGAGCAGATTCATCTTCTCTCGTCACATATCCCTTCTTAATGCCCGCAGCACGTCGATGCGCGTAGCTCTTCCGGCCGGACGGGAGCCGGACAGGAGGGCGACCGCGAGCGAGATCGTTCCCGCAAGGACGGCCAAATAAGGCGGAATCCAGGAGAAACGGAAGTCGGCGGGAACTTGTTCTTCCATGAAGCTTTCGATAATGAAGGGCAGCCCGGCGTTTACGGCGATCGATATGAGATAAGCGACGGCCGTGCCGATGACCGCCCCGAGGACGCCGATCATGGCGCTTTCGAGCAGGAAGATGCGCCGGATGGCCGACGGATGCGCGCCGATCGCCTTCATGATTCCGATATCCTGTGCCCGCTCGGTGACCGCCATCGTCATCGTGTTGTAGATGCCGATCGAAGCGATCAGCACCGCGATCGTGCCGACGAAGACGAGGCCGATCTTCATGATCAGGAACACCAGGTTGACCTGTTCCAGCTCGTCGGCGATGGAATGGTTGTAGTAGCCGGCTTTGCGGATTTGTTCGGAGATTCCTTTAACGCGATCCGCGGAATTCGCGATGACCTGGATTTCGTTGAAATGGCGCGTATCCTGCAAGCCGGGCGGCTCGTAGCCTTCCTTGTTTTCCTCCGACGGGAGAGTGCGCGGCTCGCCCCATTGCGTGCCGGTGAATCGCTCGATCTCGTTCATGGTCTCGTTGCCGATGTAAACCCTGGAGTCCGTCATCCATTCCCGGGTCGGTTTGGAGGCGATCCCGACGATCTTCACGGGGATTGCCGTCGTTTTCTTCGTGCCGTCCTTCCCGATCTGAGCCGCGTTCAGGTTCATCGTCAAGCCCAACCAATCCTCGGCGGCGGGCGGTTCTTCGTTCGGCTTCAGCCCTTCGGCCGGTACGCGAATGTGATAACCGACGATCGCTTCGTCGCCGGCCTGCGGGAGGCGGCCCGCGGAGAGCCCGAAGCCGGCTTTCGTCTCGGCGTCGAAGTCGACGTTCAGGACGCCGCCGCTATGAGCCGGGACCCCGTCGACGGTCGGGTCCAGCGGCTGGCGCACGGGATTGCGGTAAGTCACCGCTTTGACGTGGTCGACGGAACGCAAGAAGGCGACCTGGTCGAGGCCGATGCTCTGATCGATGCCGGAATCCGACTCGATGCCGAACACGTCGATGGCGGTCACCATCCTATCCCCGACGATATTGTCGACGATGCTCTTCTGCAGTCCGAAACCGACGGAAGCGAGCACGATCAGGAAGGAGCAGCCCATCGCGGTGGCGAGCACGGTCATGAACAGGCGCGTTTTGTTTTTTTTCATGTTTTGCCGGACGAACCGGAATTGGTCAGTGAATTTCATCGGTAGAAACGGCTCCTTTCCCCGGCGCGTTCGACAAATAGCCGTCCTTCAGCGCGATGGTGCGGCGAGCGATGGCGGCGACTTGCTCGTCGTGGGTAATGAGGACGAACGTGATGCCCAGATCGGCGTTCAACCGGCGAATCAGGTTGAGCAGCTGGCGTTCGTTGTCGCTGTCCAAGCTTCCGGTAGGCTCGTCCGCGAGCACGATCGGCGGGTTCAGCATGAGCGCCCTGGCGACGGATACGCGCTGCTGCTGCCCTCCCGATAGCTCTCCGGGATAGTGTCCGGCGTACTCGGCGACGCCGACCTGCTCCAGCAGGGTCATGACGCGCCGCCTGCGTTCGGCGATTCCGATGCCTTGCAGCACGAGCGGAAGCTCGGCGTTCTCGAACGCGGTCATGGACGGGATAAGCTGAAAGCTCTGGAACATGAAGCCCAGATGCTTCAGACGAAAGTTCGACCAGTCCCCTTCGCTCAAACCGGTGACGTTCCGGTCCGCGAGACGGATCGTCCCCGAGGTCGGCCGGATATACCCGGAAAGCAGGTTCAGCAGCGTGGACTTCCCGGATCCGCTTCGGCCGACGATCGCGACGATTTCCCCTTCTTCCACGCGCAGATCGATATCGTGAAGCACCGGAACGATCCGTTCCTTGCCCTTTTTTCCGATGGAGAATTGATGGCTTACCCGATTCATTTCGATCATGTACGATTCCTCCGTTCTGCTTCCGATTATACCTTCGCAAACCTTAACGATTCGGAAACAACACCTGAAGAAAATCTTAAGATTGACCGCCGCATGGGCGTTCAGCGAACTTTCAGCCCCCGCTTAAGATCCGCTAAGGTTCGTTTCATCCCCTTTTCAGGAACGGAGCCCATACTGATGATGGCTAAGCCAACCAATGGGAGTCGAATGCAAGATCAGCCGATTTCGGGCCCGATTTCGGGCAGGTTCGACTTCCAAAAATCCATGAGGAGGATGCGTATGAAAAAATCGGTAAAGGCGCTTGGGATTACGGCCGCTCTGGCGGTGATGATCCCGTACTCCGCTTACGCGGCGACGACGGACGAGGCGACGGGAAAATCGGACGCGAAGACGGAAGCCGCGGACCTATTCAAAGTCGGAGGACGCGGCGGCATCGGTTCCGGTATTGGAGGATCGTTCGTCGGCGAAGAGATCCTTTCGTTGTTGAATCTGGATAAAGATTCTTATCTGGATAAGGTCAAGGCCGGAGCGACGTTGGCCGAGATCGCGGAGGAGCAGGGCGTATCCAGGGAAAGCCTGAAAACCGCGTTGACCGAGGCGCATGATCAAAGGCTCGAGGAGCGGAAGAAGACGTTCGCGGAAAATTTGGACGGCCTGATCGATTCCGAGCTTCAGGCGGGCAAGCAAGGAGGCAAGGGCGGACCGGCTATCGGGGCGGCGAAGGATTTGACGGCGGCGGCCGCGACGCTCGGGCTGACCGAGGAGGAGCTGCGGGAGCAGCTGAAAGGCGGAAAATCCCTGGGCGACTTGGCGGAAGAGAAGGGCGTGGACGTCCAGAAGCTGATCGACGCCCAGAAGGCCGCGATCGAAGCGGGCATCAACGAGCGGCTCGCCGAGGGGAAGCTGACGCAGGAGCAGGCGGATGAACGGCTCGCCAAGGCGGCGGAGACGGCCGAGAAGATCGTCAACGGCCAAATCTTCGGAGGCGGTCGCCACCACGGCGAATGGAAAGGTCCGAATGCCGGCGGCGAGAAAGCCGGGACGGACGCTGCCGGCGAAGCCGAAGCGGCGGAATAACGAATAATAGACATGCTCGTTCCTCCGCGGAGCGGGCATGTCTATTGAGCGAGGGGTTATAACGCCGCGAGACGGCGCTAAATCGGCGCAAGCCTGCGGCAGCGCCAAAACGGCTCAACCGCCGACGATCCACCGGATCTCGATGCCGAAAGGGTCGGTCGCGATCAGGGCGTCTTTCTCCCGGACGACGGGATAGCCCGCTTCGTTCAGCTTGCCCGCGATGCGGACGAGTTCGTCCCCCGTCGGAACCGCGATCGTGTAATAGGCCAGTCCGGCCGCGTTCGCCGGAGCCGGAGGAGCGCCGACGCCGGCCCAGATGTTCAGGCCGATATGGTGATGATATCCCCCGGCGGAGACGAAAAGCGCCCCCATCTTCGAGGCATCCGCGACGAGATCGAAGCCGAGCGTGTCGCAATAGTAAGCGCGGGCGACCGCAAGGTCCGCGACATGCAGGTGGATATGGCCCAGAACCGTGTCCGGGGACAGCCTGTTCCATGTCGCGTTTTCCGAAGCTTGAAGCAAGCCTTGGATATCGACCGGTTCGGTCCCCATCACGTAGTTGCCGGCCGCGTCCTTCCGCCATTCCGAACGAGGGCGGTCCCGGTAGATTTCGATTCCGTTGTTGTCGGGATCCGACAGATACAGCGCTTCGCTGACGAGGTGATCGCCTTGACCGACTTGAATGCCGAAGCGAATCAGATTGCGCAGCGACAGCCCGAGCCGTTCTCTGTCCGGGACGAGAATCGCGAAATGGTACAAGCCGGAGGTCGCTCTTCTTCGGGGTATCGCGGCCGCGTCCGGAATCTCTTCCAGCACGAGGAACGTTCTTCGGCCGTCGACGGTCAAATCGGCGGTGTTCCCGGACCGGTCGAGCAAGCCGAAGCCGATCACTTCGCGATAGAAGCGGATCGATCTGTCCAGATCGCCGACCTTTAGCCTAATTTGTCCTAAAGACGTCTCCGGGTGAATCGATTGCGGCATTCGCCATCCCGTCCCCTCAATTAGTTACTTTATGTAAGTAACTATAACATATCCCGTCGCAAAATAAAAATCCCCCAAAAAACGAAGGCCCGAACAGGAGCTTGTCCTGCGGGCCTTCGTTCTAACGCCGATCCGGGACCGGAACGGGCGGAACGAGCTTTCACGCCGAATTCTTGGCCGCCGCGAACGGGCGATCGCCGTAGCGCCGCTATTGCCTTAGGGTGGCCTTCTCGAATCTTTCCTGGATGATGGAATGGCTGGTTTTCCATGCGGCTAAGTGCTCGTTCAGCAGCTCGGCGGAGGATTTTCTCGCCGGGGCGAACAGAAGCGCGTCTTTCGGCTGGTCGCCGACCGCGAGGCTGACTTTGCCGTCCTTCGATACGTAGACGCTCATGGGCGCATGCCTCCCAGAATGAATTTGACCATGGTGACGAGATACGGATTTTTATTCATTATAGCATCGTTCACGCCGGTCTGATAGATGACGTGCTTGCGCGTGTTCCAGTCCGGCGCGGCGGGAAAATGAAGCGTCAGGACGTAATCGCCGTGTTTGAAGCAGCAATAGAACAATTGCTTGGATTGCGTGTAATGCACGGCGTCCTTGTCCAGATTGTATGTCAACGCGACGTATGAGCCCGGATCGTCGAGGCGGAACGACCGGTTCCAGGCGACGTCCGCGCACTTGGCGACGAATTTCATTTTGTCGTCATCCCTGATGTACAAGGTCGCCCCGATGCAGTCCCCGTACGCGCCGATCGCCTCCGTTAAATAAGGTCCGTAACGCTGCTCGATGACGCCCCCCTTCATGCTGTTCACGATCGTGGTCAAGATCTCCCCGAAGTTCATTCCGCCGGGCTTTTTCTGAAGGGCGGATACTTCGGACAGCAGCCGGAAAGCGGTCTCGGACTGCTCCAGCCGGCGGCCGTTCTCGAGAATCGAATGCCGCAGGGGCAGGAGCATGGAGCCTCGGCGCAGCAGATCGCTGAAATAGGTTTTCCAATCGATCCGGACGCCTAGCGACAAGTTGTCCATGTAGACGTTGCGAACGGCGAGATCGTGGAGCAGGAACCAGACGTACGGGTCGACGTGCGACGGAACGCCTGGAAGCTGGCCCAGCGCCTTCAGCAGAACGTCCGGGGAAGGAGGCTTGCCCGATTCTCCGGCGTATTGCTCCAGAAAATCGTCCATCCATTTCCGCACGGCGCCGAAGAAGGCCGATTTGACCGTCTCGTCCACGAAGACGAGAACCGGGATGCCTTTGTCGAAGGCTTTAATGAACTCCATATGGGTAACGGTCCGTTGAGCATCCCGGTAATAAGTCCCGCCCCGCCCGCCTACGAACAGGAGGAAAAGATCGGCTTCTCCGACCGCCTCCAGGCATTTGGAGACCGGATCGGTCCCGGACGGCCAAGGGCCCAGATTTTCTTCCCACATGAGCGGCTCGTGTCCGAGGCTCCGCAGCTCGTCGAAGGCTTCCTTGCGCAAGCGGCGCAGCCCGTCCTCGTGGACGGAGCTGATGAATATTTTCGCTTTGGCCAATCGGGAGCACGCCTCCTCGCTGCGTTTTTTTCCATTATAACCCACGGCGTTCGCTCATAACATAGCAATAGACGAAAAGGAAGGTGATCGGCTTGAGCTTGAGACCGCAGGCATTGCAACGGGGGGATACGGTGGGCATCGTCACGTTGGGCAGCCCGCTGGCCGCGGAGACGATCGATGCCCGGATCGCTTATCTTCGTTCGCTCGGGCTGAACGTCGTAACGGGACGCAACGTCTATGCGGCGGACGGCTTTCTGGCGGGGAACGCCCGGGATCGGGCCGCCGATCTGATGGCCATGTTCGCGGATCCGAACGTGAGATTGATTTTGCCGTCGCGCGGCGGAGTCGGCGTGGAAGGGATATTGCCTTATCTCGATTACCGCTTTATTCTCATGAATCCGAAGATCGTCAGCGGCTATAGCGATATTACGGTGTTGCTCAACGCGCTGACGCAGCTGACCGGTCTCGTGACGCTGCACAGCCTGCTGCTGATCGACTTCAAGCCCGATACGCCTTCGTACAACTTCGAGCAGTTTTTTACGGCGACGTCTTCCGTCGCGTCGCCTCGGATAATAACCAATCCGCCGGGCATGCCCCTAATGCCCAAAGTTCCGGGCAACGCGACCGGACCGATCGTCGGCGGCAACCTGACTTCGCTCGTAGGTACGCTGGGGACGCCTTTCGAGATCGATACGCGGGGCAAAATCCTTTTTCTCGAAGACGTGCACGAGCCGGTCAACACCGTCTTCCGCTACATGGAGCATCTGAGATCGGCCGGCAAGTTCCGCGATTGCGCGGGGCTGCTGCTGGGCGGCTGCGACAATTGTCCCGACGCCTACGGGAAATCTTACGAGGACTTGATCAACGAGTTCCTCGTGCCGATCGGCAAGCCTCTGATCGCCAACCTGGCTTCCGGGCACGGCACGTTCAAGGCGGCCATCCCGATCGGCGCTAACGCCAACCTCGACGCGAATACGGGGACGGTCACGTTGCTGGAGCCGGCGGTGGCGTACCGCTAGGGACGGGGGTGTTCATGTCGCGGAAGATCGTCTACACTAGAGAGACGACGCCGGCGGCTTCCCGCGCGCCGCGGGACAAGCATAGCCGGCACGGTGGGAGAAGGGAGAGAAACAAGCATGTCATTCGTCAGCGACATTCTGGAGTTCAACAACCGATTCGTCGAGGAAAAAAAATACGAGAAATATTTGACGGACAAGTTTCCGGAGAAGAAGGTCGCGATCTTGACCTGCATGGATACCCGTCTGGTCGAGCTGCTGCCGAAGGCGCTCAACTTGCGCAACGGCGACGCCAAGTTCATCAAGAACGCGGGAGCGATTCTGACTCAGCCGTTCGGAAGCGCGATGAGGAGCATCCTCGTCGCCATTCACGAGATGGGGGCGAAGGAAGTGCTCGTCATCGGCCATCACGGCTGCGGCATGACCCAACTCGATTCGACCAAGCTCGTGGAGAAATTCAAGAAGAACGGCATTTCGGAAGTCGTGTTGGACACGCTCGAGAACTCCGGCATTCGCATGGAGCGATTCCTTAAAGGCTTCGATAGCCCGGAGGACGGCGTCAAGCACAGCGTCGAGATGATCCGCAAGCACCCGCTCGTGCCGGCCTTCGTGCCGGTTCACGGCTTCCTGATCCATCCGGATACGGGCAAGCTGGAATGGCTGATCGACGGATACGAGGGTACCCGCTCTCCAAGCTAAGCGCGCGATAGATGAGCCATTCGGTCTAGAACCGGATGGCTCTTTCGCTTGCAGGGCCTGTCCATGGGAAGCGCGCGGTTGGCAGACTTCCCGCTGCACCTTTTGAAGCCGGCGACGCGCCTCGTCCCGACGCCCGCCGCTCACGGAGCCGAACGCGCGCCGCCCGCGGAGGCCAAACGCGGCGCGACGACTCCCGCATTCGTCCGTCCGGATTTCCCGGCCTGCCGGGACGCGGTCACCATGACGCCGGGACGACGGGGCGGCTATGATTTTCCTAGTTCCGCCGAGCGGGAAGACCGGTGCTCGCGCCGCGCGGAAAACGATACTGGGAGGAATCGGAAGATGAAAATGGAAACGGCGGCAAAAGGGTTGGCGCTCACGGCGCTAATCGGCGGCGCAGCGCGCATCGGGATGGCCCCGAGCGCGGTCATATGGGGGACGGACAGCATTCAGGAGCTCATGTTCGGATTCATCGCCTGTTTGCTTATGGGGGTCGGCATTTTCGGCGTATTTATGCACGGGGCGAACAGGCTGGGGATCGTCGGGCTTGCGTCGGTCATCCTGATCTCCGTAAGCAGCACGCTCACGGCCGGACTGGTCTGGTCGACGATGCTGGGAGTAACGGGCGACGACCACGACTACATCGCGACCATGCAAAGCCTGAATTCGTCGGTCATGCTCGTCGGGATGATCGGGTTTTGCGTGCAGTCCATCCGGGCGCGCATCTATCCGTTGTGGACGGCCGTTCTGTTCCTGCTGTTCCCGTTCATGTCCTTCGTCCCGGCCGTGGCGAATTGGGCGGCGGTGGCCTGGGGGCTTAGCTTCATCGGTTTCGGATATTACGCGTTCAAGAACAAAACGGTTCGAAATCCGGCGTATTTCAGCCAAAACTAAAGACGAAACGCTAGCGGATCTATATAATCGAGAGTATAAAAACGCCTCAGGAAAAAGAGGAACCGAACAGTGAAGAGACGCGCGCTCCTTCTTCTGTTACAAGTGTCGTGGTGGCTGGTCTTAGGCATCGCGTTGACGGTCTTCGCCGTATCCAAGTGGAAAGGCTACGAGATCTTGCAGACCCCATGCGATCAAGCCGCGCATTGCGAGACGCCGATGCGACTGACCGCGGACGCGGCGGAGGATCTGGCCGCCTACGGGATCGGCACCCCTCTATACAGCGCTCTGCTCGCGATATTCATGAGCATTGCCAATCTGTCTTACTTTGCGATCGCGGCGTTGTTGTATCGCTACGGGAAGCGGGACCCGATCTGCATGGGCGCGTCCCTATTCCTGATCGTCACGGGAACGATTTTCTGCACGGATACGGCTTCACTAGGAGAATCCGCCCTGGCGCTATCGCTATTCCTGGGGCTGGACGCCATAGGCTCGTATTATTTGCCGTTTCTTTATTTGTTTCCGGACGGACGCTTCGCGCCGAAATGGGCGTTGATTCCTTCCGCGGCGTGGGTCGCGGCCCAGACTTTCCGGTTCGTTTTTCCGGACCAATGGGAGCACTTGAACTGGAATCCCGCGTTTATGACCGTCCTGCTGCTGGCTACGCACGGCCCGTTTCTCTACTCTCTTCGGTATCGCATGAAACGGGCGGACACGGCCAAGGAACGGCGGCACCTTCGCTGGTTCGGGCTAAGCCTGCTGGCTTACGTGCTGGCGGGCGGCCTGCAAGCACTGCCCTACCTTCTTCAAGACGGGCTCGTGCAGTTGACCGTTCAGGTCGCGTTTTACGCCGGTTTGCTGTTCTGGCCCATCGCGATCGGCGTCGGGGTGCTGGAGAACCGTTGCCGGCATACTTCCGTCGCGCTGCGCCGCACGATCATTTTCACGATGCTGAGCTTTCTGACGATTCTCCTGTACGCGTTCACGGTAAGCGGGTTCAGCCTGATGCTGCGGAAAGACGATGCTCTCGTTTCGTTGCTGTCCTGCGGCGTGATCGCGATTTTGTTCCAACCGATTCACGTTCGTCTGCAGCGGGGAGTGAACCGTCTCGTGTTCGGGGATCCCGCTAATCCTTACGATCCGATAACGCGCATGCTCACGCAGATGGAAGCGGTCGGACAGGAGAGGACGGTCTGGGCGGAAGTCGTTCAAGGCACGGCTCAAGCGCTATCCTTGCCCTACGCGGCGCTTTACGCGGGGAGCTCCCCGGAAGAGAAGGTGGCCGAGTACGGCAGTCCGCCGCGTTCCGTCAGGCGAATTCCGCTCGTCTGGGAAGGAGAGGAGAGGGGAAGCCTGGCGCTTCCCGGTCAACCCGCTCTCGATCGGCTGCCGCGGGAAAGCGCCGAGCTTCTTCGCCTGCTCGTCACCCAGATCAGCTTCGCCTTGCATTCGGCCAGACTGGCCGACGAACTGAGAGAATCGAAGGAGCGGCTCGTAT
>Ga0065721_10052886_pt1 | contig 10942 bp, 4 predicted proteins | sample Mesricmetagenome_FD_59108 | JGI IMG/M metagenome (GOLD analysis project Ga0065721, IMG submission 59108) | Mesophilic microbial community from rice straw/compost enrichment Sample: eDNA_1 v2 (version 2) | ecosystem: Engineered > Solid waste > Grass > Composting > Bioreactor | place: USA: Davis...
TCCCTAAGTCCATCGCTGCAGAGGAGTCACTGCGAAGTTGGCGACGAGGACAATTCTGATTGAGGTTTATGGTTAGGGTCAAACGAGTATATGAGTAATCAGAGAAAGGGGACGGGTTCCGGATCCTGGTCGATCGACTGTGGCCGAGAGGCGAGAAACTTAAATCGGAAAGTGCAGACTAATCCCTCGCCACTTCCGTTGAAAGCAATGACGGATTCCGACCGTAGTCTTTCGGTGAAATATTAAACTGCTTGTAAAAACATTTGTTGAAATAAGACTGGCTGTTGAACCCCACCTCATACGCGACCTGGCTGACATTAAGTTTCCGTTCGCGGAGCAGCGAGAGACTTTTCCTCAGGCGAATTGATCGGATGAATTCGTGGACACCTTGTCCTGTGAGGGTCTTGACCTTCGAATAGAGAACTGTTCGGCTCAGCGCTGTTCGTTCGCAAAGCAGTTTATAGTCAAGCCCTGGATCCGACAGATTCTCTTCAATGAGCTTTACAAGGTGGTTGAGGAATTCTTCGTCTACCTTGTTTATGGCGATGTCGTCCGGGAAGAAGTTGTTTGAATTCAGTATTTGCTGATGGATTTTCTCCTGCGTCCTCAGGAAATTGTAGATAACCTGGAAGAGCAATTCCTTCGGTACAGGTTTTGTCAGATAGACGTCCGCACCGGCGCCGTAGCCAATAAGTTGTCCCTCTTCGTATGATTGGCTTGTAAGCAGAATTACCGGAATGTGGCTCGTTGCCGGGAGATTCTTGATCTCCTTGCAGAATTGTTCTCCGTTCATTACAGGCATGATCATGTCAGTAATGATCACCATGGGCTGCATCTCAATTGCGACCTTCAGTCCTTCATTTCCGTTTTCGGCTTCAAAGATTTCAAATGTCGATGAAAGTTCTTTCCGCAGATAGTTGCGCAGTTCGCGGTTGTCATCTACAATGAGGATTCGTTTTCCTCGCAATCGTAAAAGCTTTTCTTCCGGGAATTCGAGAATGACCTTTTTGCTCACACTCGGTATAGTCTCGCCCGTTTCAACAAGTGGTGTAGACGTAATCGATTTCGGAAGTGTGACTAAAAATTCGGTACCTATCCCGCGTACAGACTCAAGTGATAGACTGCCCTTGTTCGCTTCGACAAACTCTTTAGAAATCACCAAACCGAGGCCCGTTCCTGTTTCGCCGGCCGTGCCTACGGCAAGAGATTTTTTCTCGATCTTGAATAGATCTCTGAGCTGGTCGGAAGTCATACCGATTCCAGTGTCCTTTATCCGAAGCGCAATGTGGTCGTGCTGCTCCTCAGAAACGATCTCAACCTTGCCGCCGGCGTGTGTGAACTTAATACTGTTCATCAACAGGTTTCGCACAACCGTATCTATCATATTATAGTCAGCGAAAACACGACGAGGTACTGTTGGATTGAAAATGACCTGGATGTTCTTGTTGCGCGATTGCTGCTCAACTAATGCGATATTCTTCCTGACAAGGGCATTAATATCAAAATCCACGGGGGAATACTGGATGTCTCGTGATTGCGTTCGTGCCCAGCTCAACAGATTTGTCAGGAGAGTATAAACAGATTGTGAGGATTTGTGGATGCTGTCGATATACTCGGCTATATCATTTTTTGAAAGCAGCAATAAGTTGTTTTTCAATGACTGCGCAAGTCCCGACAAAGTGGAGACCGGATTCCTGAGATCATGAGCGAGAATTGAGAAGAACCGATCCTTGGTTTGATTGGATTTGTGCAATTCCTGGACGGTTTTCTCCAGTTGCTGGTTTTGGGCAAGATTTTGTTCCTGCTGTGCCAATATCTTTTGAGACTGTCGGAGGATTTCGCGATTGTACTCTTCCAGTTTTTCATTTTGAAGCTTGATTTCCTCGTTCTTCTCGATGAGGTAGGAGTTTGCTTCCGATAGTTCATGTGTTCGGCGCGCCACCTCGGCTTCCAGTAGCCTGTTTTGCTTTTTGATACTGGATATTCGCAGGTAGAAGACGACGATCAATAGCGTGATTGTCGCTAACACCATGAGCGATTGGAACCACCAGGTCTTCCACCAAGGTGGAAGCATTACAATGTGCAATTGCCTGTCAGCTTCATGCCACTGCCCTTCAATATCCGTGTATCGAAGTTTGAATACGTAGTGACCGGGGGCTAACTGGGTAAATGAAGCGTTGGTTTCAAATCCTGTATTGATCCAGTTGTCATGCAGGCCCTCCAGTTTGTACGCATACTGTGTTTTGGAATTGGAATAGAGATTAAGGCTTGCGAATCCAATGGAGAAGAATGATTGCTCCGGTTTCAGTACTATGGTATCAGTAAATGCGAGTACCTTCTGCAATGGAGAATTGTCGTTGCCGAGTGACTGCAACTCATCGTAGATGTGCAGATCCGTTAGGTACACTTTTGATTCAAGCTCGGTTGATCTGAGTGCCAGGCTGTCAGGGTGAAACGCATTTACTCCGTTCGGTCCCCCGATGTATAGAGTGCCGTCGCGCGCGGTCAGGATTGATTTGTGAAAGAAAGAATTTCCTTGGAGCCCGTCAGTCTGATCATACCGAACGCGTCTTCCCGTGTTCACCTCGATTCCAATAATTCCATCATTCGAACTCAGCCACATCGTCCCCTTGCTGTCAAATGTAATTGCTTTGATGGTCATGGGTAGGTCGTACTCGTCAGTGTACGGCACGAAGGATGATGTACTCTCGTCAAACCGGTCCAATCCCCCTGATTCACTGACGACCCAAATGCTCCCATCAGGTCCTTGGGTGACCATATTGACGAAGTCGCTGCTGATACTGCCCGTATCCTCCGACGGAGTAAAGTGTTTCAATTTGTCTTGTGCGTACAGATAGAGTCCCCCATACGTACTTATCCATAGTCGGTTGCCTTTATCGATAAAAAGGTGGTTAATCCACGCCGGAGCTTTAAGATTAAACGAAAAGAGATCGTTGTTGCGGTGATGAACGAATCGCTTGCGTTTCCGATCATAAATTGCCAATCCTTCTCCGTGGGTACCGATCCAAACGATCGTGTCGCGAGGAAGAATAGTCTTGACGTTGTTGAGTGGTAGCGAGTTAATGTCAGTAGGATTATTGACAAATGATACCACGGAACCCGTTGCTGGATTAAATTTCATGATCCCACCCGACCAGGTCGCGATCCAAAGTGTTCCATCATTATCTTCCTGGATCTCCATAATGGCATCACTGCTGAGCCCGTCTGCGGAGGTGTATGATCGGAAAGATCTTGACTTCGGATCAAATCTGGTGATGCCGCCTCCATCCGTTGCAAACCAGATGATATCCGATGCGTCTTCGTGCACGTAGGTAACAACATTCCGATTCAGCATCCGGTTAACACCTTCTCCTTTATAATAGTGTCGGAATTGGTTCTTGTGAACATTCGAACGGAACATACCATGGCTCTGACTCGTGAAGAAGATGTTCCCGAAAGTGTCTTCGCATACCGATGTTATCGATACGCATTGAAGGCCAGGGCTTTTGAATGGCGTGTTTGAAAACGGTTGGAAGTCTTCACTGCCACGCTCTTTATAATAGAGTACACGGCCTTTTATGCCGACCCAGATCGTACCGTTTTTATCCTCGTAGATGCATGTGACATCGCTTTTGATCGGTTCGTTGCTTCCCGTCAAATGGCGGAATTGGCGCAGTACGTTTCCTTTTGCATCCAGGAGAGTGAGTCCCTGGTCAAATGAGCCAACCCATACCAATCCTGTTTTGTCGACGAGGACACTTTTAATTTTATTGCTGCATATCGTGGATGGATTGTTTTCTTCATGTACGAAACGAGTAAATATTCCGGACTCAGGCGAAAACTTATTGAGTCCACCACCGAACGTCGCAATCCACAAATTGTCCGATGAATCGATCGACAATCTGAAGATAATGTCGTTGCTTAAGCTATTGACATTGAGGGGATCATGCACATACCATCTGGCGTGCCCGCTCTCAGGATCGAACAGGCAAAGTCCATAAGATGTACCGAGCCAGAGCCGTTGTTTCGAATCTTGTAGCAAGTCGTTGATAGGAATCTTTTTTGTTTCCTTACCGAGGTCACATCGGATGAACCTATCGTGTTCACGATCGAACAAGCTGAGCCCATCGATAGTGCCGATCCAGAGTCGTTTCTTATGGTCTTCAAAAATCCGGTAAACGATGTTGCCTGACAGACTTGTGCTGTCGGTTCGGGAATAGAAGTACCGTTTGTAGTTTGCGCCATCCCAGCGGATCAAGCCCTCGTACGATGCCATCCACAGGAAACCGAATGAATCCTGATACGCATAGAGAATATTGTCTGTAGGCAATCCTTCCGCGCTCGAAGTATGATCGACCTTAAACTCACGGATCTGACACCAGGTTTGGTTGCAGGCCGCCGACAGCAAAAACAACAGGACCAGTTTTTTCATGCTCCGGGATTTTCAATCTCCTTTTAAACGGGTGCGGCGCGTTTCCGAAACTCGTTGCGCAATCTTGCGCAACTCCTCAAAGTTATGCGATAAGATCATCTTCACAACCCTTACGGACTACAGTATACGTTTTCGGGACTATAGTACAAAGGGTTTGAGGAGTAAACGGCTAGTTTTGGCGACGTTGTAAATCAACCATAGCCATCTATATGCAAAGTTTCAGGTTAGCTTCTGTTTTCGTTCTGGCACTCTGTATGTCGCCAGGACTGTTTGCTGGGCCGCACTCGTGGCTACCAGTCAAAGACACACATGCATCCGTTCAGCAGGAAATCACGGGTACTGTCACTGACGGTTCCAATGGTGAGGCGCTTCCCGGTGTGAGTATTCTGATTAAAGGAACGACGTTGGGAACGGTCACTGACATGGATGGACGGTATCGCATTGCAGTACCAGGCAGCGATGCGGTGTTAGTGTTTTCCTTCCTCGGCTTTGAGTCGCAGGAAATTTCGGTCGGTCCTAACTCCGAGATAAATGTCAGGCTTCAACCTGATGTCAGGACGCTCAGTGAAGTTGTGGTTGTCGGATACGGAACCGTGGAAAAGAGTGATTTGACGGGTTCCGTTGCGAGCGTCAAGATGGAAGCAATCAAAGACATTCCTGCAAACTCGGTTGAACGACTTTTGCAAGGGCGTTCTGCAGGTTTGCAGGTGATCAGTTCCTCACAAGATCCTGGCGCCGGGGCTACAGTTCGTATTCGTGGAGGGAGTTCACTGCAGGGGTCAAACGCACCGCTTGTGGTAGTTGACGGATTTCCATTGGGCGACGCCGGGAATCTGCATCAAATCAATCCGAACGATATTGAGTCTGTCGAAGTCCTGAAAGATGCCTCAGCTTCCGCTATCTACGGATCACGAGGTGCGAACGGTGTGATCATGATCACCACAAAGAAGGCTAAAGCAGGTCAAACGAGAATTAGTCTTCAACAGCAGTCGACATATTCGGAGTTTACATCAAAGCTAGACCTGTGGCGCGATCCAGTCTTGATGGCTCAACTCAACAACGAATCACGCATCAATGGGGGTTTCCCCCCGCAATACATAGGTGCTGTCTCGCCTACAGGGATTTATTATCCTTCCATTGAAGAATTGGCAAGTGGCGCTTGGCCTCACTTCACGCGGTGGGATGACATCGTATTCAGGGACGCGCCTATTTCGAATAGTACAACCCTGAGCATTTCGAGTGCCAATGAACGCACTTCCTTCAATCTCAGCGGTAACTATTATACTGACAAGGGGGTATACATTGAAGATGACTACGACAAGATTAACTCTAACCTGAACGTCAGTCACAAGGTTTTTGACAATCTGAGAATTACGCTTGGGAATATTCTCAGCCGGGGGTATCGGAACAACAATGGTGGGTTGGCGTATTGGAGAAGTCCGATCATCCCCGTGTACGACGAAGATGGAGACTATTATCGCTACAACAATAATGACTTCGAACATCCTATCGCCATCACCCGATACAGGCTTAATAAGACGAGGTCTCTGGATGTCCTCTCATTCCTTGATGTGGAGTATGAAGTCATCCCATCGCTCTTGCTGACTACTCGTCTCAATTATAAGTATGGTAACTCGCTCAATGATCAATATCAACCCAGGAAGTACACGCAGTCGGGCGAATTTAACAATGGCGCAGCGTCGATCAGTAACTGGCAGGGTAATACCTTGGTGTCAGAGACGTTTGCCAACTACACGAAGCACATAAAGGAACACGGCTTCGGGATTACTGTCGGGTACTCTTATCAGCAAGACCTGGTGAGGACCTTTGATCTGGGAGCAAAAGATTTTGTCAACGAAGTTCTTCAGAACGAGAATCTCGATGCGGGTAATCCAGAATTAAACACAGTCGCCAATAGCTTGACAAAGACGGAACTGGTCTCCGGAATATTCCGCGTGAACTATGATTTCCGCGATCGCTATCTCGTTACGTTCACATCACGTGCCGATGGATCTTCGAAGTTTGGTGCGAACAATAAGTGGGCGTTCTTCCCCTCGGGAGCTGTTAGCTGGAAAGTACACGAAGAGGAGTTTGCGAAGCAATGGAACATCTTCGATGAACTAAAGTTCAGAGCGAGCTATGGGATTTCCGGGAACCAGGGAATTTCGCCCTATCAAACGCTCAGCCGTTTCGGAATCAGCAACTACTATAATGATGGCAGTTGGGTTACAGTCATCGGTCCGGGTCGCGAAGTTGGTCGCGCGGGACAAGATGGCATCGAGGTGTTGTGGGGTGGTATTCCCAATCCTGACCTCCGTTGGGAGACAACAGCCCAGTTTAATATCGGTGCTGACATGGCCTTTTTTGATGGTCGTTTGCACGCGACAGTTGACTACTATGAAAAGTATACTGATGATCTGTTGCAACAACGAATACTGCCACTATCGTCCGGATATGACCGGATGCTCGTGAACGATGGCTCTATTACAAACAAGGGTATTGAAGTCACTCTTGACGGAACAGTACTGCGCACCAATGACCTGACTGTTAATGCAACCGCGATTTATTATCGCAATAGAAATCGTGTGACAGATCTTGGGAATGCCCAAGAATCCGGAAACATGATTGATCCAAACACTGGCATGGAATTCCGGTATTTCGGAAACAGTATCGAAATGTTCAGGGGATATCCTAACCTGTTGGCTATTGGTCAGCCACTCAATGTATTTTATGGGTACAAGACCGATGGTATTGTTCAGACGCTTGAAGAAGGAGTTGAAGCAGGCCTCGATGGAGACCTCGCACAGCCCGGTGAATTCAAGTACGTTGACCTCAATAACGACGGAACAATTGACGATAATGATCGCACCATTATCGGTGATCCGACACCGGATTTCATGGCGAGCCTTAACCTGAGTGTTAATTACAAGAATTTTGACGCATCTATCTTCTTTAATGGTGTGTTCGGGAATGACGTGCTCAATACGCAGGCATTCAATCAACCAAGCAATCGCCCGTTCCGATGGACACCTGACAACCCTACCAATCGCTATCCGAGCGTGAGGGATGGCCGCCAGACAAAGATGTCTGATTGGTGGATAGAAGACGGATCGTTCGTGAGAATTCAGAACCTTACTCTCGGGTACAAGTTTGGCAAGCCAGACAAACTTTCTGCAAGGGTGTTCATGAATGCGTCCAACGTGTTCACTTTCACAAAATTCAAAGGATATGATCCGGAAGTGGGAACAGATGGCAGATACTGGGGTGGATATCCCCGTCTGCGCAAATGGACATTGGGTTTAACATTAACGCTTTAAGCAATAACGATATGAAATTGAAAATTACAGCAACTGTCCTGGCACTCACCGCGCTGATTAGTGCATGCGACTTGAACGAAGAGCCATACGGCTTTTATTCGGAAGAGAACTTCCTGAAGACAGCTGAGGACGCAGAGGCGGGCATTGGTTATGCGTATGACGCATTGACTTTTCTTGAATATTCGCGAACAGTCTTCTATCTCGGCGACATGCCCTCAGAAGAGGTGACACCAAAACCTGATGAAGGCGCCGGTGCAAGAGACCTCGACTCATGGAAAGTTGAGACATTTCCCACGAATCACAGTCTCATGAACTTCTTCAAGTACGCCTACATCGCAATCAACAGGGCGAACATCATACTTGAGAAAATTCCGCAAGCCAATTTTGACCAGACTCTGAAGAACCAATATCTCGGAGAAGCGCACTTTCTTCGTGCGTGGAACTATTTCAACCTGGTGCGCAACTTTGGACTTGTTCCGATGCATAAGACCACTGTTAACTCCCTTGAAGGGACTGCGGCGAAGCGTGCAGCAAACCTTGATGAGGTTTACAGTTTGATTCTTTCCGACTGCAGGAAGGCAAGCGAGCTACTTCCAGTTCAGCAGGCTACTGGCCGCGCTGATCGCGTTGCAGCAGAATCGCTGGCGGCAAAGGTGTACCTGTACATCGCATCTGCCAAGGAACATGGTGTTCCGCTGTATGGCGAAATGAGCAAGGATGTCCAAGTCATGTACGACAGCGCTGCGTACTATGCTGGTCTTGTTATCAACGGTCAATCAGTCTACGGTTTTGACGACAACTTGCTGGCAATCTATGACGTTCAGAAACCAAAAGGACCGGAACATATCTTCTTGATGTCGATGGACCGCAGCGGAGTGATCGAAGGTGACTACTCGAAGATCTCCAAGATGTTTATTCCGTATGTCGCCGGTGGAGATATTTACCTCGACAATAAGAATGGTACCTACACTAAGTCGCATGATGGGTGGAGCGTATTTCAGACAAATCCTGATTTCTTGAATACTTTCGAGGAAGGTGATCTGAGAGCGGACCTTCTTATTGTGGATTCCGTGTACAACGCTCAAGGTGGATTGATCGCACGTTATCCGGGGAGTCTTCCATATCCCTTTACGAGGAAATACGTAGACCCTCTTTTCATCGCAGATAAGACAAGTGTTAAACCTTTCTTGATCCGATTCTCCGATATCGCTCTTGTATATGCAGAGGCAGCCGGTCCGACACCTGAAGCCTACGATCAAGTCAATTACATCAGGGATCGTGCTGGTCTCGGTCCACTCAATCCGGGACTCAGTCTTCAGGAGTTTCGTGAAGCCGTATGGAAAGAGAGGAGTTGGGAGCTTGCATTTGAAGGAAATAGACTTTACGACTTACGCCGATTTAACCGGGTTACTTCGGTGGTCGAAGAGGCTGCTGGTCTCACGGACGAGCAAGTCGCGTTCTATCCACTTCCACAGATCGAAATTGATCTCAATAGGGGTTTATAAGACATCACATAATATCGTATCGCCATGAAAAGCATAAAGAACATATTGCTGTTGTTTCTGTTGCTCGCGCAGTTATCATGCGTGAAAGACCCGTGGGAAGATGTTGCTGACGGAAGCAGCTGGAACAATGAGCGCAGTGTTATTGACATCAAGTTCGAGAACCAGGTTGGTGTAGCATCAATAGAACGGGTCGATGAACAGACCGGAGTTATCACGGTCACGATCAACATTGATGCCGTGCCCGATCTTAGCGAAATTGCTCTCAGTAGTATACAACTGTCGTACGGAGCGAAGGCTACCCTCACCGTTGGTGATGAGTTGAACTTCGAGAATGAGGAAAAGGCAGCAACATTCACTGTTGTTTCTCCGACTGGTAAGTCAAGGGAATACAAAGTGAAAGTCATTCCGTTCCAGGAAACTATTCTTGGAACATACAAGATTACAAACCTTGTAGTGTATGGCGGTACCGGTCCTGAATACGGAGGTGCTGCCGTCATACCAATGATGGATAAGCCGTGGGTGTGGTCAGAGACTGACGGGCCAGGTGCGGAACTTGACAACACCCTTACGTTCACACTTGAAGGAATCACTGAGGAGGGGAACACGTATGGTAAAGTGCTCAATGACGCAGGCCCTGACGGACTGTATGCGAACTTCATTTTCATTGGCAGCCCTGAGACGGATGTGAACCACTTCTACAGGAAGATCCCCAAAGGCGAAGGTCAGTGGCTCCGCAACTACACGACGAACCAGATTATTTTCACTTTCGAGAATGGCTCGACATCAGCAGCGACTCTGATCGGACCAGGTACTGAAGATATGGGTTACGGTCGATCGAAGACTACTCAAGAAGGTGCGTTTTCATTTTCCCTGTCGGGAACCGATGATTGGGACAAGATCTATTCTGATTACGACAAGTTTGTAAAACGCCCGAGACGATTCTGGGTTGATATCGAGAAACAATAGATCCGACAAGAGAAGACAGTGAATTCATGAAGATGAGGTTTCTTTGGATAGTTGTATTGATTAATGCTTGTCTTGCTTGTTCATCTGATAGCGATCCTGACCCGGATCCGGGGAAAGGCGATGAACCAGTCACGCTTACTCTCGTAGATCCACAGGCAACGAACGAAACAAAAGCGCTCTATTCAAACCTATGGAAGATCCAGAGAAAGGGTTTCATGTTCGGTCATCACGACGACCTCATCTATGGAAGAGAGTGGATCCAGGAGCCGGGGCGTTCGGATGTTAAAGAAGTGTGTGGTGATTACCCAGCAGTGTTCAGTCTCGATTTTGCCGAGATCATGGATGACAGGCATGCTACTGCAACGCTGAACGCTGACAGGAAGCGGACGATTATTGAGGCTCGCAGGCGAGGAGAGGTAATTACCGCATGCGCACATCTGAACAATCCGTTAACAGGAGGAGACTCATGGGATAACTCCGACGATACAGTCGTGAAACAGATACTTGAAGATGGGAATGATGTCCGTGTGACTTTCCTTTCATGGCTGGATCGACTTGCAGAGTTTGTTCAGGACCTCACTGATGACAATGGCAATTTGATCCCGATCATCTTTCGGCCATACCATGAGCACACACAGACTTGGTCATGGTGGGGAAGAAGTTGCACTACGCAGCAGGAGTTCATACAACTTTGGCGATTGACCGTGGACCATCTTGTTAAG